>WBZX01000277.1_pt1 | contig 48962 bp, 37 predicted proteins | sample 5204211 | NCBI WGS metagenome assembly WBZX01 (sample SAMN12344362, study PRJNA552823) | activated sludge metagenome | biome: Activated sludge suspended growth; feature: Nitrification reactor; material: Wastewater; isolation source: activated sludge from nitrification reactor of wastewater...
CATCTCCTTCTTCTTCCTCTTCGTCAGCATCTGGCTCATCATCATCATCAGTACCGGTGTCGGTATCTCCCTCCGTGATGGTGAGATAATCCATATCCCCGTACTTCTCTTCATACTCCTCCTTGACACTTTCCTTGAGTTCGCCGCTTTCATCATAGTCATCATCATCTTCGATGATCTGTCGGGCTTCGATAAGGGTCATGCGCACCAGGTAATACCTGTCATCGGTCTCAAAAGGAAGTGCAGATACAAACTTGCCTTCCGCATTCTTGTATTGGATAAGATGCTTTGCGAATCCATATGGATACATGAGCTTGATCTGCTCCTGGATATCCGGATCCAGCTTTTCATAATCCTTGACGATACGTGGTTTACTAGTAGCCATGCTTGAGTGTGTCTGTTAGCCTGGAAAGAAAGTTGATTTAGCTATACCGCTTCCCTTCCAGGGCGTAAATTGAAATAATATTAGTGACAAACAAAAGACTTTTATTTGAAATTACAGAAAGTTTTTTTTCTATGCCTAAGGTAACCGTAGTTAATGGAAAGTTCTGAAAAAATTTTCACCTCCTCAGGTCAAAGAAAAAGCCGGAAAAAGTTCTCCTGACTTTATCCGGCTTAAGATAACCAAACCATTACTAGACGAAGGATGCTACCCTAGGCAAGGGCGGCGATATCCCGGATCAGAATACTACTCCGGGTAAAATAAATCTTGTTTGATTTCCGAAGGTCATTGAGTACCGCGGTAACGGTCTGGCGGCTGGTGCCGGTATAATTGGCGATATCCTGCTGGGTCAAAGAATGCTTCAATAAGGTCTCCAGTCCTACCTGGCGTCCGCATTGCCGGGCGTTTTCGAGGATAAAATCTATGACTCGTCCCCTGGCATCCTTGAAAATCAAGGATTCAAGCTGGTTTTCAGTCCGGCGGAGTTTAAGGGCGATCATAGAGATAACACTCATCGTCAATTGTGGATTTTTATCCATCAACTTGCGAAAGATATCTACCCGTATCCTGTAATAAGCGGTGCCGGGGGAAAGGGTCATGGCAAAATTATGATGGGCTTCATGCTGATCGACTAAGGCAAACTCACCGAATACCATCCGCGGATGCAGCACCTGCTTGATGACCTCACGGCCATCCTCATGGTGGGTACCTATCTTTATGCTTCCCTCAGACAGGATATAAAAGTACTCAGCTGGTTCCCCTTCATTGAAGATCATGGTATGTTTCGGGGCTGTTTTGTACTCCATGTGGAGCGCCAGGGTTTCCAGTTCTTCCTTCTCAAGGACGCTGAAGAAAGGAATACTATCTAAGATGTCGAGTTTCATAGCCATTTTGAATCTGAATGCGTAACCTGATAAAATCAATTGTCAGGTATAAGACACAATAAGATTCGCCTACCCCTACGCAAGGACAGAATAAAAATGGCTTAAACGCTTACTGGGGCAAATATGAAGAAGAGATATCAGGGGAAAAGCCTGAAAAGTTGCCATATCCCCCCTCTATATTGTTATAGATGGTCACAGGCTCGGCAAATGGATCCTGACGGATGATAAGCTGCCTGGCAAGGGTGCTATGATACCGGTAATACTCCTGGGTAATCGTACGTAATTCCACAAATACCTGGTTAAGGTCATGATCACCCACTACCCAGTCCACAAAATGGAAAGTCAGGGGCTCATCCAGTTCAAGGTCATTCCTGTCGATCAGGATACCAAAATCATAATGATGGACAAATGGCTGGTCATCCGATAGCTCGGGATCCACCAGGAAAGCATTATCAAATCCAACGTACTGGTTATAGAAAACAAGATGGTAATACCGATTAGACTCAAAATGGTTGATATCGAAGGTCAGCGTATATCGTACGATATTCTTAAACTCATTCTTTGTAGAAGGTTCAATCTTGAATTCACTTATCTCAAGATTAGCTATTGTGCTTGGCTTGGGGATGACTGTTGTGGCATGAATGCCTTCAAATCCAGGAGCATAAGCTGATATCGTATAGGAGAACCCTTCCTTGAGGAAACCTTCCGGAAATTTGAAAAAGGTCTCATTGTCTTCACTGGTGAGCTCCAGTGTGGTAGAATAATCCGTCTCCAACTCTGTGACTTCTACATCCAGGTTAGCAGGGATGACAAAACTGCTGGAATCTGAAGGAGACTGTGATGCATATACGTACACGCGCTGACTCTTAGATCCGTTAGAGCTCAGGTGTGAGATGATAGTTAGTTTGGGAAGGTCATTAGTAGGGAGTTCCAGTGTAGTCTCACAACCGGAAAATACAAGCCATGTGCCTATGGCAGCCAAATAAAAATAATATGAAATTGCCCTTTTCACCTTTTAAAGATAAGTTAATTTCATTTTAACGCAAAGAAAATTATTGAATGTCTCCATGGATGCTGTTTATCTGAAAGAAAATCTGTAGCTGAAGGACGGCAGAAACCTGAAGAGGGAGAACTGCCTGAATTCAAAATCCTGGCTGATGGGGTCCTGGACCAGGGTGATATAAAACGGGTTCACCCGGTTATAAACATTGTACAAATTGAGGGTTAGGGAATGGTTGAAGTTTGTCTTGTCTGCCAGCAAGTAGTTGACACTGAGGTCAAGACGGTGGTATGAAGGCAACCTGAATCCATTGCGCTCGCTATAGTTTATGCCGATTTCAGGGAAGATAGAGCCAGGGTTATAGAATTTACTTTCGGCCAGGGTTATGGCCAGGCCTGTGCCAAACAGCCAGTTTGCTCCTATGATCCACTTGGGACTCAATCTCATCTGGCCGGAAAAGGAAGATGACCACCTTCTGTCATACCGGTCAGGATATGCCTTACCATTATTGATGTCATCAAACTGACGGTAAGACCTGGACCACGTTGCGTTCCATTTGAACTGGATATCCTTGTTATCATACAGGTACTCCAATTCCACGCCCGCTGCTTCTCCGTTACCCACTGTTATCTTCGATTCCCAGTTGGCCGCATCTACAATACTGGACGGCACAAGACCTTCCCTGAGCAGGAAACTCGCCCCTTCCTGGTAGGAAATGAGACTTCTCATATCCTTGATGTAGGAAGACAACTCTACAGACATGTATTTTCCGGGCTTCCACAGGGCTGAAACAGCGTACTGGTCAGAAAGTGCAGGGGCAACATTGCTGGTCGTGGGCACCCACAAATCTGTTGGCAACCCTATGCTGCTTGAAGTGAGATTGTGCAGATATTGGGCCATCCGGCTATAACCAATGTTGAAAGCCAGCGTGGGAGCTGGCAGGTAATCGAGACTCAGCCTGAGTTGCGGATCCAGGTAATGCACGCCCTGAACAAAAAAGCCAGACAAATGCATCCCGGAGGTAAGTTTAAATTTTGTATTGATGTCCCAATTGTCTTCAATATAAAGACCGGACTCAAATGCCTTTACCTGGAAAGAGGAGAAGAAGACATCGTCCAGTAATCCTTCATCCAGAAAGAAGTCTCCAACCTTACTTTCCTCATTGATAGTAATGGATTTGGGTCGGAACCTGTAATCGATTCCATACCACCCGGCTGTCAACTGGTGGTCGGCTGAAGGCCGTATATCAAGCTCCAGCCTCAACGTAATATCTTCAATACCTGACTTAAACTCCTTGGCATCAAATCCTGAGAGCGTGTTGATATTTGATCCAGGAAAATTGTACTCAAACTCACTACGATCAACGGATTGCAATTCAAAAGCACTCCTTGACACGATGAGGTTTGAAAAAATATTATCATTCAGGATATGATTCCAGCGAAGCACAGCCGTCCGGTTAGACCAGTTAAGTTCTTTATTGAACTCTTCGTGGGAAATAATCCTGATCCCGGAATCCTTGTCCACTTCATCGCGATCCGTAATCGCCTGATCAGCAAATCTGTCACCGCCCTGGTATAAACTGAGATAAAGCCTGTCCCGCTCTCCAACAATCCAGTTGATTTTACTATTGAAATCGAAAAAGTCAAGATCGGCTGATCCCCCTACTCCATTCCTGGATTTATAATATCTTGTCACATCACGCATAAAAAGACCGGGAAGGAAAAAACGGCCACTGACCAGGATCCCTATTTTATCCTTGACCAGCGGTCCTTCAGCCATCAAGCCGATTTCAGATGTTGCCACATTGCCCGAGAAGCCCCATTCATGGATATTTCCTTCTCTCAGCCTCACATCCATGACTGAGGATAGCCTTCCGCTAAAGCGGCTCGGAAAATTAGCCTTATAAATTGAAGCCTGTTGCAGCGCCTGATAATTGAATACGGAGACAATCCCAAGCAGGTGATTTGGGTGATATATTGGCACACCATCCATTAAGATCAGGTTCTGGTCATTTCCACCACCACGCACGTGTATGCCTCCTATACCATCTGTACCGGTATGGACACCTGGAATAAAATCGGCCGCACGGTAGAGGTCACTTGATCCACCGAGATGGATATTGCTTTGAAGATCAGAAAGGGTGATACGCTCTGCAGGTGGCACTATAGCATCATACCTCCCGTTGCTTCTCCCTCCGTTGACTATGACCTCCCTTAAAAGTCCGCTCTGACTTAATCTAAGATGTATTATTTCATTTTGCTTTAATTCCACAACCCTCACCTTCGTAGCATACCCCAGGAATCCAGCGAGCAATTGTACAGGACCTGATGCGAGATTAAGGCTGTAGTATCCATAATTGTTTGTGATTGCGCCTTTCCCGGAAATGGCATCAAAGACATAAGCTGAAATCATCGGTTCGCCGGAAACAGAATCTGTCACTACTCCGCTGACCGTATATCGTATCGGCGGGGGATCGAGCTCGTACAAGACGATTTGCTCATCGATATACCTAAACCCAACCTGACTGTTCTGAAGTACTTTTGCCAATATCTCATCTACACCGACGCCCTTCAATTGCAAGGTAATCGGAGGTAGCTTGTCAATCAAATTGTTACTATAGATGATGTTGACCCCGCTCTGCATGCTAAGTTCAATAAAGAAATCAGAGGGAGCCTTTTCATAGGCCTTAACAACCAAATACTGGCTTTGTCCACAAAGTTGTGCAACCATTGTGAAGACGAGTACTAATCCGATCAAGAGCCGGTACCTAAACATTAAAGTCTTTCTACTAAAACGTATACAGTGGGAAAAAATGCTCCCTTCCTGCTTAATGTAAGTAAAAATAAGCAGTTTCTTTCAGGATTTCACTGGTTCCAGTCCATGCTTTCGGCCTTCATTGATCATAAAGGCAAATGCCTGGTCATAATCACTCTCGAGGACACCATCAAGAATCGCTTCCCGAATGGCTGTCTTTATCTCCCCGACCAGTCTGCCAGGACGTATCCCAAAAGTAGACATGATCATCTCTCCGGTGACAGGAGGCTGCCAGTTCCGGAGGTGGTCACGATCTTCTACATCCCTCAGCCTCGCGATCACCTGTTCATAATTTCTCAGGTAGCGGGCCACTCTGTCAGGGTTTTTTGAAGTTATATCCGCCTTACATAATGTCATAAGATCATCCAGATTATCACCTGCATCATACAGCAGCCTGCGAATAGCTGAATCAGAAATTTCCTCCTGGACCAATGCTATAGGCCTCAAATGAAGGCGCACAAGCTGCTGAACATATTTCATCTTTTCATCCATAGGCAATTTCAACCTGCGGAAAATCCTTGCTGTCATATTGGCCCCAACTACCTCATGGCCATGAAAGGTCCAGCCATGACCGGGTTCGAATCGTTTGGTAGCAGGCTTAGCTATGTCGTGAAGGATTGCACTCCATCTCAACCAAAGGTTACAGGTGGATTCTGAAATGTTGTCCAATACCTGGAGTGTATGATAGAAATTGTCCTTATGCCCGTATCCTTCATATTGCTCGACTCCCTTCATTGCTTCGAGTTCCGGAAAGATCATTTTGAGTAGCCCGGTCTTGTCGAGCAATAGGAAACCCCTGGAAGGGATCGGAGAAAGGATAATCTTGTTGAGCTCATAACTGATTCGTTCCATAGAGACAATGGAAATACGCTCTCTCATCGCAGTGATCGCATCAAGCGTCTTTGGATCAATCTGAAAACCAAGTTGACTCGCAAATCTTATAGCCCTCATCATCCTCAGTGGGTCATCGGAAAAGGTCTGGGCCGGATCAAGGGGTGTGATGATCAGCCTGTTACTCAGGTCAGTCAATCCGTCAAAGGGGTCTATAATGGTATACAGCTCTTCCCCCTGCAGACTGGCTGCCAGTGCATTGATGGTAAAATCCCTTCTGAGCTGGTCATCCTGAAGTGTGCCTTGTTCAACACTTGGTTTACGGCTGTCACTACTGTAAGATTCCTTTCTTGCGCCTACAAACTCCAGTTCAAGGTCACGATACCTGATCATGGCAGTACCAAAAGTCTTAAATACTGAAAGCTCAGAGGCATCAGGCCCCAGGAGTTCACTCACCTTTTGTGCAAGATCCGGACCATCGCCTGTGGTCACAAAATCCATATCCTTACAAGGAATGCCAAGTAGCCGGTCACGAACGAATCCACCAACCACATAAACGTCTTGCTGCAACTGGTCTGCCGCTCGACGAATGACTTCAAAGAGTTCCTGTTCTGATGGTGTGATATCAAGTTTCATTACTGTGGACTGAAAGACTTTATGGAATCTACTGAAAGGGAATCAACAGTTCAGCGAAATAATCAAAGTCAATTGAAAAGTGAATTATGCTGAAACCATACTTTCCTGGGTATAGTGGTTTCCGATCTGTTCAAGGATATCATGTAGCACTGCAGGGTTCGATTCCGTCACAAGAAACGACCTGAAATGCTTGATCCCCTCAAGTGACCTGAAATAATTGGTGTAATGACGGCGCATCTCCTGCACTCCCAGCTTTTCTCCTTTCCAGTCGATGGAATGGGCCAGATGACGTCGTGCTGCTTCGACACGCTCCATTATTGTTGGCGCGGGTAGTAGTTCGCCAGTAGCCAGAAAGTGCTTGATTTCCCTGAATATCCAGGGATATCCGATACTCGCTCTACCGATCATCACTCCATCCACACCGTATCGCTCCTTGTACAGTTTTACTTTTTGTGGCGAATCCAGATCACCATTTCCAAATACAGGAATATGCATCCTGGGATTGTTCTTTACCTCCCCTACTAGTGTCCAGTCCGCTTCGCCCTTGTACATCTGTGATCTTGTGCGTGCATGAATAGAAATAGCGGCAATACCTATATCCTGCAGGCGCTCTGCAACCTCCACGATGTGTTTAGAATTTTCATCCCAGCCCAGGCGGGTCTTTACGGTTACAGGGAGCGTGCTGCGCTTAACAACAGCCTCAGTCAACCTGATCATCTTTGGGATGTCCCTGAGAATTCCGGCTCCCGCCTCCTTGCATACTACCTTTTTGACAGGACAGCCATAATTGATATCAAGCAATTCTGGTTTAGCGTCCATGACAATGTCCGTAGCCTGAAGCATAGCGTCAAGTTCCGCCCCGAAGATCTGTATGCCAATCGGGCGTTCTGAGTCATAGATATCGAGTTTCTGCAGGCTCTTTTCAGCATCGCGGATCAAGCCTTCCACACTGATAAACTCCGTATATAGCATATCACAGCCATGCTCCTTACAAAGGAACCTGAATGGCGGGTCACTTACATCCTCCATGGGGGCAAGCAGTAGCGGAAACTCGCCTAAATCCAGATCATTTATCCTAGCCATAATGTTGGTAACAAAAACCTTAATTGGAGAGTTGATCCACAAGGATCAAAAGCGTCAACACTGCTGTAGCCTGGTACATGGTATCCCGCAAGAGTGTGCCCCAATCAGTTTTCTTTTCAGGCTTGTCTGTCAATGGCTTCACCTTTTTTGGCCCTACGGTTACATATGACCCCTTCTTGACTTTGGGGTAATTGTTGAAGAACAGGAATTTTGAGGTATTCTGAACCCTGCCATCGGCAAATTGAACCTTGATCTGGCTAGTGGTGCCATCCTTACTGACCCCTGCGGCGAATTTATCAACATAGTATTTAGCACTCTTCTCTCCTCTGAATGCAACAGAAATATTTCTTTCACCAGTCAGATAGCCCTGCGAATATGCTTCATCAAGATTGACGTATCCTCCGATAGTGACAAGGTCACGGCTCTTAGGTATCTGGATCACATCCCCTTCACTCATGACGATATTGGAAACATTGTTTTTATCCTTCAATATCTGCTCTAGGTCAATGACCACAAGGCCGGTGCCATCCCCTTTCCTGTAGAGTTTTGCGCCTTCTGGAAAAGCTTCACCCGTCAACCCTCCAGCTCTCATGATGATATCATAGATGCGCTCTCTATCCTCAATCAATGGATAGGTACCAGGATATTTGACTTCTCCATCCACACGCACTGTGCGCTGCAATTCGTACTCAGGTATAGTGCGGACGTAAACGTGGTCGTATGGTTTCAAAGCCATACTGGAATCCGCTTCATAATTCATTTCAAATCCCTTTGGAAGTGAAGTTGTATACTGCACAATTTTGAGGCTTTGCCCGCTTCTGAATTCCGAACGGGCTATATCAATACGTTCGTTGTCTGCTTCAAAAATAAATCCTCCTGAAAGGCTTATCAGATCAGCAAGTCGCATACCGGGGCCATAGATGAATTTCCCGGGACTTCTCACCGCCCCAAAGATCTCTACTGTGACATCATCCCTGCGACCGCCTTTATCATAAATCCGAATCTGGTCACCAGGCTTTATTTCGATATTCTCGGCATTCAACGGATCAGATAACGCTTTCTTCAGATCGATATGAATATACTCGATGGTCTTTGGCTCCTTTGGATTGAGGCGCATGATGTACCCGAAATCAGAAGCATCAGGAAGTGTGCCGCCGGCTAGCAGGATAGCATCTTCAATCTTTAAATTTCCACCGGGATTGAAAGCGAAAGTATCCGGGGCCTTTACAGCTCCTACTACAGAGAAGTAATCAGGATTGACAAATGTCTTCAAGGTCATCACATGCAAAACATCCTGATTGTTGACCGTGATATTGGCTGGTGATGAAGGATTGTCGATGATCTCCTGAAGATTGAGGCGTTCAAACTTAAACGAACCGTCAGGATGAGCACGAAGTATATAGGCAAAATCGAGCCTTGCATCTGGTTTCAAAATACTCTGCGCAAGCATATCCGTAATCCGCATCCCGTCTATTCGCTCAAACTTACCTGGATAGACTACTGCTCCTTCAACCCCCACAGAGTTCTGTGTCGTCCCTTCAACACTTTTTATTTCTACCAGATCACCGTTGAAGAGGATAAAATCACCGCCACTTTCAGCAAGTTCCTTGAGATTGACATTGGTGATCATCGTTTTCTCATTCATATATCTGGTCACCTGGACAGATGACAGGTAAGCATTTGCCTTTGCTCCGCCGGCATACCTGACCAATTGCAATAGGTTTTCATTGTCAAGCAATTCGTAGGACATTGGCCTGGTCACCGCACCCTGGATCATGACTACTTTCTGGGCAACCGGAATATGGATATAATCATTGTTTTCCATGAAATAATCCTTAGCTACTCCAGGGTCGCTCATAAACTGATATACATCCAGAGGTATAGTCTTATTGCCCCTGATGACCTTGATGCGCCTGACCGATCCAATTTCTGTCGGGCCACCTGCCGCACTGATAACATTAAAAGCAGTGTTGATCCCCGACAACGTAAAGGATCCTGTCGTTTTTGCTTCTCCAAAAACATTGACTGTCATACTCCTGGCCTTATTGAGGGTGGCCTGGAATTCACTTCTGCTGATCAGGTAATATTGGCTATAGCGCTGGAAGAGTAATTCCCTGGCATCCCCCAGCCGAACACCCTTGAGCAAGACCTTAGGCAAGTTATTTCCAAGCAGGACAAAGCCATCTGCATTGATTTCAAGCACCTGCTCAAACTGTGATCTGCCGAATCCAATGACACCGATTTTGTCACCAATCCCAAGTACGTATGTATCTGGGGCTACCAACTCCTCGGTTTTCTGGTATACGGTAATCGTATTGTTCCTGAATATTTCCTGCCCATAGATAACATTTGGGGGAGGTGGCGGAGGAGCAGGATCTACGGGTTTATCCTTTTTCAAGGCAAGCGAGTCAGGACTTATCGTCATTGGTGCTTCCGGCAAAGGTTTTTCACTGATTCGCGCCTTAGCCTGCTCTGCTTCAATTTCCTTTACGGTCTCAAGGATGACGGCCTGGAAATTTTCAAGTTGATCAGGCGAGATATTATCCGGATCATATCCCTTTGCGATCAGTCTGGCCTTGAGGGTATCTTCAGGAATACCCCGCTGGGCAAGTAAATCCCTGGCTTGAGCCTCACTGACCTGGCTAAATGCAGTTGGAGAATAAATCATCATCCCCAAAATGAAGACGAGGACAGATTTAGATTTTAATAAACGCTCAAACATGATTTCCATTTAAACCAAAGGTGCTCACTCTTTCCGGAGGGCTTCCTTAAAATACGCTAACGTGGTTACGAGTCCTTCAGCTCTGGTTACTTTCGGCTCCCAACCCAAGAGCTTGCGCGCCAGAGTGATATCTGGTTGCCGCACTTTGGGATCGTCTTCAGGCAAAGTCCGGTAGTCTATGTAAGCTTTTTCGTTTCCTACCAGGCTCAGGATCTCTTTGGCAAGTTGCATGATGGTTATTTCATCAGGGTTTCCAATATTGACCGGATGTGAATAATCACTGAGCAATAACCTGAAAATACCTTCTACCAGGTCATCAACATAACAAAAAGACCTTGTCTGGCTGCCGTCACCGTAAACCGTCAACCCTTCACCTCTCAAAGCCTGTGCCATAAAGGCCGGAAGTGCCCGTCCGTCTTCAATCCTCATCCTTGGTCCGTAGGTATTGAATATCCTGACGATCCGGACTTCGACACCATGAAACCGGTGATAGGCCATTGTGATCGCTTCCATAAACCGTTTGGCCTCATCATACACTCCCCTGGGACCAATGGGATTGACATTTCCCCAATAATCCTCTTTTTGAGGATGGATCAATGGATCTCCATAAACTTCTGATGTTGAAGCAATTAGAATTCGTGACTTCTTTGCCTTTGCCAGTCCGAGTAGATGATGGGTTCCGAGGGACCCGACCTTTAGTGTCTGTATGGGCATCTTGAGGTAGTCAATCGGACTGGCCGGAGATGCAAAGTGCAGGATATATTCCAGGTCGCCCGGTATATGGACGTACTTGGTAATATCATGATGATAAAACTCGAAATGCGGATTGGGAAACAGGTGCTCTATGTTACTTATAGACCCCGTCAGCAAATTGTCCATCCCGATCACATGATACCCTTCTTTCAGGAAGCGGTCACTGAGATGGGACCCGATAAATCCGGCTGCGCCGGTGATTAATACCCTTTTCAATACCTTTATTATCGATTTTAAGGATTATGAGCGGCGTAAATATACTAGAATTAAGGTTTTGGGGCGGCCTGACTATGCTGCTGACAATGCTTTGCACCACAGAAAGCATTGGCCAGAAAGGAAGTACGGTCAATCTGCTGGAGTTTAAATATGGGTTCCATCTCCCTGCCGGTGACCTCAAAGACAGGTTTGGTTCAAACAGCGACATCGGCCTGAGCCTCCAGTCGGTCAGCCTTGCGCATAAGTACTTTTTCGGGGTTGAGGGGATGTATTTTTTTGGCAATGATGTAAATGAAGATGTGTTGGCCCAACTCAGGGCTTCTGATGGAAGTATCATTGGTATTGATGGAGAGTCAGGAGATGTAAATCTTAAGGAAAGAGGTTTCTATGTAGGCGTCAATGCCGGAAAAATATTCCCGACGACGGCAAATCCGAAAAAGCTCACAGGGGTACGTCTACAACTTGGTGGTGGTTTATTGCAACATAAGATCAGGGTCCAGGATAATACTAAAAACGTGGTGCCTCTTGAAAAAGAATACCTCCATGGCTATGACCGCCTGACCAATGGCCCTGCCCTGCATCTCGGACTTGGGTATCAATACCAGAGCCCAACCAATAATTTTCAGTTTCATGTCATGGGGGACTTCTATGCGGCAAGCACTGCTTCAAGGCGCAATCTCGATTTTGCAACCGGTAGCTATTTGGGACAGAAACGAATGGACATTCTTGGAGGTATCAGTTTAGCCTACATCGTGGTGATCAGTCGGGCTGCAAAGCCGGATAACATTTATTATTGATCAGGATGATCTGGATCTTCTATTACATGCTGATGTACCTGTTTGTATGTCTCATCCGGATCTCAACCCTTTGGAGTGAAAAGTCAAGACACTGGATTGCAGGTCGTGAAAGATGGGAAAGCAAGTTGAAGCTTGGTGCGAAGGCCGGCCCCAGGATCTGGTTTCATGTTTCAAGCCTTGGTGAGTTCGAGCAGGCAAGACCTGTCATAGAAAAAATAAAAACCAGGGATAAGGATGTGGAGATCATCCTCACCTTCTTTTCACCAAGTGGTTATCTGATTCGTTCCGGATATCCACTCGCCACTGTACGCTATCTTCCTGCTGATCTACCCGGACAGGCTACCAAGTGGATTGAGGCGGTTCAACCTGATCTGGCCGTCTTTGTCAAGTATGACCTTTGGCCAGGCTACCTCAAAGTGTTGGATCAAAAACAAATCCCAGCCATATTGTTTTCGGCTCACTGGTCTCCCGATTCCTGGTTTGCATCGCATAGCGTATCTCCTACGAAGGGACTTCTTAAAAAATTCAAAGGAATCTTCCTGCAGCAAGGAGATGATCTGGAGTATTTCCGTAAAAAAGGCTTTGACAATCTACTTGTTGCCGGAGATACCCGGATTGATCGTAGCCTTGAACTACCAAATGAGGCACTTGAACGAATACCAAAAACGCTTCACGGCTCAGCCCATTTTGATTTAGTAGCTGGAAGCACATGGCCTGCCGATGAGCGATTAATCAGTGAAGCGATCGTACAGCTAAATCTGCGGGCTATCATCGCACCACATGATGTGTCCGAAACAAATATTACCCGACTGGAGGCATTCCTTCCTTTTCCAGTCACCAGACTTTCCAGATTAAACGAAACTGGATCAAATCCAGGTGTGGTCATCGTAGATAGCATCGGGATATTGAATGTGCTCTACGCATTAGGCCGGATTGCATATGTAGGAGGTGGCCTGGGTAAAGGGATACACAATACCCTTGAGCCTATGGCACATGCGAAACCTATTTTATTTGGTCCTGCCTATAGTCAGTTTCCTGAAGCTGTGGAAATGGTCCGCACAAAGTCCGCTATCCCTGTCCGAAATGCAAGGGAATTGATAATGGCCCTAGCCCACTTTCTGCAACCTGCTGAATCACAAAAGGCTGGGCACGCTGCATACGAATACCTTGTAAAGAATAGCGGAGCAAGTGATAAAGTAACAGATTACATCATGGAATCAATACCTTACAACTCCATAAAATGATAACAACAAAGGAAATAGGGCAGGTCAGTGAAAAGGCAAATCGCATAAGGGCGCTAGTGATAGGTGATGCGATGCTTGACCGGTATATTTATGGTACTGTAGAAAGGATTTCTCCAGAGGCTCCGGTGCCTGTTCTCTCTCACCAACATACTGAAATAAAGGCCGGAGGATCAGCCAATGTTGCGTTGAATCTGGCTGCATGGGGCTGCAAGACTACCCTGATTGGACTTACAGGTGATGATCCCAATGCAAATGTGCTTGCTTCACTGTTGGAGCAAAGCCAAATAAACCATCATCTCTTTAGAAGCAGGTTTAGACCCACCACTATAAAAACCCGCGTAGTGGCCTCATCCCATCATTTACTCCGAATCGACGAAGAATCAGTTGATTACCTTAAGGAAGAGGAAGAAGAAGCCGCTTTGAAGCACATAGTTGATTATATCAAATTTGAAAATCCGGACCTTATCATCCTGGAAGACTACAACAAGGGCTTCCTCACTCCAAAAATAATAACTGCGATCATAGGGATAGCCAGGGATCATGGTGTCTTTATAGCAGTGGATCCCAAGGACAAGCACTTCTTTCAATACGAGGGAGTCAACTTGTTTAAGCCCAATCTCCGGGAAGCGAGTCATGCCGCTCACCAAAATCTGGGAGAAGGTGACTTAAGTGAGCTATGTGCAGATTGGCGAAAGCGCATGAATATCAGCACAATAGCTATTACCTTAGGGGCCATGGGGGTTTTCCTGCAGGGCAATGCCGGGGAGATCCAGATAAGGCCTGAACGCTCCATAGATGTCGTGGATGTATGCGGAGCTGGTGATGCAGTGATATGCTCGCTTGCTCTCGGGATGATGAGTGGTCTTGAGCTTCAGGCTCTGGGCTCATTGGCTAACTTGACAGGGGCCTATGTTTGTTCTCACTCAGGAGTGGTTGCTGTTGACCTAGAGGCTATATATCAATGGATTTGATCATATTTGTCAGACGGACTACATAAATCCATTCCATAGGTGGGTAAATGTCAAATTTTTATATTTTTACCCAATAATTCCCCTTTATCGACTACGCTATTCCACATTGCTACTTGTATAGAGATCTAAATGCTATTTATTAAAACTAAATTCTGAAAATGATGAAAGTAACTTTACGAATTTCAAGTCTCTTTTTCGGGCTTGTCTTATGGAGTACCACAGCCTGGGCGCAACCGGCCAATGATGATTGCGCCAATGCCCTAAATGTGGTATTTGCCGACAGTGAGGCCAATGCAGTTTTAGTCGTTGGTGATTCCCGTGGGGCCACAGCTTCTACTGAACCCACCAGTGTTTGTTCCGGATCATGGTATACTGATGATACCTGGTACACATTCCGGACTCCTGTTGATTTACCCGCCAATGGTATTGTCGTGAAAGCATTTTTCAACAATGCTACTAATCCAACGGATGTTCCTGCTGTTGGTATGGCGATCTATGAAAGCTGTGATATCACAGAAACTCCGCTGAGGTGCTTCTCTTCTGATGTTCCTGAAGATAACAAGATCGAACTTCCAGGTGCCTGCATCCTTGCAGACCACCAGTATGTAGTTCGTATCTGGTCTACCGGAGCTGATGCTACTACAGAGGGTACATTTAGTGTTGGAGCATTTGCCAATACTACTACTGATGCTTCTCTTTGGTGGGAAACATTTGCTGGTGGTCTTGAGGCTAATGGCTGGACTACTGAAGGTTCATGCGCAGTCGCTGACTCAAACGTGAATTCTGGCTGGAAATATCTGCCTAATGGCCTTCTGGACAAAGGCGCTTACCTCTTTGTAGGTGCAGCTATCAACTCCCCTACACTTTGTGATGGTGCTGTTGGTGTAGACAGTGATTATGATGACAATGCAGGTATCCAGGGCAACTTTGGTGCTGGTCCTTGCCCAGCGCCGGCTCAACATATCCTGATCTCTCCTGAAATTCCAACTTCCGAGTGGAGTGCGGTAGGTCTTTCCCTCACCTGGACACAAGCTATTCGCCAGTTCCAGAGCACCTATTTCTTCTCTTACCGTACCAAGGATGGTGCCGGTGCATGGAGTGAATGGGTTGACTTCCAGATCAATACTGAATTTGCTACAAATGGCAATTTTGAGGATGGGAATGTACAGCGCTACTTTATGTCAGGTGCAGCCGGTCATGATTTCTTGCAAATCCGGTTTGTATACAATGCTAACTACTATGTATGGGGTATAGACGATGTCAAGATCGTAGAGACCGAAGCAAACAATATCCGCGTACAATCAAACTTCTATGCTATCGCACCATGGGCTACTATCCCTGAAAACCAGGTATATCCATTCGGTGCACTCGCGGATATCAGAAATGCAGGTGCAGCTGACCAGACTAGTGTAGTCCTCAACCACACTGTTGTCAATTCAGACACACAGGAAGAGATCTACAATGAAAATATCGTGTATGGTACAGTAGCAGCTGACTCTACTTATGAAAACAGACTCAATCCTACACTGATTGAACTTCCTTCAGTACCTGGTAACTATACTGGCACATATACCCTGACACAAGATCAGACTGATTTCGATCCTTCTGACAATATGATCAGCTTCAACTACAATGTTGGCGGCGATGTCTTCGGTCTTGAAGATGGATTCACCCGTTCAGTAGCTGTTGCCAACAGTATCTATGATGCAGGTGCTCCTTTGTCTTTTGCTTATGGCAATTACTTCAGGCCGGTGGAAGATGCTACAGTTGATAGGATCATATGGGGTGTAAACAACCCTGGTGATATGGTTGACAAGACTGTTCAGGTATATCTCCTTCAGTGGACGGATACCAATGGTGACCAGATTGCTGAAAGCAGTGAGCGCCGTTTTATCGGTTTTGCTGACTATACATTCAATGGTACAGAAGGTGACAATGTCATCCTTGAAAGCACCCTTGAAAACTTTGACAATCCTGGTGATCCAATCATCATGAAAGGTGGCTTTGGCTATATCGCCATCGTTGAGTATCAGGCTTCAACTGCTGATGATCCACAGTTTTTTATCCTGGCAAGTGAAGCTCGTGACTATGCAGCCCAGGTACTTGCTATGGATACTGCAGTAGCACAGGGCATTGCTGACCAACGCGTATACTCTTCCGTACTTGGATTCTCACCTGATGGTAATATCGCTAACATCGACTATGAAGTAACAGAACTTGATGTTAACGATGCTCGCATATTCTTCGGCCATGATATCGTGCCTTTGGTCAGAGTTAAAGTACTTATCAATAACACTGTAGATCAATTGCCAATTGACAATTCGGTTTCAGCTTATCCAAATCCTGCTGTTGATCAGTTGACTGTTAAACTTGATTTCTCTACACCATACAGTGATGTTAAACTCCGCCTGATCGACAACCTCGGTCGCGTGGTGTACTACAAAGCCTTGAATGAGACCATTTCACAACGTACAGAAAATATCAGCGTAAGCGACCTGTCAGCAGGTAACTATATGCTGCAAGTTGAAACCATCGATGGACAGCGTTCTGTTCCGGTTGTTGTGGTTAAATAATACGTACAATTTCCTTTGCTCTGTAGTGGTCAACTAGTAAGGCCCTACATCTCAAAAAACTCCGGGGATTTCTCTCCGGAGTTTTTTTTTGTGTTTGGATAGATGGAAAATGTCAATTGTATTGCACAAGCGATTTATCTGGTTGCCCTATAGCTGAATTTGGTTAACTTTAGTTAGCCTCACATAAAACCGGCTACCCTTCTGCTCTGGAGTGTATTTTCATCAAACGCCAAATGCCCGGTAAAATGAAAAATATCGCCCTCAAACTGAACCTGCTCCATTTCCTTTGTTGTGGACTTAACACACTATCTGCCCAACCGGCTAATGATGAATGCAGTGGCGCTTATGAAGTTGTGATTGGCGAGTCGGAAGCTAATGCGCTACTAACGGAAGGTGACTCAAGAGGTGCCACGGCTTCTCTGGCACCTGCTGGTGTTTGCTCCAGCTCGTGGTACACGGATGATACCTGGTACAGGTTCCACACCCCAGTTGACTTACCCTCCGATGGTATCATACTAAAAGTATTCTTTAATAATACGATCAGGCCCACGGACATCTCAGCTATTGGTATGGCGATATATGAAAACTGTGATACATCGACCACAGCATTTAGGTGTTTTTCATCAGACGATCCGGCAGAAAATAGTTTTGAATTGGCGGACGTATGCTTACTTGCAGACCATGAATATTACGTCCGGATCTGGTCGACAGGAAGTGATACTTCGACAGAAGGCACTTTTCGTGTTGGTGTCTTCAACAAACCAACTGGTGAGACCTGCTTATGGCGGGAAACTTTCGGAGGAGGGATCGAAGCAAATGGATGGACAACATTTGGCTCATGTAGTCCTCCTGATTCAAATGCGAATGCCGGATGGCAATATCTTCCGGCTGGCCTTGTAGATGGTGGAGAATTCATTTTCGCCGGAGCGGCTATCAATTCTGCAACTGTGTGTGATGGAGCGGTTGGGGTCGATAGTGATTTCAATAATTATTGTGGTTTTTGCAATGGTCCATGTCCATCCCCCGGACACCATGTATTGATTTCTCCCCCTGTTTATTCAGGAGACTGGCATGTAGCAGGACTATCCATTACATGGACACAAGCTATTCGTCAATTTGAAAGCACTTATTATTTTGCTTATCGCTTCCGGGATACAGGCAGTGAATGGAGTGATTGGTTAGAACAAGAGATCAATACCGAATATGAAATCAACGGCGACTTTTTAAACAACGAAATTCAACGATTCCCTTTGCCCGGTGCTGTAGGGCATGATTCAATACAATTGCGATTTACATACGATGATAACTACTACGTATGGGCGGTCGATGATATAAAGATCATTCCTCAGGAATGCTCAAATAGCAAAATATCCCAGCTATATGCAATTCCTCCGTTTGCATCTATTCCATCTGCCCAGACTTATCCTTTTCCTGCCCTTGCGGATATTATTAATATTGGCGCTTGCCCTATTACCAAAGGTATTCTTCATTGTACAGTGATAGAAGAAAACACTCTGGATACCATTTACTTTGATTCTCTGACTTTTGGAACGATTGGTATGGATTCGCTTTTTGAACAAATGATACTACCTTCTCTCATTGAATTGCCGAATCAGCCAAATGATTATCGATTGACCTATTTACTGACCCAGGACTCAACCGACCTTACCCCCGATGACGATGAGATTTCCATTCCCTTTTCGACAGGTGGAAATGTCTTTGCATTAGAAGATGGCTTCACCCGCTCCGTTGCAGTTAACAAAATTTTATATGATAAAGGTGCGCCTCTCTCCTATGCGTACGGTAATTACTTCATACCTAAGACGACAACATGTGCGGATAGAATTATTTGGGGAGTGAATACCCCGGCAGAAATGGAAGGCAAAACTATAGTAGTGCTTTTGCTGGAATGGTCAGATCTCAATCAAAATCAGATTGCTGAACCCAATGAAAGAAAATTTATAGGTTTTAATGAATATACATTTACAGGACAAGAAGGTAACAATGCGATCATTGAAACCAAATTGGAAAACTTTAATAGTCCAGGCAGCTATGTTATGATGGAAGCGGGGCACGGTTATATGGCCATCATTGAATACCAGGCAACTTCCCAGGACGATCCCCAACTATTCCTGCTGGCAAGTGAAGAACGTGACTATACGGGACAACAAGTAGCCAGTGATTCAGCTTTTGCAAAGGGGCTAATTGCAAAACCCTATTATTTTTCAGTATTAGGTTTCTCCCCTGATGGTATTATTACCAACATCGATTATGAAGTAAAAGAACTTGATCTATCCGATAACCGTATATTTTTCGGAAACCATATCGTGCCTTTGGTCAGAGTTGTCACTAGTGAAAAAGATTGTATCGACGGATTTGAAACATTGTCAAACGCTGAAAAAATATCCGTTTTCCCAAATCCGGCATCCGAATCGATCCATGTCCAAATGGAGTTTACAAAGACATCCTCTGACGTTCAAATCAATCTCCTTAATAGCCTGGGGCAAAGTATCCTGTCCAGGGCATTGCCAGCATCAGTCTATTATCATACTGAAACATTGGATATACGTTTTCTTGCAGCAGGATCATATCAATTGCAGGTGGTGACTGCTGAAGGTCAACGCACGATCCCATTCGTCATCCAGAACTAGCCTGGTTTTACATCTGGTTTATATTATAATAGTAGTGAGCAAAGCAATGCTAATTTGGGATCTCTCAAGGTCTCCCTATCTTGCAATGCATTCCTTAGAAGGAATCCTAAACATTTAACAATTAACATTAACCAGAACAAATGATCCGCCTCGAATCCCTCTCTGCCCGCGAATGGCCAGACCCAATGACCACCAGGCCGCATATCCTGCCGATCTATGCCACTTCGTCCTATGATTTTGAAGATATCAATGAAGGCATCCGGATATTTGCTGGAGAGGAAAAGGGGCATACCTATAGTCGCTATGGAAATCCAACTGTTGAAGCAGTAGCCTCCAAGATCGCTGCGATGGAAACATACGGTAGCACACTCTCTGCATCAGCTGTCATGACCAATTCAGGGATGTCTGCAATTCACGTGTTAGTTGCCGGCTTGCTAAAATCCGGAGACAAATTGCTCACCCAACCTAATATCTATGGCGGCACCACCGAATTGTTCCGTCAGATGGCTGCAAGCTGGGGCATTGAAATCGTATATGCCGATCTCAGTAATACAGACACAGTAGACTCATTGCTAAAATCAGATCAGGCGATCAAGCTGGTGTACCTGGAGACACCCGCTAATCCAACATTAGCCTGTATCGACATAGAGGCGCTCGCCAGAGTCACCTCACTCCATAACCGATGGTCCGCTATCGACAATACATTTGCCACGCCATATCTGCAACAGCCCTTATTACTTGGTGTAGATTTCATCATCCATTCCACCACCAAGTTTCTCAACGGGCATGGCAACAGTATCGCGGGTGTCGTGATAGGAAAGGATGCTGACCTTTTCAAAAAAACAATCTGGAACACGATGAAGCTTACAGGCGCCAACTGCAGCCCGTTTGAAGCCTGGCTTGTCTATCAGGGCATAAAGACCCTGCCGCTACGCATGGACAAACATTCGTCCAATGCACTGCTGATCGCCACTACCCTATCTAATCATCCGAATGTTTCGAGGGTTAACTATCCTGGCCTTGAATCGCATCCAGACCATCTCGTAGCTAAAAAACAAATGCGTGCCTTTGGCGGTATGATGAGTTTCGAACTCAAAGGAGGCCTGGACACAGCTATACGTGCTATGAATAAAATGAAATTCTGTTCCCTCGCACCGACGCTAGGTGATGTAGATACGTTGATCCTTCATCCTGCATCATCATCTCACCTGAAAGTGGAGCCTGATGTGCGCAGGAAAGCTGGCATATCTGATGGACTGATCAGGGTGTCAGTTGGTATTGAAGATCCACAGGACATCCTTGATGATCTGCTGCAGGCGATTGATTAATAGAGATGTGAAAAAATACGTAGAGACGCGAAAAAATGTGATTTTGTTTAACCAAATGTAGAGACGCGATTAATCGCGTCTCTACATTTGGTTAAACGTGACTAAGTAACTTATCGCGTCTCTACGTATTTTTTCACATTTCAATAATCGCCAGATCCTTGACCCTGCCCTGATCAATGGTAAACCGTACCATCGTCCTGACCTTCTGGAATCCTTCCCTTCCGGCAGCGCCTGGATTGATGTGCAACAGTTGAAGTTGCTTGTCATAGATCACCTTGAGGATGTGTGAATGTCCGCACACATAGATGTCCGGTTTCTCCTCAAGTAACGCTTTCCTAACCGGTGCAGTATAATGCCCTGGATATCCCCCGATATGGATCATCAGGATTTTCATTTGTTCAACCTGGAAGATGAGTCGCTCAGGTACATCAATGCGGATATCATGGCCATCTATATTGCCATACACCACGCGCAATGGCTTCTTTAGTTTTTGCAATTGCCTGAGCAAATCCAGGCTTCCAAGATCACCGGCATGCCATATCTCATCGCACTCCTGAAGGACAGGCAAAAGGGATGGATCCAGGTAACTATGAGTATCAGACAATAGTCCTATCCTTACCATCCTTCAGGCATCTCAAGGCACACTTTTCCAAACTGCTCTCCTTCAGCAATCAAGGCCAGCGCATCATTAGCCTCACTCAACTTGAAGGTATGGCTTACAATCGGCCTGATCTTGTGCAGATTGACAAAATCAACCATGTTCTTAAAATCGTCAGGAGAACCCATCGTAGATCCAAGTATATCCAGTTGCTTCCAGAAAAGTCGCTGCGGACTGAGCCCGTCGATGTTCCCTCTGGTTCCTCCATACACTACGATTCGACCGCGCGGGCTCATCAATGGCAGGATTTTAGAAAAGTCAGGACCTCCGGCACCATCTATCACCAGATCAAACTTGCCCGCCAGCTTTTCACCCAATTCCTTATCCCAGGTAGTACGGGAATAATTTGCTCCTCCTGTTGCTCCATATTGTACGGCCAGGTCAATTTTATGGTCAGCAGAACTCGTCACCCAGATATCCATCCCCATCGCAACGCCAAACAACAGTGCCATTGAGGCAACACCTCCACCGATTCCCGTGATGAGCATGCGTTCTCCAGGCTGAGCTTTTCCTCTAGTCATCATGGCTCGATATGCAGTTACTCCGCAGACCGGCAATGCTGCTGCCTCTGCCCACGAAAGGTGCTTAGGCTTGTCAAACAGGTTTTCTTCAGGCACCTTGACCTGGTCTGCAAAAGTCCCATGGTCTGGCATCCCCAATATCCTGAAGTCAGGGGAGAAATAATCCGGATCGCTGCCCCAATCCAGGCTGGGATTGATGATCACCTCCCTGCCGGCTACGATTCCAGCCCCATCGCTGCCAGGCACCAGCGGAAATGAAAGCCCGGGGTATTTCCCTTTGGTGATCCAATAATCCCGCTTATTGAGGGCCGCGGCCTTCAAACGGACGTAAACCTCCCCTTCGGCTGGAAGGGAGGGTAAAATATCAGCCTTTTCGAGAGGCATATTCAGCCCCATAAGGATCATAGAACTCATACCAAATTGAGGTTTTGTGTCGTCCAGACATCAAACATAAAGATACCTGTATCTTGAGAGAGTGGCCTATACTCCGCGAGTTTTGTATAGATTTGTAGACTATAAAAGGAATTCCTATGACCAGACTTTTACTCTTCATGTGCCTGATGCTGAATTTGTTGCATACTGGCCTCAATGCCCAGGACTGCCAGATCACTGCAGTCACTGCAGTGGCCCTTCCATGCCAGGGAAATAATTTCAATGTATCCATAAACCTTGCCGTTGAAAATCCTGCCAGCCCGGGTTTTACTCTTGCCGGCAATGGCGTCATCTACGGCACCTACCTCTATAGCGACCTTCCAGTTACGGTCGGCCCACTCCTGGGTGATAATGAATCTGTCTATGAATTTATAGCCTGGGACGTGGAAAATGCGGACTGTCAGCAATACACATCCATTCCTGCCTCCAATTGCGGCCCGATTTGCTCGATCAGCAATTTTGAATTGGAATTTATAACATGCGTTGGGAATCAAAGCGCTCTTGTCGTATTTGACTTTGCTCATGCAAATAATACCGGGCCATCTTTTGACTTGTACAATGAAGCCGGTGAGGAGCTCGGCTCCTGGTTATATGAAAGTCTTCCTGTGACCCTTCCATTTTTTGTTGTCAATGGGGCAGCTCCGATCGTGATGACCGTATGTGATCATGAAAACCCAAATTGCTGTGAAACCTTCACACTCGATGCAATAGATTGTAATCCCAACAACTGCGAAATCTTTAGTGTAAATGTAGACCCACAGTGTACGGGTTCAAACTTCCTTGTTCACCTCGACTTCGGATATGACAATCCTGCCTCCGACAGCTTTACGGTGACAGGCAACAATCTGACCTATGGTACCTTTGCTTATGATTCCCTGCCGGTTACTTTTGGTCCTTTAAATGGAAATACCAATATCAATTGGGCATTTCATATCCAGGATAGTGAAAACAGCACTTGCAGTGCAGATAAGGTCCTGGGCATATACCATTGTCCACCTCCATGCAATCTTATTTCAATGGAAGCTTTGGCTACTGAATGCAATGGAAATGAAGCCTATGCGCTGGAGATCGGCATGGATATCGAAGGCGAAGGAGACAGTGGCTTTGCCGTCTTCTCTGAGACATTTTACTATGGGAGTTATATGTATGATGAATTACCGATCACCATCCCAGCCTTCGAAGGTTCAGGTGAATACATTGATATCGTTTCAGTATGTGACAATGAAAACCTGGGATGTTGCTCCACTACTCCATTTGAAGCACTACTCTGTGCAGGTTGCCTGATCTATAATCTCACAGCTACCCCGCTTCCGTGCAATGCGGAAGATCAAATCTTTGTCCAGATTGATTTTGACCATCAGAACACGTCTACTGATGGCTTTGAAGTGTCTGGAAACGGGAATAATTACGGACAGTTTGCCTACGAAGATCTGCCAATCCAGGTAGGTCCGTTTGTAGGAGATGGTAGCCAGTACTTTGAATTTGTCGTCACGGACCTTGTCAACCCACTTTGTTTTGAAGCAGTCGAACTTGGTTTCATTGACTGTGATACCATCTGCGAACTCACCAATCTTGTAGTTGAAACAGGAGCCTGCTCAGGAAACAACAGCTACATCCTGCATGTGGATTTTGATTACCAGGGAGTATCCGGAGTAGGCTTTGACCTCTATGCAAATGGCCAACTCTACGGCTTTTTCCAATACAGTGACCTCCCCCTGACTATAGAAGACTTCCCTTCCAATGGCACAGGCACAGATGAAATCACTGTCTGTGAAAATGAAAATCCGTTGTGCTGTGCAACAACTTCCTTTGCTTCACCAGAATGCGCTTGTCATATCTATGATGTCACCGCAGACAATATAGGATGCACGACTGACAGCACCTTTGCCGTTTCGATTGAATTTTTCTATGAATATCTTCCTAACAATTCAGTGGATGTATTCCTTGACGGTGTGCTGATAGGATTTTACAATGTAGACGATATCCCTATCAATGTTAGCATCCCTGAAGGAGATGGTTCTGCGGTGATCACCGTTTGCGCTAATGATCTTAATAACTGCTGTGCAGAGGTGGTCATCGACCTGATCACATGTGAGTCCCAGGAATGCGGCATTTTTGGCCTCGTGGCTGAAGTCGGGGATTGCAATACTGATTCCACTTTCCTTTTAGATGTAGTATTTGACAGTATGAATCTGCCTACTGATTCTATCACTGTCACTGCAAATGGAAATTTTGTCGGACAATATCTCATCCAACCGGATTTCAACCGTATCGAGCATTTCCCAATGCTTGACGGAGACACGACTACCATTACTGTTTGCGCTGTAGGTGCACCGGATTGTTGTGACACCTATAGCTTTGCCACACCGGACTGCTCCTTGTTTGGCCATTGCAATATCTGGGATCTTGCTGCTGCCACAGGAGATTGTAATTCAGACTCTACATATCTTCTCCATTTTGAATTCAACTACCAGAATCTGGATATAGATTCTGTGCTGGTCTCAGGTAATGGAAACTTTGTCGGGCAATATCAACTGAATGAAGGCAATATCATCATAGCGTCTTTCCCATCCTTTGATGATTCTCTGACGACCCTTACCGTATGTGCTGTAGGGGCACCGGATTGCTGTGATGAATTTACTTTTGAGACACCTGATTGTTCACAATACGGTCAATGCCATATATGGGACCTGGTCAGTGAGACAGGAGAGTGCACATCAGACAGTACCTATGTATTACATCTCGATTTCAACTATGAATTCCTCCCGGTAGACTCGGTAGTCATAACGGCTAATGGAAATTATGTAGGTCAATATCAAACTCAGGCAAATGCCATAGTCATCGAAAACTTCCCATTGTTCGATACAGAATTTACGGTATTATCAGTCTGTGGCGTTGGTGCTCCGGATTGTTGTGCATCCATTGAATTTAACACGCCAGGGTGCGCGGGTGGCGGTGATTGCAGCATATTCAACCTCGTAGCAGATCCGGGAGAATGTAATGGTGATTCCACCTATTCCCTGTTTGTCAATTATGTTGGCGCTTACCTTGGCTCAGACTCCGTGGTTGTATCCACCAGCCAGGGATATGTAGGGCATTTCGCCCACAATCCTGATGGCTTTATCATACCGGACTTCCCGGCATACAGTTCCAGTCACACGACCATCACCCTATGTTCACTAGGCAATGGAGAATGCTGTGATGAATTTGAATTTGCAACACTTGATTGTGGCCAGGGCTTCGATTGTGAGATTTATGGGCTGTTTGCTGAAACAGGCGGATGTTCCTCTGACTCCACATTTGTATTGGATGTGGTATTCCAGGATTATAACCTGCCTGCTGATTCCGTTAATATTTTTGCAAATGACCAGTTGGTAGGGACATACTTCAATGATCCGGAATTTATCCATATTGAAAACTTCCCTCACCTATCTGGTGAGCAAACAACCATAACTGTATGCGCTACAGGCAATGAAGCTTGCTGTGCATCCTATACCTTTGAAACACCTTTATGTGGTCCGTGCTCGATTTCAGACATATCAGCCAATGTGTTCAATTGCAATTCAGATACTTCATTTGCCGCTGTATTCAGCTTCCAGTATCAGAATATTCCTTCAGGAGGTTTTGATGTTTATAGTGGTGACATCTATCTGGGCTTCTACACATTTGAAAATGTACCTATTGAAGTAGCCCATTTCCCTTCCAATGAAAGTGGCCAATATGTCGTCACGATCTGTGAAAGCGATGGGACTGAATGCTGCAGCTCTTTTGAATTTACAGGCCCTGTATGCGGACAGCCAGAATGTAATATCTCCAACCTGGAATACACCCTGACAGAATGTGATTCGGCGGATCAATTTTATTTTATCCTGGATTTTGATTTTGCCAACGTTGGTGGAGAAGGATTCAATGTAGCAGGTAATGGCAATGAGTATGGCAATTTCAGCTATGATAATGTACCTGTACAGATCGGCCCGTTTGCGTCTGACGATACTAACTATGAATTTCTTGTCTTCGATGCTGCCAACCCAGGTTGCTTTGAAGTGATAACACCTGGTGTTGTTCAATGCCTTGTTTCGACTACACCAGTTGACTATGATGAGTTCTTCAACATCTTCAACAATGGCACTATCCCCGGTGTGTATGCAAAGCAAGATGTGCAGTTGTCTTTATACAACTCTAATGGCAAGAATGTACTTTACCATTTCCCGCTAAGCGCCGATGAGATTTATGCGTTGACTACACAACCTCCGGGTTTCTATATTGCCACCATCACACAAGGGGCGAATACCTGGCCGGTAAAACTGGTTAAAGCCGGGAATTAATCCAGCCATCAGGATAAGAAAAGGGGCTTGCTGATACAGTGTGCCCCTTTTCTCAACCTACTGCTTATACTACTCGTCAAAGAGACGGCTGTTCCATTAGTTAGCTCCTGCAACTACAATAATCCCTAGAAGGCCCGCAGTAATTGTGTACGATGGATACTCACTATTAGTCGGCCAGCGGCCGTTGGATGGAGTTCTCTCCGCCAACCTCTAGAATATCAATCGTGAATCCCTATTAAGCAATCCTAATTGGAATCATAATGCTGGCGGAGAGAACTCCATCCAGCGGCGATTTTATTTCCTGTGGAAATTTAAAATTGGCCAATATCCATTTGCATTTAATCGGTAGCATTCTTGAGTGGCAAAATGAAGAAATATTACAAAGGAATATTGCCGTGTTTGCGGATCGGTCCGGCTTTCTTTTTATTGGCCAATACTGTAAAGGCTTTAATGATCTTCCTGCGCGATTCTTCAGGCAGGATCACTTCATCGATAAATCCCCGTTCTGCAGCCTTATAAGGGTTGGCAAATAATTCACCATACTCATTTTCTTTCTCCAGCAGAGTGGCGTGGGGATCTTTAGCACTCTGGATCTCCTTCTTGAATATGATCTCAGAGGCCCCCTTTGCCCCCATCACGGCAATCTCCGCGGTGGGCCATGCAAAGTTCATATCCGCACCGATATGCTTTGAATTCATGACATCATAGGCGCCGCCATAAGCCTTGCGGGTAATTAGGGTGATCCTTGGCACAGTAGCTTCACTAAATGCGTAGAGCAATTTTGCCCCATGTTGGATAATACCATTCCATTCCTGGTCTGTACCTGGAAGAAAGCCTGGGACATCCACTAATACGAGTAGCGGGATATTGAAGCAATCACAAAACCTCACAAACCTTGCAGCCTTGCGTGATGCATCAGTATCCAATACCCCTGCCAGATGCCATGGCTGGTTAGCCACGATACCTATGCTCCTTCCGCCTATCCTACCAAAACCAACAAGGATATTGGCTGCAAAGTGTTCATGAATCTCCATAAAACTGTCCGCATCTACCAGCTCATTGATCACATCGCGCATCTGATATGGCGTAGAAGGGCTATCAGGCATGAGGCTGGCCAGGCCGGGCCTCATTTCATCCCCTGGTACAAAATCCCATACGGCGGGCTTGGATTGATTCTGTTGTGGAATGTAGCTGAGCAGCCTCCTGATCTGGCGGATACAGTCTACATCATTGTCGGCGGTGAGATGAGTAACCCCTGACTTGGTGGCATGGGTCATCGCACCTCCGAGTTCCTCACTTGACACCTCTTCATTGGTGACTGTCTTGACCACATTTGGGCCTGTGACAAACATGTATGAACTTCCTTCAACCATAATCGTAAAATCGGTCATGGCAGGACTGTATACAGCTCCTCCGGCGCAAGGGCCCATGATCGCGCTAATCTGAGGAATGACGCCAGAAGCCTTTACATTGCGATAGAAGATATCTGCATAGCCCCCCAGTGATCTCACACCTTCTTGAATTCTGGCACCCCCACTATCATTCAGGCCGATGACTGGCACACCGTTTTCCATGGCAAGGTCCATGACCTTACAAATCTTTTCTGCATGGGTCTCAGACAAGGCTCCACCAAAAACAGTAAAGTCCTGGGCGTAGGCATAGACCAGCCGGCCATCGACAGTGCCATAGCCGGTCACTACTCCATCGCCATAGAATTGCTGCTGGTCCATCCCAAAGTCGGTCGTACGATGTACTACCATCATGCCGATCTCCTCAAAGCTATTTTCATCAAACAACAGCCGTATCCGTTCACGTGCGGTGAGCTTACCCTTAGCATGCTGCTGGTCTATACGTGCCTGGCCACCACCCAGGAGGGCCTGATTCTGCCTGTAACTTAATTCCTTGTTCTTTTTATTCATTCTGTTGGTAACTTAGCCCCAAAATAAATAATATACCCGCAAAATGATGAATAGTCTTCCCAACACCCTTCCTCTCTCAAGGCTTGTGGCTGAAATGCAGGAGTCTGCTACGCTTAAAATGGCCAAAATGGCACGCGAACTCAAGGCACAGGGTAAGGATGTCATCGACCTCAGCCTTGGTGAACCGGACTTTGATACTCCAGTCCATATAAAGGAAGCAGCCAAGAAAGCACTGGATGACGGGTATACCAAGTACACCCCGGTCAATGGCCTTGTTGAGCTCAGGGAAGCTATCGTACGTAAACTGGCCAGGGAAAATGACCTCCAGTATACGATCAACCAGATCGTGGTCTCCAACGGCGCCAAACAATGCGTCTACAACCTCTGCATGGCCCTGCTGGATCCGGGAGATGAAGTCATCTTACCAGCGCCATATTGGGTCTCCTATTATGAAATCGTCAAGATGGCAGGTGGAGTGCCTGTGATCGCCTATTCCACCATCGAACAGGATTTCAAGAGCAGCCCTCAGGACATTGAAGCACTGATCACGGACCGGACAAAATTCATCTTATATTCCTCTCCTTGCAACCCAAGCGGCTCTGTGTTTTCCTTTGAGGAATTACAGGCTATGGCAACCATGTTACAGGCTTATCCAAATTTGATCGTCGTTTCAGATGAAATCTATGAACACATCAATTTCACTCAAAACCACTATTCCATTGCCTCTATGGAAGGCATGAAAGACCGTACGGTGATCATCAACGGAATGTCTAAGGGATTTGCCATGACTGGCTGGAGGCTCGGCTATATTGCCGGCCCTAACTGGATAGCAGATGCCTGCACAAAGATCCAGGGCCAGGTGACCAGCGGGGCTTCTTCCTTTGGCCAGAAGGCGGCGGCTGTTGCTTTGGACTCTGATCATACGCCAACCTATGAGATGGTCAAGGCATTTCATACGAGGCGTGACCTGATTATCTCTTTACTCGAACAGATCCCTTTATTGCTGGTCAACAGACCGCAAGGGGCATTCTATATTTTCCCCGATGTATCCGCGTATTTCGGAAGGACTTCTGCCAATGGCTACCATGTCGCAAATGCAGATGACATGGCTCTCTATCTCCTTGCTGAAGCCAGGGTGAGCACAGTGTCCGGAGTTGCCTTTGGAAATGACAAATGCATACGGTTGTCTTATGCTACATCTGATGCTAAATTAAAGGACGCTGCTGAACGTATCTCCCACGCACTTTCGCTGCTGAACTAACGGACGAGTATAAAATCCTGGTCCTTATATCCAAGAATCCGGATACGCCTGTTCTCATAGTACAGCGGAGATTTTATTTCTGCTGGAGTGGTCGTATCATTCTTATAGACTGGCCTGATATCAAACCCGGACGCCAGGCCATATCCTGTTGTATCCATTTGACCAATCAGCCCTTCCTGCCCATAGGCGGTCAGGCGCTCTCCTAACCATTTCATCAGGTCAAAGCCGAGGAAAGCATTGATATCCGGTATCACATGAAACCTGCTATAAAACCCTGTCCTGAATCCCTGATAGCCAGGGCTCGCAACATCAATAAATGATGATATACTCAAGTGGGCATTGAGGCTTTCCATATAGTTGGCATTGAGATTGGTAAAGCCTGTCCATTGCGGCAAGCCAAAAACAATCGCCTCCCTTGTGTCCTTCTCCGCATGAAGCTTTCGCATAAACGCATTGACAAAGGATTCATCTGATTTTGAAAAATAAGGCAGAATAAAAACAGTTCCTGCATCATCAGACAACAACTCATGCAGGTCTGTATTGACTAGGTCAGGCGAAGCATCCTTAATGATCAACTCTTCTGTCTTCAATCCATTGTTCCTGCCAAAGAGCTGTATCCTGTTACGCTCCACTGCATTGTCACGTGCGACAACGTAAACTTTCTTGCCAGGCATTTCTTCCAGGATATATGTAGTAATCGCCTGGGCATGGGCATTGAGGCCCGGGAAGAGTTGTATGAAGTAAGGATTTTCCTTGTCTGTCGCGAAGGCTGGCAGCCATGGAGAGACAACCATGACCTCATGATTAAGGCCGAATGTGGCAATGGCATCAATCTCTTCCTTTTCATAAGGGCCTACGATCACATCTGCATTTCTCAATTCCGGCCTGGAGGTCAGTAAGCTAATAGCAGTTGAGGGATCATCGACATCCAATGTATTTACCTTTACGTTGGTCAGGGGAAAACCCATTTCGTCCATTGCCATTTGCATCCCTGCATAATACTGGATAAACCTGTTGAGCTTTGGATCCTTCTGTTCACTGAATAAGGGAGCATTAGCCGCGTTGAAAGGCATCAGCACCGTTATTTCCAGATGATCCTTTACTGTAGGATTCGGGGTGATAACCTTCTCATCTGTGATGATTGGAGGCGTCTTATCCTCTGTCCAGCTGACTGTATCAGTCTGGATCGCATCACGAGGGACAAGGATGACTTCATCCGTCTTTGGATCATACTGGCTGACTTTGTCTTCAGCCGGTTCCTCCACCGGTGGAGGAGTCGAGGGCTTATCGACAACTCTTCGGGAAGTGGTGCATGAAATCAGGCCGCAGATCACCAGCAAGGTGATTACGACCTTACTCCCACTCAATGGTTGCAGGAGGCTTGGTGCTGATATCATAGACGACCCTGTTGATTCCTTTGACTTTATTGATTATCTCGCTGGATATTTCAGCCAGTATTTCATGTGGTATTTTACTCCATTCTGCCGTCATACCATCAAGGGAGTTGACCGCCCTCAGGGCTATTGCATTTTCATAACTTCTTTCATCGCCCATCACCCCTACGGACAAGATAGGTAGTAGTATGGCACCAGCCTGCCAGATTCTATCATACCATCCATGCTTGCGAAGGATGTCTGTATAGATCGCATCGGCTTCCTGCAGCGTCGCTACCTTTTCAGGGGTGATGTCACTGATGATCCGGATTGCAAGACCTGGGCCTGGAAATGGATGCCTGCCGATCAAATCCGCCGGAATCCCAAGAGCATCACCAACTTTTCGTACCTCATCCTTAAACAACATGCGAAGAGGCTCTACAATCTTTAGCTTCAAATGTTCCGGGAGACCACCTACATTGTGGTGGGACTTGATGGTCGCTGAGGGGCCATGCACTGAAATGGATTCTATCACATCCGGGTAGATCGTCCCCTGGCCAAGCCACTTCACTGCAGGATAGGCTGCTGCCTCATCTTCAAATACCTCAATAAATAACCGTCCTATGGCTTTTCGCTTCAGTTCAGGATCAGTGATCCCTTCCAGTGCTGTATAGAATTTCTGCTTTGCATCAATACCATGGACCTTCAACCCCATCTGGGCATACCTGTCCATCACCAGTTGAAATTCATTCTTCCTCAACAACCCATTATCAACAAAAAAGCAATGTAACTTATCGCCAATTGCCCTATGGAGGAGGATCGCACCCACTGTGCTATCAACACCACCTGACAAGGCCATTAACACTTCTTCGCCTTTGGTTTGCTGCCTTATTGCTTCTATAGTTTCTTCAATAAACAAATCCGGAGTCCAGCGTTCCTTCAAACCTGCAATGCCACGTAGAAAATTGGAAAGCAATAAGTGGCCATCCAGTGAATGGGTGACTTCAGGATGATACTGCACACAACAGATCATTTGGTCATAACGTCCCGGTTGGCTTGCGTAGGCGGCAACAGGTATGCTATCAGTTTCAGCCAGGATTTCGAATCCTTCAGGCAATTCAAGTATCGTATCGCCATGGGACATCCAGACCTGGGATCCTTGAGGAATTCCTGAAAAGAAAGGATGTTCTGGTTTTACAATATGTATCCTCGCTTTTCCATACTCGCGTTTGTCGGAGCGCGCCACACTACCACCAAATGAATCAGCTAAATATTGAGCACCATAACAAATACCGAGGATGGGAATACGGCCTGCCCAGGCTGAAAGATCAGGGCGAAGGGCATTGGCATCCCTTACTGAAAACGGACTGCCGGATAAGATCAACGCCTTAACGTCAGAAGGGATTTCAGCAGGAAGCGCATTATATGGAATGATCTCGCTGTAGATCTCAAGTTCTCGCACGCGTCGGGCTATCAACTGCGTGTATTGAGCTCCGAAATCCAGGATAAGTACTTTTTCCTTCATCAGGATATGGCTATGGTTGGTGAATGGCTCGTGTCAGTATTTACAAAATTCCTTGCCGTATCTATACTCCACTATTCTTCCAGGAGTCCCCGGCCTTCCTTTTTGATCTGGCCATCTTCAAGCAAGGTCTTCATCAATTTATCAAGGATGCCATTGACAAAATCCTTACTCTTTGGGGTACTGTATTCTTTGGAGATATCTACGTATTCGTCAAGGGTAACTTTGGTTGGGATGGTCGGAAAGTGGAGAAATTCAACCAATGCCATTTTTATGATGATGACATCCAACACGGCCAGGCGCTCCATGTCCCAGTTTTTGAGCGTGGGTTCGATGAGCTTTTCGAGCTCAGGCGCCTGCTCCATGGTTACTTCAATCAATCTCCGGCCAAAATCCTTGACAGTGTCATCATCGGGAAGATACTCTTCAAAAAACCGCTCATTCGCCTCTGGAAGCTGCTTGATGACTTTCTTTAATGCACCTATGACCAGGGATTTATCTTCCTGCCAGAAAGAATACTGATCATCAACGATTTCTTCGTAAATCTCGTTTTTGCGTAGATCCCTGTAGATATCCAGGAGATACTCCCTGTCCCCTGCATCATCAACCTCATTCATCACGTATTTCCTGTATTCAGGACTCTTTGAAAACGTGTTGTACATTTTCATGATGAGCTCCTGATCCAATCTGGCACTAAAGGATCGCTTGTCAAAGTAGGTCCGAAGGGCTTTGTTCCTGGCCAGGCTCTGCATGAGCTCATTTTCATATAGCCTGGCTGTCCAGGCCAGGTCATCTGCTGCCGGCCTGAGCTTGGCATGACGGGTATCCCGGTCAGCTACCGCCTGGTGACATATCTCCAGTATCAGGAAAATGTTGAACATGAGGCTCTCATAGGCAAGATCAACCGCTTTGTCATAGCGGGCCAGGAGTTCCTTGTGGCTTACGCCGGGATCACGATCCAGGGAATACAGCAATTGCATCACTTTTACCCTTATACTTCTCCTGCTTACCATATCGGATGTGCCTCAGATTGATTCAACGAACATTCGGACAAAAATAAAACATATTTGATTCTACCCGTCACGAACGAATAATATATTTTTTAATGTGATCCCGTCTACTATCTAAATATCAGATAATCAGTTTAAAGGAATGCTTTCGGGCAAATGCCTGATGTGCCACATGTTGATCACCTTGCCCCCTTTTATGTGTACTACACCCGGATTAGACCTGATAATTGTCTTCAGCAGGATGTCGTCTGCTTCATACCAGTCATAGGTACTTCCGATCGCTGACTTAAATGAAGCCAGCTTTGCCTCACCTGCTCCACCCGCCATGGCATACACCTTTGCCCCTTGCTTCATGACATCTTCCATAAGGACGTTCACGCTAGTCTTATAATCCTCCACGTAGGCATCATCCCATGAGATTACTTCCTTTGTCTCCTTCCTGGTGCCGATCTGCCCTATATTCTTTACGATGACAGTGCTATCCTTTCCAACAGTGACTGTATCCATGTTCCAGGTTGTATCAGGCACCATCAAGTCCTGTGTCGAGGCAATCCCCTTGAGCTTGTATGCGACGACCAGAAACACATTGCCTGAATCCGTGAGGATATCCTCTGCAACATCAAATCCATCCGGACTCATCACAGAAAATTCACTGACCTTGGTAGGCTCAATCGTAATCTTGGATTTGATCTGCTCTATGGTCTCCCATTCATCCTTAGGATACTTGGCCCATTCCTTCATATATACTTCGTAAGGCAAATCTGCGATTTCACCGGTTTTCTTATTTTTCAATTTCATGGAGATAATCTTCACGGCAGCAGCAGCTTCCTCCTCGGCCATCTTTTTTTGATACAAGTCAGTACCTACCTTGAATGGCCTGAAATCGACCACAGGCAGATTCCAGTAAAAATTATTGAGGCAAAAAAGAAGTAACAATACTGTAGTCGCCCAAACGGTAATGGCCCTGACTTTGGGGGTGAACAACTGGTTCATATTCTTGTGCCTGAAAACAAAATAAAAGGCAGGGACAAGCAACACAATATCCTTAAAAAAGGAAATCCTCGGCTGCAACTTGATAAAGTCCCCAAAGCAACCGCAATCCGTCACACGCATATTGGACTCTGCATAGGGTCCCCATGAGGCAAAATCAAAAAAGTTTACACTGTTTGGCACATAACCGGTCAGGAAGGTAAAGCCCGTCAGGACAGTAAAGAATAGCACAAGGAGCAGGAAAGCCCAACTAGTAAGTTTAGACCTGTGCCCCAGCAGTAACATGACTCCAAGAACTATTTCCAGGACGATCATCGCTACAGAAAAAATCAAGGAGATATTGCTCAAAAAAGGGAACAACGGAGCCAAAAAACTGAATGCAGTCTCCTTGAAAGTATATTCAAACTCAGCAAAATATTGCTCCATCTTGAAGGCAGTACCCATCGGGTCTATAGCCTTGACCAGTCCTGAGATAATAAACAGTATGCCGGTGAAGTTCTGCAGGAAGGTCATCAGCCAGTGCTTGTGTCCCTTATTCAAATAACCAATGATTGCCGTCAGGATGGCCGCAGCAATGGCGATATAAAGCATAAGGATCTGAATGGTCATATCTTCTTATTTTTCTTCTAAACGAATCAAGGCAAAAACGCAATAGTTAATGATATCCATGTAATTGGCATCAACACCTTCAGACGCTAAAAGTTGTCCATGGTTGTCTTCAATCTGCTTGATGCGCAGGAGTTTCATCAGGATCAGATCGGTATAGCTGCTGATCCGCATGTCGCGCCATATCTCTCCGTAATCGTGATTTTTGTCCATGAACAACTGGCGGGTCTTCGAAACAAACTCATCATACCTTGGAGCGAGTTCTTCAAGTGGTATGTCCTGCCTGTCATCTTCTTTCAAATCATGCTGAATGAGCGCCATCAGGCAATAATTGATCATTCCTACATATTCATCGTCGATGCGGTCATTGACTTTACGTGTACCTTGTTCCTCAATATTCCGCACACGGGAAGCTTTGATATAGATCTGGTCAGTCAGGGAAGGGAGCCTCAGCACTCTCCAGGCGGTACCATAATCCTTGTTTTTACGCAGGAAAAGCGCCTTACACCTGGCGATGACTGTATCATACTGAATGAGGCTTTGCTCCACGTGGACGAATATATGATTGAGTGTAATAACGTAAAAATGCATGAATATCAACCGGCGAGCCGCGAATCCATGCTGCAAAGATTGTCAAAAAATTAATTTTGGCCTGTTAACAATAGCTAAAACGCATCTATGCTAGAGTTCGTATGGTGTTTGGTGGTGACTACCTGGATTGGTATAGGGTTTAAGCTCTTTACCAGGTTTCAGGTCAATACCTTTAATGCCATCGTTATCAATTATACGATTTGCCTCCTCCTCGGCACCCTGCTGAATGCTGAAAAGGTGCTGCCTTTCTCCCCTTCTATCCTGGCTGCCCCTTGGTTTTTATTTGATGTATTACTGGGGTTCCTCTTTATTGCAGGTTTTAACCTCACCGCCTTTTCTATTCAACGTGCCGGGATCACCTTGACTACCCTGACACAGCGGATGTCCCTTATCCTTACGGTGTCCTTTACAGTCATCCTGTTTCATGAACCCTTTGGCTGGATACAGGCTATTGGACTGATCCTGGCCTTAATGGCAATCGTAGCTATCAACCAGAAAGGTGGACAGGGTTCTTTTTCGATTGCCGGGCGGCCACCACTACTATTGCTGACCGTTCTTGTCTTTTCCGCCGCTATTGAAATATTGCTTTTCTATGTTGAGAAGTCAGGCATCGTCGGGCAACAACAAATGGCTTTTACAACACATGGATTTGGCTGTGCTGCCGTTATCGGATGGATTGCCACCGGTTGGTTGTGCCTTAGAAAAGGAAACCGGATAACCTTCAGGGATATAATAGCAGGTGTGATGCTGGGCATACCCAATTTCTTTTCAATATATCTGCTGCTGAGGATGCTCAACCAGGGATGGGATGGATCTGTCATGTACCCATTGGTCAATGTATCTGTGCTACTCCTGTCCACCTTTGTAGCCGTAATAGCATTCAGGGAGAAAATGTCGCGGATCAATTGGATAGGTATAGCACTTGCATCAGCAGCGATCCTCATGATTGCCTACGCACATAATCCGGAAATGTGGAAGACAGGTTTCTGACACTAAGCGGCCCTGCAGAGGGATATTTTATGGAGAGGGGCAGTAAGTTTCTCGCCTATGCCTTCCCTGTGAGTAGTGAAGCAGAAATCCCTGACCTCCTCCAGGGCATCAAAAAAGACCATCCGAAAGCAAGGCACTATTGTACCGCGCTGAGATTGTCGCCTGACGCATCCCTTGAACGGTCCAATGATGATGGAGAACCTTCCGGGTCTGCAGGGCGTCCGATTCTTGGCCAACTGGTTAAAAACGACCTGACCAATGTCTTCATCGTCGTGGTGAGATATTTTGGAGGCACCAAGCTCGGGATCCCCGGCCTCATTGAAGCATATAAAACGAGTGCTGCTAATGCCATACTTGCCGGTACCATAGTGGAAAGAAATGTTATTGCAAAAGTGCGTATCACCTTATCCTATGATGCTTTCCCTCATTTTCTCAATTTCTGCAAGCAAAACAATATACATGTCTTTGAAGAAGCTTTTGGCGAAAACGCACAGCTCATTATTGGCTTCAGAAAATCCACCGCTCCCGTGCGGCTGCTCGATGCATTGCACCATTACAGTAAAATGGACTTCACCCAACTTGATGATTATGCAAAACACATAGGCATATCCATCGAATTTCTGGAGGAAGAACAGATTCTTTGATTTTCATTATTTCATCCAAACTTGCCCTTATTCTTTGCAATTTTACATCGGTATGAAACTCATCGGGCTAACAGGCGGAATCGGTTCAGGCAAATCAACAGTAGCCGGGTTGTTCAGGACACTGGGCATCCCTGTATACGAATCTGATGCCAGGGCCAAATTCCTGATGAATAATGACCCTGGATTACGACAACAAATTATTGCCTTGCTGGGTAGTGAGTCTTACACTTCACCCAATGAAATAAACCGTTCCTGGATAGCGTCTAAGGTCTTTAATAATCCTCCACTGCTGAGCCAATTGAATGGCATTGTACATCCGGCAGTGTTCCAGGATCTGGTTGACTGGGTTGCCATGGATACACAACAACAGGCGCCCTACCTCATCCAGGAAAGTGCCTTACTATTTGAGGAAGACCTGGCTAAGCGGTTTATGGCCATCATCCTTGTTGTCACTCCGGCGGAAGTCAGGATCGATCGGGTGATGAAGCGAGATGGAATAACAAGGGATGAGGTACTCCGCCGGATAGAAAACCAATGGCAAGATGACCAAAAGATTCCACGGTCTGATTTTATCATCTACAATGATGGAGAGCGCTCCCTGATTGAACAGGTGATGGACATAGACAGGATGATCAGGCAGTTGCCCTAAACCCCCTTATATCAGGACAGTTGATTGAATCCGGATATCACCTCTTCAATGATATCACAACATTCGTGTAACTGATCTTCCGTCATCACCAAAGGAGGTGCAAAACGAATGATATTCCCATGCGTTGGCTTGGCAAGAAGACCTTTGGCTGCAAGGCTCAGGCAAATATCCCAGGCAAGATGGCCATCCTCATCATCATCGACCACAATAGCATTGAGTAATCCTTTGCCTCTGACCAGCAATGCAATCGGATATTTTTCCACAATTTGCTGCATACGCTCCCGGAAGATTTTTCCAAGTTTTTCTGCATTGGCGTCAAGTCTCTCTTCCTTTACCACATCAAGGGCGGCCATGGCCACAGCACATGCCAAGGGATTACCGCCAAATGTCGACCCATGCTCGCCGGGCTTGATACAAAGCATGATTTCATCATTAGCCAACACTGCTGAAACCGGCAATACTCCGCCGGAAAGTGCTTTACCAAGAATGAGGATATCAGGTTTGACTTCAGGTTTATTTTCGCAAAATCCTTCACAGGAGCAATTGCCACAGGTCGCAAGCAATTTACCTGTCCTGGCTATACCCGTCTGTACTTCATCGGCAATAAACAGGATGTTCCTTTCCCTGCATTGAGCCTGGATAAAAGGAAGATAATCTGCATCCGGCACCACGACTCCAGCTTCGCCTTGAATGGGCTCAACGAGGACCCCGGCAACATTAGGATCCTCCAATGCATCTGCCATAGCTTTCTTGTCATTGTATGGAACGATCACATATCCCGGCATGTATGGACCGAAGCCTCCTGTGCTGGATGGGTCAGTAGACGCTGATATAACACCCATGGTGCGTCCGTGAAAATTTCCCGCAACGAAAACAATTTTAGCTGACTGATCGGTCAACCCTTTCTTCACATAAGCCCATTTGCGGCACAGCTTGATTGCGGTTTCCACAGCTTCAACTCCTGAATTGGCAATCAATGCCTTGTCATAATTGAAATAGCCTGTGATATACTTTTCAAATGGGCCAAGCTTGTCATTGTAAAATGCCCTGGAGGTCAGGGTCAACTGACTGGCCTGGTCTACCAATGCCCTGACTATGGCCGGATGACAATGTCCCTGGTTGACCGCACTGTACGCTGAAAGAAAGTCATAATACCGCTTACCATCTACATCCCACAGGAAGACTCCCTCTCCTTTGGTGAGGACAACCGGAAGCGGGTGGTAGTTGTGGGCGCCATATTTGTCTTCAAGATCGATAAACATGCCGGACCGGGTAAGGGTTTCAGTAGTCATGAGCTGTAGTATTTAGCCTCCAAAAGTACCAAAATTTCAGGCATAAACCTTTATGGTGACCTATGGTTTATAGCAGGGTCAAAGGTGTCAAAATGGCAGATATTCCTTATCTTTGATACCCTTTTACGTTATGAACCCTATTACTACCGACATCAGGACCATCGATGAATCCCGCCAGGGAGAAGCATTCTATTTGCCTGACACAGAAGATATTAATGATATCAATGTAAAGCGATTCTATATTGAGAGCTATGGCTGTCAGATGAATTTCAGTGACAGTGAAATCGTGGCTTCCATCCTGAGTGAATGCCGGTACAAACCGACACAGGATATTGAAAAAGCTAACCTGATCCTCCTCAATACCTGCTCGATCAGGGAAAAAGCTGAAGAAACCATCAGGAAACGACTGCGTACTATTGATAAGATCAAGATCAGCAGGCCTGGCACCATGGTAGGTATACTGGGTTGCATGGCTGAACGACTGAAGCAAAGCCTTCTCGAGGACGAAAAACTAGTTGACCTGGTGGTAGGTCCGGACGCCTACAGGGACTTGCCCCGTCTGCTCAACCAGGTTGAAGATGGGGATAAGGGGATAAACGTCTACCTGTCCAGGGAAGAAACATACGCTGATGTCAGCCCTGTAAGGCTGGAAAGTAATGGCGTTACTGCATTTATCTCGATCATGAGAGGTTGCGACAATATGTGCTCATTCTGCGTAGTTCCCTTTACCAGGGGCAGAGAGCGTTCCAGGGACCCGTTTACCATTGTCTCTGAAGCATCTCATTTGTTTGACCGCGGCTACCGGGAGGTAACATTGCTAGGTCAGAATGTGGATTCCTATAAATGGCAACATCCGGAGACACATGAAACGTATTCATTTGCCCGATTGCTTGAGCAGGTTGCCGGTGTGCATCCTGATCTTCGGGTGCGGTTCAGCACTTCCCATCCAAAAGACATGACTGATGATGTGCTCCATGTGATGGCAAGGCATGAGAACATCTGTAAGTATATCCATCTACCAGTCCAGTCTGGAAGTAGCCGCGTCTTGTCGCTGATGAACCGGACGTATGACCGCGAGTGGTACAAAAACAGGATTGAAGCCATCAGACAGATTGTCCCTGAATGTGCAGTTTCTTCTGACATCATCGCTGGCTTTTGTACAGAGACTGATGAAGATCATAGGGAGACGCTATCCATGATGGCATGGGCGGACTATTGTATGAGCTATATGTTTAGCTATTCTGAAAGGCCCGGCACACTTGCAGCAAGAAAGTATACTGACGATATCGACGAAGACACTAAGAAAAGCCGCCTGAGTGAGATCATCGCTCTTCAACGCCAAATTTCAGCTGATCACAATGCACGGGATGTGGGCAAGACATTTAAAGTATTGATTGAGGGTGATTCCAGAAAATCAGCAAATGAATTTAAGGGGCGTAATTCCCAGAATAAAATGATCGTTTTTCCAAAGATTCCAGGGTTCACACCTGGAAACTATGTGAATGTATTTATTGAGTCATCCAATAGCGCGACGCTCATAGGGCGCATCGTATCAAATTAAAGACGGGTAAGCGATGAGCTCAGCAGCAACCATTAAGCAAAGATTCGGACTGGTCGGCAGATCAGAAATCTATGACCGTGCCTTGAATACAGCAGCAAGAGTTGCAGCCACAGACCTGACTGTCCTGATCACAGGTGAAAGCGGCGTAGGCAAGGAAGTCTTCAGCCAGATTATCCATTCCCTGAGTTCGCGCAAACACAACAAATTCATCGCTGTCAACTGTGGTGCGATCCCACAGGGCACTATAAACTCAGAATTATTCGGTCACGAAAAGGGATCCTTTACCGGCGCCACAGCAGATCGAAAGGGATATTTTGAATCCGTTGATGGTGGTACCATCTTCCTCGACGAAATCGGGGAAATGCCACTAGATACCCAATCCTACCTGCTCAGGGTCCTGGAATCCGGTGAATTTATCAAGGTTGGATCATCACAATCGCAGACCACAGATGTGCGGGTCATCGCAGCCAGCAATGTTGATTTACTCAACCTGATCCGTCAGGGTAAATTCAGGGAAGACCTTTATTACAGGCTCAACACTGTGCCAATACACATACCAAGCCTCAAGGAAAGGCCTGAAGACATCCCGATTCTCATACGCCGCTTTGCCGTTGACTTTGCAGAAGCTTATCACACTGAGTCTATCCGGCTTGATGAACAAGCCAAAAATATTTTGATGAAATATCCCTGGCCTGGGAACATCAGGGAGTTAAAGAACCTCATCGAACAATTGAGTGTATTAGCAGAGGACAAGCAGATTGATGCAGAAACATTGATCAGTATCGCCCCACATATCACGAAAACTAATCTCCCTGCCCTATCCAAAGGGGCAGACGTCATGCAGGAAAGAGAAATCCTCTATAAGCTCCTTTTTGATATGAAAGGAGACCTTCATGACCTCAAGCAGTTGGTCTTTGAATTGATCAGGGGCAACAATCTTCGGGTGCCGGAAACCGTTAGCTTCAGAACTTTCAATTCTCCGGCAGCAGGGAGTGAGATGATTAATCCAGACCCGTGGAACTCAACTACGATACCTGAGATCATTCCCAACTCCGTGCTGCAGGATAGAAACCCGATCATCATAGAGGATAAGAAATATGATAAGTCTGAACTTATAGATGACAACCTTGCCCTTGAAGACATGGAAAAGGACATGATCAGGAAATCCCTCAAGCGACACAGTGGACGAAGGAAAGAGGCTGCCACTGAACTTGGGATATCTGAACGCACATTATACAGGAAAATAAAGCAGTACGATATATAAGGAAGGGCTGAAGAGGCGAAAGAGGCTCAAGGGGCTGAAGAGGCTCAAGGGGCTGAAGGGGCTCAAGAGATTAATAGTGTTATAAAAAGGAATGAAAGGAATAAAAGGGATTTGGATTTTACTGATCATCCTGCCATGGATCAGTGGATGCTATTCCCTCAAGGGCTACAGCATTCAGCAAGATGTGAAGACATTCTATGTAGGCAATTTTAAGCTCACAGCGCTCAATGCGCCGGCCACAATCAACCAGACCTTCCAGGAAGCGCTCAAGGATAAAGTGTCCCGTGAATCCAGGTTGCAGTATACCAATCTCAACCCTGACCTTGAGTTTAATGGGACTATACAGAGCTTTGTCGTTTCTGCTGTTGCCCCAAAGCCAGATGAACAGACGTCTTTTAACCGGTTGACTATTTTTGTGGCGGTAGAATATTCCAACCATCTTGATGCGAAAGACACCTGGACCAAGACATTTTCCCATTTTGCTGACTTCCCTACCGATCAAAACCTTTTACAGGTTCAGGATGACCTGATAACGATTATCTTCAACCAGATCCTGGAGGATATCTTCAACCAGGCTTTCAACAACTGGTAAGCTGGCCCAATGGACGACAAAAAAGTAAAACGCAACCTTAATCCTGGAATTCCAGAAGCGCTGCATCCTGAAATCGGGAATGGAGTTGCATTGGCTGGCAATACCCATGAGTTTCTATTGCGTAGTCCGGATCCTTCAAAAACGCTGGATGAATACCTGCCTGATGCATCATCTGTTTTTATGTCGCGCCCTCAATCGACCAGCCCTGTGCTGCCTCCCGGTTTGCGCAATGATGCTGTGCCTCCCGTCGAATCAATTGCAAGTGACAAAACAGAATCTGCTGATAATGAAACAATAAGCATCGGCCTTCCAGAATCAATTGCAACACCCCTACCTGATGATGGAGGGACTCCGGTGGATGCTAAAAAGGCAAAATCCAAGAAAAAGGAAAAGAACCGCAGAAAGGAAATGCCGGATCCCGGAATGAACGACGGGCAATTAGATATCAACGAGGTTGAGGAAAAGAATGCCAAGGCAGGTAAACTGCTCCGGAAAGCTGCAAAATCAGTAAAGAAACAAGAAGATCGTAAGCTACAGCCTGTTGACCAGGAACATGCATCCTCTGAGACATCACTTTCCCCTTATACTCAATGGCTAAAAAGCCTTGCCGGATCAGAATATGTGCACCCATACGAGGATGACTTTGCCCTGGCCCAGGGAGGCGGACCTTCAGGAGAAGGGATATCTGAAACGTTTGCTGATCTCCTTGCCGGGCAGGGATACAAAGAGCAGGCTATTGAAATGTATATGAAGCTGATGGAAAAATATCCGGAAAAAAGTGGTTTCTTTGCAGCCAAAATTGAGGCCCTACAATAATTATATTCAATTGCCATGCTTAAGTTAATCACGATACTCATTGCCCTGATCTGCGTCCTCCTGATGGCGGTAATCCTCATCCAGAACCCTAAGGGTGGCGGTGTGGACAGTACCTTTGGCGGTCAGAGTGCCAACCAGATGTTTGGCGCTGCCAAATCAGTTGATTTCATTGAAAAACTGACCTGGGGCCTTACTGCAGCTTTATTCAGCCTGTGCATATTTGCCAGCTTCTTTGTCAAATAACAGCACTCCCCTGCCCTATATATCAGTATTTTATTTGTCTGGCCATTGACCAGCAAGCGCACTGCCATTCATGGGCATCACATTGCCATAATGGCAGCAGGTCTCATATCATTTCAATCGCTTCACGCCAATCCGACGATGGTTTGAAGCTATATCTGTAAAAATGGCAGGGATACCCCGTCTGGCACGTCTTGTGATAATGGACGCTTGACATTGAACCCTTAATTTAAATCATCAACTATAAAATCATCAAAATTCTATGAAACTCAAACCTATCAATGACCGGATCGTGATCAAACCCGCTCCCGCCGAAGAAAAGACCAAAGGAGGGATTATCATACCCGATACGGCAAAAGAAAAACCACAACGTGGCGAAGTGGTGGCCGTAGGTCCCGGAAAAGATGGCAATCTGATGACCATACAGGTCGGAGACATCGTCCTTTATGGCAAATATTCCGGACAGGAATTAGCCTATGAAGGCGTGGATTACCTGATCATGAGAGAGGACGATGTCCTTGTCGTTATCCAATAAAGTGAGCAACCCCGATACTGATTTAAATTCCAACATTAACAAAGTTTAAAATCCAATAAAAATGGCTAAAGAAATTAGCTTTAATTCAGAGGCGAGAGAAAAACTCAAGGCTGGCGTTGATGCATTGTGCAATGCTGTAAAAGTTACCCTGGGCCCTAAAGGCCGTAATGTCATTCTCCAGAAAAGTTTTGGCGCACCAACCATCACAAAGGATGGAGTGACTGTGGCAAAAGATATCGAACTGGAAGATCCTGTACAAAACATGGGTGCACAGCTCGTCAAGGAAGTTGCTTCCAAGACTGCTGACATTGCCGGTGACGGCACGACCACAGCCACCGTACTTGCGCAGGCTATGGTCAACGCAGGTTTTAAGAATGTCGTAGCAGGCGCCAATCCAATGGACCTGAAACGCGGTATTGACAAAGCGACCAAGGTAATTATCGAGGACCTGATCAAACAATCAGAAGTGATTGGAAATGATTTTGAGAAAATCAAGCAGGTTGGATCAATATCTGCCAATAACGATGAGGAAATCGGAACCCTTATCGCGGATGCTATGCGCCGTGTATCAAAAGACGGTGTAATCACTGTGGAAGAATCCAAAGGAACCGAGACCTATGTGGATGAAGTCAAAGGAATGCAATTTGACAGGGGCTATCTGTCTCCTTACTTTGTGACCAATACTGAAAACATGACCACAGAATATGAGGAGCCCCTCATACTCATCCATGATAAGAAGATCTCAAACATGCAAGAGATTGTTCCAGTCCTGGAGAAAGTGATTTCTGCAGGCCGTCCATTACTGATCATTGCTGAAGACATCGACAGCCAGGCACTGGGCGTATTGGTTGTCAACCGTCTCCGCGCACAGCTGAAAATAGTGGCAGTAAAAGCTCCGGGCTTTGGTGATCGCCGTAAGGCAATGCTTGAGGATATCGCGATCCTAACCGGAGGTACCGTGATCAGCGAAGAGAAAGGCTACAAGCTTGAAAGTGTTGAACTGGAGCATCTCGGACGTGCTGAAAAAATCACTGTGGACAAAGACAATACCACAATCGTGAATGGACGAGGCACCCAAGATATGATCGCCGCAAGGATTAACCAGATCAAAGCGCAGATCGAAACTACCACATCCGATTATGACAAGGAAAAACTTCAGGAACGGCTTGCCAAACTTGCGGGTGGTGTGGCCGTATTGTATGTTGGAGCTGCTACCGAGGTTGAAATGAAAGAGAAGAAGGCCCGGGTAGATGATGCATTAAGTGCTACTCGTGCTGCTGTTGAGGAAGGCATTGTGACAGGTGGTGGTGTAGCCTTGGTTAATGCCATTAAATCTATCGAAAAACTGAAAGGCGCCAATGATGATGAAACAATTGGTATCCAGATCGTCAAGAAATCACTTGAGGCCCCGATACGCACCATTGCAGAAAATGCTGGTGTTGAAGGCTCAGTGGTCCTGATGGAAGTCTTAAAAAGCAAGGGCGCAACTGGCTACAATGCACGTACAGACAAATATGAAGACCTGAAAAAAGCTGGTGTCATTGATCCTACCAAGGTGACCCGGATCGCACTTGAAAATGCAGCTTCGATCGCGGCTATGATCCTCACGACAGAGTGTGTGATCAATGACAAGAAGGAAGAGAATGCAGGTGCAGGTGCGGGGCACATGCATGGAGGTGGTGGCGGAATGGGTGGAATGATGTAGGCCCCAGATTAATCAGATTTCGCAGATTAATCAGATTTCGCAGATTAGTATATAGAAGAAATCCCGCCTCCTTAACCGGATGGCGGGATTTCTTTTATAAAAAAGGGCTCAACTATGTTGAACCCTTTTTCAAAATATGTCCTGATGGAATTTATGCTTATGCGGTAACGCCAATTTCCTTTACCGGAACTGTCCATCCTCTCTTATCCTCAATGGTTCCAAAGCGCATACCATTGATCTCGTTTTTGATGGAAGTGGACAATTGCCAGTTGCTGCTGTCGAGACGCATGATGTTGTCTTCATACTTGATTTCTTCAACATTAGCGATCAGGGCGGCAGTACCAGTACCAAATACCTCAAGCAATTCACCAGCCTGGTACTTGCTGTATATCTCATCAATGGATATCTCCCGTTCACTCACATTGAGTCCATTGCCCCGGAGTATCTCTATCGTTGATGCCCTGGTGATTCCCTTCAGGATGGTCCCTGAAGTGGCAGGAGTGACGATTTCATCCTTGAACACAAAGAAAATATTCATGGTACCTACTTCCTGTGCGTACTTGTGATGCACTGCATCAAGCCACAATACCTGGTCATAGCCTTGCTCCCGGGCTAGTTTAGAAGGATATAATGCAGCAGCATAATTTCCCGCTGCTTTTGCTTCCCCTACTCCGCCTTTTGCTGCGCGGATATAGTGTGATTCTACCAATAACTTAATTGGCTTTGGATAATAAGGACCCACTGGCAAACAGATGATCATGAATTTGTAGGTGTCAGAAGCCTTGACCCCGATCATTTCATCCGTGGCAAACATAAACGGGCGAATATACAAGGCACTACCCTCAATCTTTGGGATCCATTCCTGGTCGATGCCTACAATAGCGTGCAAAGCCTCGACAAAGATATCTTCCGGAATTTCCGGCATACACATTCTGCGAGCTGAGGCATTCATTCGTACAGCATGCATTTCAGGCCTGAACAGAAGCGGAGTTCCATCCTTGGAACGGGATGCCTTCATACCTTCAAAAATCGATTGTCCGTAATGAAGTGCCATATTCATCGGATGAATATTCATCTTTTCGACAGGCGTGATACGTGGGTTGACCCACTGTGTACCATCATAATCGATTTCGAACATGTGATCGGTAATAATTTTACCAAAAGGAAGATTATGAAAATCTACTTTTGATACCCGGGATTCACTGGTGAGTTGAATGGTAAGGTCCTTCATTATCTTAGATTTGCAACAAAAGTAATTAATTTCATTTTGTTCTCACAGTCAGTCTGTTATATATTTCAAAAGGATTCTTTAATTCGCTTAATCATCTGATATCAATAACAAAATTTGGTCAATGCTACCTTATACAACCTATCACATTCCAGAAACGCCTGATCGCCAAACCGGAATTTCCGGTCAATGGTTATGGCTGATTGTCCGGCAACCCCTTTTACCTGCTGAAGAGGACCTGCTCCAAAAGATTTCTACTGCCCTGAAGGCAAATTTAACGGCCGATGTACTTCGTATCACATTTGATCCGTCATCACCTGCCCCATTGTCCGGGATGAGCAATCAGCAGCCGAGACTGGTCATTAGCTTTGGGGTGATGCCAGCTGACCTTGGGTTATGGATAGACATGACACGCGCCGGGATGTGCAGGCTCGAAACAATGTCATTTATACTGACCCTTCCTATCGATGAACTGGCAGGTAATCCAAATGCAAAGAAGGCGCTATGGAATTGTATGCAAACCTACATGGAGGAGCCGAAATGACCCTGAAAAGACAACTTCTATTTGCCAGCAGTAATGCGCATAAGCTTGAGGAAATCAGGAAAATGATGCCTGATGGATATACCTTATCCGGATTAAACGACCTCCACTGGACAGAGGAAATACCGGAGCCCTTTGACACTTTTGAAGCTAATGCTAAAGCAAAGGTTTCTTATGTTTTTGAAAGGACTGGATTACCCAGCTTTGCAGATGATAGCGGCCTGGAAGTTGATGCCCTTGAAGGGAGACCCGGTGTCCGTTCAGCCAGGTATGCCGGAGAACATAGAGATAATATTGATAACCTTGAGAAAGTCCTGGCAGAACTCGGAAATACCGCGCAAAGATCCGCCAGGTTTATTGCTGTAATAGCCTACCAGGTCAGTGCATCAGAAGTACATTCGTTTACCGGAAAAGTCGAAGGAAGAATTGGTTTTGCACCAACAGGATTTGGCGGCTTTGGATATGATCCCATCTTCATCCCTTCTGGCTTTGACCAGTCATTTGGCGTGCTACCGGCCGATTTAAAAAACAGGATAAGTCACAGGGCAATAGCGATGAACCTGTTTATGCATTTTCTATCAAGTTATTAAAGGAATTGCCTGTCAAATCTCCGCTTCATCAGGCAAGCGGGTCTAACCTGATGACTATCTCATTTACAACTAAAATAGAACATCAATCATTACTGCTGAACCAAAACAGATGCTTGCAATACCATTGGTTTCAAAAAACGCCTGATTTATTTTTTCAAGATT
>WBZX01000278.1_pt1 | contig 48903 bp, 44 predicted proteins | sample 5204211 | NCBI WGS metagenome assembly WBZX01 (sample SAMN12344362, study PRJNA552823) | activated sludge metagenome | biome: Activated sludge suspended growth; feature: Nitrification reactor; material: Wastewater; isolation source: activated sludge from nitrification reactor of wastewater...
ACACGGTCTGGGTTTCTACGCGCTGTTTGCGCTGGCGATCACCACCTCGGTGCAACTGGTCGGGGTGTATCTGGTGTTCGCCAGCCTGATCCTGCCGGCGCTCGCCACGCTGGGCCGCACCCGGGCCTGGTGGGCTGTGGCATTCGCCGTCGGGACGGCGGGCTACGGCGGCGGACTGGTGGTGTCCGCACTCACCGACCTGCCCACCGGCCCGCTGATCGTCGTCGCGCTGGCCGCGAGCGCCCTGCTGTCTGGCCTGTTTCCCCTGGTTGCCGCATCAGGACGGGAGCGCTAGTATCGGGGACTGGATTTTTCCGCCAAACTGCCGTATTCCCCTCTGTGGCACTCCCATTCTTCAAAAAAGGCAAGGACAAGGCCCCGTCGCATGCGCCGGCGCGGGCCGTTGCGTCCGAACCTGCCGACGCCCCCCTCACCCAGACCGTGATGGGCGTCGGGCTCGGCCCGTCGAGCGGCATCGTCGTCGAGGAATCGAGCGGGGCGCCGCAATCGCCCATCGACGAAGCGGCCATCCTCTATGCCAGCGGTCAGGCCGAGCTGGCCGAACGCCAGCTGAAGGACATCCTGGGCAGCGCGGACGCCCGTGCCTGGCACATGCTGTTCGATCTGTACGGCATCCAGAATCGCGAAAAGGATTTCGAGCAGCTTGCGCTGGATTACGCCATGCGCTTCGAAACCTCGCCGCCGGTATGGAAGCCCGTCGTCGGCAACGGCGCCAGCAGTGCCGCCGCACAGGGGCAACCCGCCGCCAGTCTCGATCTGCCCGGCCTGCTCGACAAGAAGGCCGCACAGACGCTTGCCCAGGGCATCGCCGAGATCGACAAGAAGGCCAGCGTACGCATCGATTTCTCGCACATCGAGATGGTCGACGAAGCGGGGGCCGACGAATGCGCGAAAATCCTCGCGGCCGCACGCAAGGCCAAGCGCAAGCTGCAGGTCAGCGGCGTCGATCGCCTGATCGCCCTGCTGCAGGACCTTCTGCGCGCCACCCATAACCGTGCCGTGCACTGGTTGCTGCTGCTGGAGCTTTACCAGACCCTCGGCCAGCAGGACAGCTTCGAGGATCTCGCCGTCGACTACGCCGTGCGTTTCGAAGTGTCGCCGCCCTCCTGGAGCGAGGTGCGTGCCGCCGAAGTGGTGCAGCGCGCGCCCGTCGAACCGGTGAACGACGACGCCTACAGGCTGTCCGGAGAAATCAGCCCCGCCAACGACAGCATGCTGCAACAGGTCTGCAGTTACGCGGCCAGCCGCAGCGAGTTCGTGGTCGATCTCTCGCAGGTCACGCGCGTCGACTACGGCAGCGTCAGCCAGTTCATCAGCGTGCTCATGCAGTGCCTGGGCAGCGGCAAGAGCATCACCCTGCGCGGGCATAACGCGCTCATCCATGAACTTTTCCGGGTCATGGGCATCGACCAGCTCGCGCAGCTGCTGCCCCGCTATCCCGTCTGAGGCCGTCGCGGCCTGCCACCTGCCATGTCCGATGCCCTGATCGCCCAGGCCGCGCTCGCCGCTGCCGTGGCGTGGGGCGCCGGCCTGCGCCTGTACGCGGTGGTGTTGATTCTCGGCCTGCTCGGCCGTTACGGCGGTTTCGACCTGCCCGACGCCCTGCAGGTGCTGGCGCATCCGCTGGTGATCGGCGCGAGCGCCCTGCTCGCCCTGGCCGAATTCGTCGGCGACAAGATCCCCCTGGTCGACAGCCTGTCGGACACCCTGCACACATTCATCCGCATCCCCGCCGGGGCCGCACTCGCGGCAGCGGTCTTCGGCGACAGCAATGGCGCGGTGCAGACCGTCGCCGCGCTGGCCGGCGGCGGCCTGGCGGCCACCAGCCATGTCGCCAAGGCCGGTAGCCGGGCCCTGATCAACGCCTCGCCGGAACCGTTCAGCAATGCGGCCGCCTCCTTCGGCGAGGAAGGCCTGCTCGGGGCCGGACTCTGGCTCGCCTTCGTGCATCCGCTGGTCTTCCTCGGGGCACTGGGTGTTTTCATTGTCGTTACACTCTGGATGCTGCGCCGGCTGTGGCGCTGGCTCACCCGCTCGCCGTCAGGGCCTTTATAATCGCGGCATGGAACAATACCGCGGCACCACCATCCTGTCCGTCCGCCGGGGCAGCACCGTCGCCCTCGGCGGCGACGGTCAGGTCACGCTCGGCAACATCGTCATCAAGGCCACCGCGCGCAAGGTGCGCCGGCTGTACCAGGAACGCGTGCTGGCCGGCTTCGCAGGCGGCACCGCCGACGCCTTCACCCTGTTCGAGCGCTTCGAGGCGAAGCTGGAGAAGCACCAGGGTCACCTGCTGCGCAGCGCGGTCGAACTCGCCAAGGACTGGCGTACCGACCGCATGCTGCGCCGGCTCGAAGCCATGCTCGCGGTGGCCGACACCGAACACACGCTCATCATCACCGGCAACGGCGACGTGCTCGAACCCGAACTCGGCATCGCCGCCATCGGCTCCGGCGGCGCCTTCGCACAGTCGGCGGCGGTCGCGCTGTTGCAGAACACCGACCTGCCCCCGCTTGAAATCGTTAAAAAGAGCCTCGCCATCGCCGGTGACATCTGCATCTACTCGAACCAGAATCATGTGATCGAAACCCTGTGAGGCGTCTTCCCGCTCACGGCTCACCGTTCACTGCTTACCCGAAATGACCCCCAAAGAAATCGTCCACGAACTCGACAAGCACATCGTCGGCCAGGCCGCCGCCAAGCGCGCGGTCGCGGTCGCGCTGCGCAACCGCTGGCGTCGCCAGCAGGTGGCCGAGCCGTTGCGCCACGAGATCACGCCCAAGAACATCCTGATGATCGGCCCCACCGGCGTCGGCAAGACCGAGATCGCACGGCGGCTGGCGCGACTCGCGAACGCGCCCTTCATCAAGATCGAGGCGACCAAGTTCACCGAAGTCGGCTATGTCGGACGCGACGTCGACACCATCATCCGCGACCTGATGGAGACCGCGATCAAGGACCTGCGGGCGCAGGCGGCGCACAAGGTGAGATTCCGCGCCGAGGAAGCGGCCGAGGAACGCATCCTCGACGCCCTGCTGCCGCCGCCGCGCAGCGTCGGTTTCGGCGAAGCCGAACCGCCGCGCGAGGAAGGCGCGGCGCGCCAGCGCTTCCGCAAGATGCTGCGCGAGGGGCAGCTCGACGACAAGGAAATCGAGATCGACGTCGCCGCGGTCAACCCGGGCATGGAAATCTACACCCCGCCCGGGATGGAAGACCTGTCGCAACAGCTGCAGGGGCTGTTCACCAACCTCGGCCAGACCCGCCGGCAGACGCGCAAGCTCAAGGTGAAGGACGCCTTCAAGCTGCTCACCGAGGAAGAGGCCGCACGCCTCGTCGGCGACGAAGACCTCAAGCAGCAGGCGCTGGAAGCCGTCGAGCAGAACGGCATCGTCTTCCTCGACGAAATCGACAAGATCGCCACCCGCAGCGACGCCCATGGCAGCGATGTGTCGCGCCAGGGCGTGCAGCGCGACCTGCTGCCGCTGATCGAGGGCACCACCGTCAGCACCAAGTACGGCATGGTGAAGACCGACCACATCCTCTTCATCGCCAGCGGCGCCTTCCACCTGTCGAAACCTTCGGACCTGATCCCCGAACTACAGGGTCGCCTGCCGATCCGGGTGGAATTGCAGGCGCTCTCGGTGGAGGACTTCGAACGCATCCTCACCGCGACCGACGCCTGCCTCGTGCGCCAGTATGAAGCCCTGCTGGCGACCGAGAGCGTGACGCTGAAATTCACCGAGGACGGCATCCGCCGCATCGCCGAGATCGCTTTCGAAGTAAACGAGCGCACCGAGAACATCGGCGCGCGGCGCCTGCATACCGTGATGGAGAAGCTGCTGGAGGACATCTCCTTCGATGCAGGAAACGTCGGCGGTGACTACACCATCGACGCCGAAACCGTGACCGCCCGACTCGCCGCCCTCGCCGCGCGCGAAGACCTCGCCCGCTACGTCCTCTGACCGCTCACCGCTCACCGCTCACCGCTCACCGCTCACCAAGTATGAAACCCGAATCCCGCCAGCCCTTCGAAACCCGCGGCAAGTTCCTCTCCAGCATCCTGTTCGGCAGCCGCTGGCTGCAGGTGCCGCTCTATCTCGGCCTGATCGTGGCGCAGCTGGTCTACGTCGTGCATTTCATGGTGGAACTGGAACACCTGGTCGTCGGCACGCTGACGCTTTCAGAGGAGGCGATCATGCTGATCGTTCTCGGGCTCATCGACGTGGTGATGATCTCCAACCTGCTCATCATGGTCATCGTCGGCGGCTATGAAACCTTCGTCTCGCGCCTCAATCTCGAAGGTCACCCGGACGAACCCGAGTGGCTGTCGCACGTGAACGCCAATGTACTCAAGGTCAAGCTGGCCACCGCCATCATCGGCATCTCGTCGATCCATCTCCTGAAGACTTTCATCAACGCGCACAATCTCGACGACAAGGTACTGCTGTGGCAGACCGTGATCCACATGGCCTTCATCGTCTCTGCCGTCTCCATCGCCTACATCGACCGATTGATGCCGCATCCACCCAAGCACTGATACCAGGCCGTCACCACCAACAATACAAGCGGGGAGCCTCCATCATGAAATACCAGCACAGCAAGGAAGAAAGCGCGGAGTACCTGCGGCGGGCACTGCCGATGATGTCCAGCCAGGAGGCGGCGCTCCACCCGGTCAGCTACGCCGTCTGGTACGAATACGTATCCGGCATGAACGCCTCGCTCAATAGCGCGACCGACACCCTGCTGGCGCGCGGCAAGCCGCTCGGCGAGTCGGACATCACGGCCCTGTTCGAACGGCATGTCGCCGACATCGACGGCGCGGCGGCCAGCAGCATCGCCGCCGGCTTCCAGCGCATTCTGGGCGACATTTCCCAGTCCACCGGCCTGGCCGCCCACGATACCGAGGTATTCGGCGACATGCTCGAACGGCTCTCCCGCGATTGCGACGAGCAGCCTGCGTCCATCGACCTGAAGACGCTGCTCGCAGGCACCCGCGTCATGCAGGATTCGGTCGCCACGCTGCAGACCCGGCTTGACGCCAGCCAGAAGGAAATCGAGTCCCTGCGCGCCGAGGTCGAGCGTGCCCGCGACGCCTCGCTCATCGACGGCCTGACCGGCCTGACCAACCGCAGGGGCTTCGACCAGCGGCTCCTGGACTGCCTCGCCGCGACGGCAGCCGACATGAACGCACAGGGGCCCTGCCTGCTGATGTGCGACATCGACCATTTCAAGAACATCAACGATACCTACGGCCATCTCTTCGGCGACAAGGTCATCCGTGCAGTCGCCAGCGTCATCAGGGAAAACGTCAAGGGACGCGATCTGGCCGCGCGCTACGGCGGCGAGGAATTCGTCATCCTGCTCCCGGAAACCACGCTGCAGGGCGCGCAGGCGCTGGCCGAACAGATACGCCACGCCATCGAGAAAGGCCGCATCCGGCGCGGCAACAGCGAGGAAACCGTCGCCCGCGTGACGCTTTCGCTGGGCGTCGCCCGCTATCAGCCCGGCGAAGCCCCCACCGCCTTCCTCGAACGCGCGGACCGCGCCCTGTACGTTTCCAAACAGAACGGCCGCAACCGGGTCACGCTGGCTGCAGCGTAGGCATCGCCCGCGCCGCTGCGGCCGCCCCTCGTGGCACTAATGCCGCCATCGACATAACTTATTGGCTGGCCGCCCGCACGGGGCGGAAAATAGTGCGGTTGAACCACAAGGAGACCCGACCATGGCCACCCGCGACACGCTCGCCCCCGAAGAAGCCCAATGTTCCAGCGGCGCCGATTACGCAGCGCTGGCGCTCCGTGCGCTGCAGGACCCCGCCGATGCAGCCTACGCCAAGGAACTGATGGACCGCGTGGCGGACGATTGCCAGTTCACCAAGGACCTCGCCGCCTGCGCCATCGCCTACAAGGCGCTGGGTGAACAATCCCGTGCCGAGGAACTGCTGCAGACCGCCGAAGACTACTGCATGAGCGGCGAGGAACAGATCGCCCTGGCCGAAGCCAAGTTCAAGGTCCTGGGCGACAAGGCGGCGGCAGTGGGCGCGTATGAAAAGGCGCTGAAGGAAACCGGCAACCTCGACCCCCTGATCGACCTGGCGAAGAACGTGATGGCGGTGATCGCAGACGGCGCATTCGCGAAGAAGGTACTGGAAAAAGCCGAAGCGAAAATTTCGCGCGCGGTGGAGTACGGCAAGCTGGCGGCCGCCTCGGCCGAACATCTGCTTGACAAGGATTATGCGGCAGCGATCTTCGCCAAGGCGGGTGAGAAACTTTCCAGCGTGCCCGACCTGCTGTCGCTGGCGGGCGAAGTGACCAGGACGCTGGGCGATCCCCAGAAGGCCAAGGCGCTGTACGAGCGCGCGCTGGCCGGCGCGACCGATTTCACTGCCGCCAAGACGCTGATCGAATCGGCCAAGCAGGCGGGCGACGCGGCCTTCATGCAGTCCGCCCTGAAGAAGGCAGGCGATCTGGCCAGCGCCACCGGCGAATACATCGAGCTGGCCGAGGGCCTGGCGGGCGTGGGCGACAAACCCGGCGCCTCGGCATTGCTGGACAAGGCGGAAGACGCCGTGGCCGGCCTCGACGAGATGCAGAAGCTGGTCACGGCGGTCGAGGCGCATCTGGCCGACGACGCCACGCGTCTGGCCCGCGTCAAGGCCAAACTGGAAAAGCGCCAGGCCAACCACGCGCGCTACCTCGAATTCCAGCAGCTCGAGAAGGACGCCGCCTCGGTCAAGCAGTTCCTCGCCCTGGCCGACCGCGTGCAGACCGAGCTGGAAGACCCCTTCTACGCCGCCAAGCTGATCGAATCCGCCGAGAAGCTGCTCGACGACACCGGCGGCAGCTACCAGTTCTCGCGCTACAAGCCCATCCTCGTCGCCGTCGACCGCAACCTGGACGATGCCGCCTGGCTCGGCCGCCTGCTCGACCGCGCCGCGGAGAACGCCACCGACTTCATCGCCTTCAAGGACCTGGTCGTCACCGCCGCCCAGATGAAACACCGCGAACTGGGCGTTTCCAAGGCACGCGCCTACCTCGCCACGCGCGAATCCGCGCTCGCCGGCAACGCCAGCGTCTACGACCTCGCCAAGCTGGCCGAGGCCAGCTACGCGGCCACCCAGGACGCCGCCGAAGCCGGTCGTCTGCTGGAGTCGGCGCGCGCCCAGGCCAGGGACCATTTCGCGCTGTCGCACATCGGCCGCCTGTATGCCGGCATGGACAATGCCGCCAAGGCAGACGAACTGTACGCCGCTGCTGCCGCCGCCTGCAGCAGCGGCGACGAATGCATCCAGTACATCGACCGGCTGAAAGGCTTTGCCTTGCCGGCCGAGGCGCTGAAGAAATGGTATGCCGCCTGCGGTACCCACCTGAAGCAGCCGGCCGACAAGCTGCGCTGGGCCGAAGGCATCGCCGACGCGCTCAACGACAAGGCCTGGGCGAGCGAGGTCTACGGCCAGCTGGCAGGCCAGTTTGCCGGCGACGCGCGCTTCGAGCTCAGCCGCCGGTCACGGGCCGACCTCAACTACTTCGGGGCGACGCGCCGCCACTGATGCCGTGAATAGCCATGAAAACGGCCCGGTTGGAACGGGCCGTTTTTATTCGTACACTGGACGCACATCCCTTGCAGGAGTGCGTCCATGCCCGGCAATCTCTCGGACCTGATCGACACCGTACAGAAGAACTGCATGATCGCCGACGCACGCCACGCGCGCGACATGACGATGTGCACCTTCCTGCTCGAAATGCGCGAGTACTTTCGCTGGGAGATGGAGCTGCCCTACGGCGCACGCCTGCCCAAGGATGAGCTCGGCGACTGGCTGAATGCACGCGAAAGCCAGTGGGACGCCGTCGAGGAGGAGGATTTCGCACCGCTGCCTCTGAGCGAAGCCGGCATCGACCCCTTCGATGCAAACGACGTCAACCGCGCGCTGATCCCGCAGGGCCTGGTCTACAGCAGCGGGCTCGGCCGCTTTCGCAAACCCCATTTCGTGCTGGCCGAACTCAAGCGTGCCGAGGTGCGCGAAGGCGTGCAGGTGCTGGTGGCCGGCTGCGAATACGCGCGTGACCTGATCGCCCCGCCCGCCGCCATGCGCGACGGGGCCATCTTCCTGCGCATGGATGCGGTGCGGCGCTTTCTCTGGAACAAGTACGAGGAATGGTCGTACAAGGAACGCGACAGCGCGCTGGGGCGTGCATTCGCGCACTACGATCTCGAGCGCGAGGTCGACCGCGGCCTCGACCGCATGGCGGAAGCCGAGGCCGAGGCCATGATCCTGCACGAGGTCGGCGAAGCGCGCGCCGAAAGGTTGCTGGGCCCTGCCTGGGCCGAGATGCTGGGGCGCCTGAACGCACGGCATGCGGAGCTGCTGGCGCGTGCGGTACGCGACCACCTCGCCGACTGCCTGGTCACGCTGCCGACCCTGCTGGAACGCGAAGCCGTCGGTTCCCTGCACTTTTACCTGGCGAACCTTTCCGGACTGCGGCGGGCCCTGTTCCCCGCGTTGCAGCAGGCCTACGAGGCCTGGCTGGGTACCCGCGACCCGGCGCCGCTGCGCGCGCTGGCGAAACGCGGCGAGGCACACTGGCTGCACGTGGCGCGCCGCCTGATGGAAATCGCCCACGACGATCCCGCCCAGGCTGACGCCCGTCTGCATGGACTGGCGGCCGGCGATCTCGCCGAACTCAAGCTGTAGTCCGGCGCCGCGGGCAAAAGCGAAACGGGCGCCCGACGGCGCCCGTTTGCATTTCCCCGTTTCCGCAGGTCACACCGGTTGCAGGGCCTTCTCGCCGAGCTGCTCGGCGATGTGGTCGAGCAGCTGCTGCTCCTGGTACGGCTTGCCGAGGTAGACGTTGACGCCGATTTCGAGTGCATGATTGCGGTGCTTGTCCGCGGTGCGCGAGGTGATCATGATGATCGGCACCGCCTTCAGGCGTGCGTCGGCACGCATCACGCGCGCCAGCTCGAAGCCGTCCATGCGCGGCATTTCCACGTCGAGCAGCACCACGTCGGGCACCAGATCGTGCATCTTCTCCAGGGCGTCGACGCCGTCCTTCGCGCTGTCGACACGGAAGCCCTCGCGCGTCAGGAGGCGCGTGGTGATCTTGCGCACGGTGAGCGAATCGTCGACCACCAGCACCAGCGGCGGCTGCAGGGCTGCGCTGACCTCGACGGTCTCGGTCGGCGCCCGGGCCTCGACGGCGGCGCGCGGCTGGCTGGCCCAGCGCAGCACCAGCGGCACCGGGTTGAGGATGAGGATCACCCGCCCGTCGCCGCGCACGGTTGCGCCGACGACGCCGGTGATCCGCGCCATCTGCGGGCCGATGTTCTTGACCACGATTTCGCGCGTTCCCTCGATGCCGTCGACCAGCACGGCAGCCAGGCTCGCACCGCTGTGCAGGAGGACCACCGGGTTGTAGCGCTGCACCTCGTGCACGGCCTCGGCGTCGCCCAGCAGATGCGGCAGGTAGGCGAAGGGATAGCGCACGCCGCGCCATTCGATCTCGCCCGCCGCCCGCGCCCGCGCGAGTTCGTCCGGCTTGAGTTCCAGCACCTGCTGCACCAGCGGGGCCGGCAGTGCGTAGTCGTGCTTGGCGGCCTGCACCATCACGGCCTGCGTGACGGCCAGCGTCAGCGGCAGATAGATGTCGAACCGGGTTCCGCTCCCGCGTGCCGAACTGATCTCGATGCGACCGCCCAGGCCGGAAATCTCGCTCTTCACCACGTCCATGCCGACACCGCGCCCCGCCACCTCGGTCACCGCTTCGGCCGTGGAGAATCCCGCGGCGAAAATCAGCTGCGCCAGCAGCGTCTCGGTCGGCTCCACGCCGGGCAGCAGCAGGCCCGCAGCGGCGGCTTTCTCGCGAATGCGCGCATAGTCGAGGCCGCCGCCGTCGTCCTTCACCGTGATCAGCATTTCGTTGCCGGTCTGCTTGGCGGACAGCACGATCTCGCCGAACTCCTCCTTCCCGGCAACACGGCGTGCCTCCGGGGTTTCGATGCCGTGCGCCAGTGCATTGCGCAGCAGATGCTCGATCGGTGCCGTGACTTTCTCCAGCACCGATCGGTCGATCTCGAGCTCGCCGCCCTGGATGTCGAGCTGGGCGCGCTTGCCGACGTCACGTGCGGTCTGGCGCACGGTACGGTACAGCCGTTCCGCCACCGAATACAGCGGCACCATGCGTACGCGCAGCAGATCCTGCTGCAGTTCGCGATTCAGCCGGGTCTGCTGGATGAGCGCGGCGTCGGCCTCGCCGAGGCGCGCCAGCAGGATGTGCTGGACGGTCGAGATGTCGTTCACGCTTTCGGCGAGGAAGCGCGTGACTTCCTGGAATCGCGTGAAGCGGTCGAATTCCAGCGGATCGAATTCATCGCGGCCGGTCTGCGACTGGAAGGTCGCCTGCATCTGCGACTCGGCCTGGATCTCGACTTCGCGGATATGCCCGCGCAGACGGGCGAGGGCCTCCGACAGTTCGGTGACATGACGCTTGAACGCAAACACCTCGCTCTCGATCCGCGAGCGTGCGATCGCCACCTCGCCCGCCTGGTTGACCATGCGATCGACCCAGTCCGCGCGCACCCGCAGGGTCAGTGCGTTGGCGTCGCGCGCAGCCGGCTGGGCCGGTGCGAACGGCTCGAGCCGGGTCTGCGGCGCAGCCGGGCCGGCCTGCGCGATCACGGGTTCGACCGGTGCCGCCAGCGGTGCTGCCGCCTCGTCCGGAACCGGCGTGGCGTCGCCCTGGCGCAGCCGCTCGACTGCCTCGGCCAGGCGATCGGCCTGGGCTTCCAGCGTATCGAACACGTCATCGCCGGCTGCAAGCTGTCCCTCGATGACCGCGATGACACGCGATTCCATCACGTGCGTCAGTTCGCCCAGGCGCATCGCGCCGACCATGCGTGCGCTGCCCTTGATGGTGTGCAGCGTGCGCCGCAAGGCGTCGCGCGCAGCGGCCTCCGCGGGGGCGCCCTTCCAGGCGCGCAACTGCGCGCTGGCATCGGGAATCAGCGTTTCGGCCTCTTCCAGGAAAATCGGCAGCAACTGGTCGTCGATTTCGTCGGCCACTTCGCGACGCTCGAATACCGGGGCCGGCGCCGCAGGCCTGATCTCGGGAACCAGGCTACTGACGTCGAACAAGGCCGGCGTGGGCGCGGCGGCATCGTCGGCAGCGGGTACCGACGCAGGCATCGCTTCGACGGCCTCCTGCGGAGCAGGCGCTTCGCCGAGCGGCGCGTGGGCCTCTTCCAGCTCGGCCAGCGCGGCGATCAGATCGCTGGCGGCGTCCGGCAGCTTCTTCAGCTCGACCACCTGCAACATTTCCGCCATGCGCGCGACCACGTCCCGCGTCAGCGGAATATGCGCTGCCGGCAAGGGCGCGTGGGCAAAGCGGTTCCAGTACAGCTCGAAGGTATGCGCCAGATCGGACAGCATGGTGATGCCCGCCGTACCGGCAATGCCGCCGAGCGTATGCACGGCGCGACGCGCGTGTTCGCTCACGACGCTGCTGCCGACCTCTTCCAGACGTTCGGCCTCTTCCTGCAGCACGGCAAGTCGCTGCTGCGCCTCGGTCAGGAATATTTCGTACAGGCCCGGCGACAGGCAGACGGAGCCGATGCAGATCTCGTCCGGTACATAGGGCTCCATCGGCGTGTCGTCGATGAATGCGGCCGGCGTCCCGACCGCCGGTTCTGCCACCGGCGGTACGGCGTATTCGATCAAGGCGGACCAGGCGGGTTCGGGCGCCGCGGCCGGCGCGGCCGACGCAACCAGCACGGCAGGCGGCATGGCGTACTCGACCAGCGCGCCGTACGCGGGCACGGGCGCAATTTCGCGCGCAGTTTCCGGCTCTGCCGTTTCGGCTGGCGCCGGTATCGCTTCCTCCGCCAGTGTCTCGACTGGCAGCGTGGGCTCGGCCAGTTCCATGATCGCGGCCGGTTCCGCCTTCGCCTCTTCGGCCTGACCCGCCGTTTCGACCAGTACCGGCGCTTCGGCAGGCGCATCGAGCGGCAAGCCCTGCGCAACGCGGTCGACCGCGGCCAGCAGGGCCGGCACCGGCAAAGCAAGCGCCTCGCCGCTACGGAGTGCCTTCACCCAGTCCTGGAAGAGCGCACGCGAACGTGCAACCAGGCCGATCAGGTCGCTGCTTGCCGGTTTGTTCTCCGACAGCCAGCCGTTCATCCATTGTTCGTGCCGCCACGCCACCTCGCCGAGGTCGTTCAGGCTGACCATGCGGCCGCTGCCTTTCAGGGTGTGATAGCCACGACGGATGACCGTCAGCGCTTCGCGATCGTCCGGATTGACCTGGCACGCTTCGGCCGCATCGCCCATCGCGGCGAGTACCTCGTCGGCCTCCTCGAGGAAGACCTCCAGCAGTTCGGGCTCGACCTCGTCGGGCAGGCTGGCAAGCAGCACGCCTGCTTCCTGCACAGCCTCGTCGTGTGGCGCTGCGGCGGCGGGTTCGGGCATGGGCTCCGGTTCCGGCGCGGGCACCTCCGCCATCGTCACGGGCTCTGACGGCAGGTCTTCGGCGGGGGTGAGCGGCGGCAAGAGGTCCATCGACGGTTCCGCTGCCGGCGTAGCCACTTGTTCGGGTGCACGCGCCGGAACGGCCAGGCCGGTCAGGGCGGCCACCGCGGCATCGGCATCGACGGCAGGAAACGCGGCATCGCGGCAAAGATCGAGGGCGACACGCGACTGCTGCTTCAGGGTCGCGTCGTCGATCAGCTCGGCATCGCGGCCGAGCTCGATCAGCGCATCAAGGAATTTTTTTTTTGCGGCCTCGTCGCCGCCCTGGTCACGCCAGTCGAGATAGGCTGCCTGCACGGCTTCCTTGCGCACCGGCAGGCCGGACTCGACGGTGTCGGAGAAGGCTTCTTCCTCGACGCTGCCGGTATCGAGCACACCAAAATCGATCAGCACCGGGCGCAGGATGCGTGCGGCGTCGGCACGGCCGGCGCAGTACGATTCGACGTACAGCCCAAGACTCGAGAAGGCATCGGCCAGCCGCTGCTGGACCGCGGAATCGGGATGCCCCTCGTTCATGTAGGGTCGTGCGAGCGCGGTAGCCGCCCCCAGCAGCTCTGCTGCGTGCGGCTGCTCCAGCATAGTCAGCGCACCTTGCGTCTGTTGCGCCAGTTCGGGCAGCGCCGACAGCCCGTCGCGCGCGTCTTGATCGCGGAAGAACGCATCCAGCGCTTCTTCCATCTGCTTCAGGTTCTGTCCGACTTCCTGCGCCAGGTGTACGAGCATGTCGCGCTCGACTTCGCGCTGGCTGGCCGACTCGACCGCCGCTGCCGGCAGGTCGCGGCCCTCGACCAGGGCACGCAGGCGCTGACGCTGGTTCTCTGCGCGCGCGGGAAAATCGCCGTGCAGGACGTCTTCGCGTTCGATCGCGTTCTGCAGGAACAACAGGGTGGCCGCCACTTCCAGATTGGCCTGCTCGCGCGCATCGCCTTCGCGTTGCCCGCACACGCCGGCCGCGGTGGCAAGTTCGTTCAGCAATTCGGGCAAGCCGCTCTCGCCGAACATGCCGGCCTGCGGCTGCATGTGCGCAAGCTGGTCCTGGAATTGCGCAAGCTGGGCTGCGGTGCCCTCGACATAGGCATGCCAGTTGTCGCGTGCCGCTTTCAGGCCGCCCAGCAAGGCTTCCAGCACAGGGCGCATCCGCGCCAGCGTCTCCGGGTCGAGCAGGCCGCGGCCCGCCAGATAGCGATCCAGCCCGAGCGCCGAACGCACCTCGGCTGCGCGCCCGTCGAGCGTCTGGCTCTTGGCGACGAAGAACAGCGCATCGCGCAGCAGACGTTCGGCCACCTGCGGCGAGCCTTCCATCAGACGGCGCATTTGCAGGTCGATGCGTGCCAGCAGCTGCTTGACGTTGAAATCCGCTTCGACACCGTGCGCAATCAGGCTGTCGACAAACCCGACCGAGGCCCACCAGAAGGTCTGCGCCGCCTGCGAGGGCGCGACGCGTTCGATCGCGGTCAGCGCCTCGCGCATGCGGTGCAGGCCCTGCTCGGCCTCGACATTGCGCAGGAACGCCAGCAGGCCACGCTGGAACAGCGCACGCGCGGCTTTCACCTCGGCAGCCAGCGCTTCCTGCGTCAGCCCTTCGGGGGTCGACTTGCCGGCCCCCCGCACGCGCAGGTCAGGAAAGAACAGCTCACCTTCGAATACGCGCTCCGCGCCCTGCAATTCGCGCAGACGCTTGTAGAGCGGAAACAGCGCCAGCTCGCCGCTACCGCGGCCATCCGCCAGATCCTTGATCCAGCGTTGCAGACCCTCGATGGCATTGCGCAATGCACGCAGAAGGCCATCGTCGGGCGGCAGGCGATTCTCGTTGATGTCTGCAAGGCAGGCTTCCATCGCGCCTGCCAGCGTGGCCGCCCCTTCGAGCCCCACCATGCGCAGGGCGCCTGCTACCTGATGGGCGTCGTCGTGCGCCAGCCGCAGGGCATTGGTGAGGTCGGCATCGACGCTGAAGGCCTGGATGCGGCCGAGCGCAGCCTGGAGGGCGGCGTCGATATCGCCGCGTACCCAGTTGAGAGGACCGGTATCGTAGTCGAGTAAGGCGCTCATGATGGGGATTTCCTGATGGGGTTGCGGGGAGCGATCCTGTCGTATCGGGGATCAGGCGAGCTTGAAGCCCGCGACCGAGCTCTTCAGGTCCTGCGCCAGCTGCTTCATGCCGCCGATGGACTCGGCGGTCTGCTGGGTGCCGCTGGAGGTCTGGGCGGAAATCGACTTGATGTCCTGCATGGTCTCGGCCACCTTGGCGGTCGATTCGGCCTGGCTCTGGGTCGCCGAGGAAATGTCGGCGATCAGCGTGGCGAGCTTCTTCGACACGTCGCCGATCTCGGCCAGCGTCTGGCCGGCGGCATCGGACAGCTTGGCGCCCTCGACCACGCCCTGAGTCGAGATTTCCATCGCCGCCACGGTATCCTGGGTATCCGACTGAATGGTCTTCACGATCGCCGCGATCTGCTTGGTCGCGTCGGCGGAACGTTCCGCCAGCCGCTGCACTTCTTCCGCAACCACGGAGAAACCGCGTCCCGCCTCGCCTGCGGACGCGGCCTGAATGGCGGCGTTGAGGGCGAGCACGTTGGTCTGTTCGGTAATGTCGGAGATCAGTTCCACGATTTCGCCGATCTCCTGCGAGGATTCGCCGAGACGCTTGATGCGCTTCGAGGTCTCCTGGATCTGCTCGCGCAGTCCGTTCATGCTGGAAATGGCGTTGGACACCGCCTGCTGGCCCTTCTCGGCGGCGGCCAGGGATTGTTCGGCCACGCGGGCGGACTCGGCGGCGTTGCTGGACACCTGCTGCACCGACTGGGCGAGGCTGACGACCGCCGCGGAAGTCCCCTCGATCTCTTCGGTCTGGCGGCGCGAGGCCTGCTGCAGGGAATCGGACACCTGCGCCGCCTGGCTGGCGGCCTGATCCATCTGCAGGGCGGCGTTGTTGATGCCACGCACTAGACTGCGCAATTCTTCCACCGTGTAGTTGATCGAGTCGGCCACCGCACCGGTGATGTCCTCGGTCACGCTGGCGTTGATGGTGAGGTTGCCCTCGGCCAGCTCGCCGAGTTCGTCCATCAGCCGCAGGATCGCCTCCTGGTTGCGGCCGTTTTCTTCCTCGCTCTTGCGCGCGCGCGACTTGGTCTCGTTGATGTTGACCAGGCCCAGCAGCACCAGCGAACCGATGGCCACGAGGCCGAATACCGCGGCCAGCAGATAGCCCATGCTGCCGGTCGACTGGTAGTCGCTGGACAGCTGGTTGGTATCCTGCAGGAGCGAATCGCTGGCCGCGAACAGGCTGTTGGCCGCCAGCTTGGATTGCAGCAGGGCCTGGGTATTGGCGAGCACCGCGCCCACCGTTTCCACCATGTCGCCCATGTTGGTCCCCAGGTCTTCCAGGGTCTGCATGCTGTGTTCGCTCTTGCCGGCGGTTCCCGCCATCAGATCCTGTACTGTGTCGCGGAACAGGGTCGTGTCCTTCTCCAGCTGCAGCACGACCTGCGGGTCGATCACGTCCGACGTCAGCAGCAGGTTGGCGTTCTTGGGCAGGCGCTGCGACAGCATCACCAGGCGATTCGCGCGCGCCACTTCGCGGGTACCTGCGCCGGCGTCGACCATCTGGTTGGACAGCTGCTCGGCCACGCCCTGCAGGTCCAGACTCAGCGCGTTGATGCGCTTCACGTTCTTGCTCATCGCAACCAGGTTCTTCTGTTGCGCGAGAATCTGCGCAACCTGCGGACTGGATTTCTGCCACTGGGCATGGATGCGCTCCAGCACGTCCTTGGCCGCGCCGCCGGTGGCCGGCACCTCGTCGTCCCCTTCGATCAGGCCGGCCAGGGTCTTCTCGAAGACCGCCTTGCCGTCGGCCAGCTTCTTGAAGGCTTCGACGTTGCCGAGCACGGATTGCTGTGCGGTCAGCGGCAGGCGCTGCGACAGCACCTTGAGCTCGCCGGCATGGCCTTCGTAGCCGGCCCGGTTGCCCAGCTGTACGGATCCGTAGATCGTGAATCCGGCCGCGAGCAGGAGGGATGCGACGAAGGCGCCGCCGGTGTACAGATACTGCTTCTCGACCGGCAGGTGACCGATCAGCGGAGCCTTGCCCGGCTCCTGATCCGAAAGCTTGCGCACGGTCTGCATGATCAGGGTGGTCTGGCCCTCGTCGCTACCGCGCCCCTTGCCTGTCATCCGCCCTGCCAGTCCCTTGAGACCGTTCATCGTAATCGCCATGTTCATCTCTCCGATTTCTCCATTCGATTCGCGTTCGCGCGCGCTGTCGTCACTGCGTGTGGATCAATTGCCGATCTGGGCCTCGACCATCAGGAACTCGGGGGTCCCCAGCAACCGGCCGAAATCCATGTCGCACCAGCCTGCCCCGCTCTCGTCGGCATACTGGCGCGCGACCCAGGGATAGTCGGCCGGCTGTTCGCGCACCGCGTAATGCGCGACGTTACGCAGGCCCAGCGTGCCGCGCACCAGCAAGGCGGCGTTGATGCCGAAATCGCGGTGCGGGATCAGCAGGCGGCATTCGTTGCTCTCCGGCGTGACGCCCTGCCCCATGAAATCGGCGAAGTCGCTTACCGCGTAGAGGTTGCCGCGGATGTTCGCCAGGCCACGGAACCAGCGACGCGCGCCCGGCACCTTGACCATGGGTGGCACGGGAAGCACTTCCTCCGTGTCCGTCAGGTTGACCAGCCAGTTGGCGTCGCCCACGCGAAAACCGAGCCGCGAGCCGGAGGTGTCGCGGCTCGCTGCGGCCTGCAACTGCTGCGAAAGCCGCGTCTGGAATTCGCGCAGGTTGAATTTCTTCGACATGGTGCCCTGCTCAGCCCAGCGCCTTGATCTGCGACAGCAGATCTTCGGGCTTGACCGGCTTGACCAGATAGGCCTTCGCGCCCTGGCGCATGCCCCAGACCTTGTCGGTTTCCTGGCCCTTGGTGGTGCACATGATGACCGGGATGTGCTTGGTCGCCTCTTCCTTGGTGATCATGCGCGTGGCCTGATAGCCGTTCATGCCGGGCATGACCACGTCCATCACGATGAGGTCTGGCAGGGTCTGCTTGGCCTGGGCGACGGCTTCCTCGCCGCTTTCGGCCATGCTGACCAGGTAGCCGTTCTTCACCAGAAGTTCGGACAGGAAGAAACGTTCGGTCGGGGAGTCGTCCACAACCAGAATTCGGCTGATCGCCATGATTTACGCTCCTTGTGATTCGCTCAGGCACCTGCGTGGGCGTGCTCGCGCACCGCCGTCAGCAGGGTGTCCTTGGTGAAAGGCTTGGTCAGGTATTCGTCCGATCCCACCATGCGGCCGCGTGCACGGTCGAACAGACCGTCCTTGGACGACAGCATGATGACCGGGGTGGCGCGATACTTCGCGTTGCGCTTGATGAGCGAACAGGTCTGGTAACCGTCGAGACGCGGCATCATGATGTCGACGAACACCACGTCCGGCTCGTGGTCGGCAATCTTCGACAGGGCGTCGAAACCGTCCTGCGCGAGTATGACCTCGCAACCGGCCTGGTTCAGAAAGATCTCGGCGCTGCGGCGTATGGTGTTGCTGTCGTCGATCACCATCACCTTCACGCCTTTCAAGGCTTCGTTATCCACACGTCTTCTCCACGAAAACCGTCCGGGCGGCGCATGCCACCCCTGCGTGGTAAACATTACGGCATGGGTTTACGCTTCTTTAGCAGGCGGCCCGCGGCCTGCCGACAAGCGAACGGGGCGCCCGATGGCGCCCCGTTCGCTTGCGCAGCATGCGCTCAGAAGGCGTTGAACACCGCCGCGCGATCGAACGTGCAGGGAACGCGGACACTGATGATGCCGGCAAGACCGCCCTTGACGTACCCGTAACCCTGCGGGCCCGGATACAGGCGGGAAATCGCAGCCGGCGCCCCGGCCGGCGTGTCGTGGCAGGCCATGCAGCTTTCCTTGGCCAGGACGCGCCGGGCATACTTCATCTCGCCGCCCTGGACCTCGAAATACTCTTCCTGGCCGCTCTTGCGCATGGCCTCCATCGCACGCGTGTCGAAGCCGTCCGGCGCGTTCATGGGGTTCATGTACTTGTCCGAGGTCAGGCGGAACTTGCCGCGGGAATTCGACCTGCGGATGACGTCGGCCAGTTCGCGCTGGACCAGGGCCGGATTCTTGCGGTAGTAGGTGTCGTACAAGTCATGCGATTCGCCGGACACCTCGGCTTCCGCCCGGTAGCGCCGGGTATCGACATGCGTGCCGATGTCGACGCCGCTCTGCGTCAGCCCGTCGTCCCGCACCCACACGCCCCTGTAGGTCGAGGCCCAGGCGCCGACGTTCTCCGCCATGTCCGCGATCGAGCGCGCTTCGTCGACGACCTGGCTACGATAGATCTTGTCGCCGACATACCCGGCGGCGGCATAGGCGCCCACCACCGCGCCCAGTACCACGGCAAGCAGACCGCCCGCCAGTTTCACGACCATGCGACGTCGGTTCACTGCTTTTGCGTAAGCCATTTTCCCCTCCACGCAGGTGAGCGCGTCTCGCTGCACGCTGCTGAGCAGAGGCTTACGACTCGCCGGCACTCGACTTGAGAGGCGTTGCCTGCAGCAACTGTAAAATCTGCGGCAATAAAAAAGCGCTGCCAGGCAGCGCTTTTCCTCGCGGGGCCGCTCGTCGATCACGGCTGCTGCCAGGCGGACTCGGCTTCCTTCTTCTGCACGCCTGCGACCTCGCCCATGGTTTCCATGATCGTGTTGGGCAGGGAGGAAATCCGCATGAACTGCCCCATGCCGACGTCGGGGAAAGCCAGCGCAATGCGGAAACGACCGTGCGGCGATTCCACTTCGTTGTTGACGATGTAGACCTCGTAGGGCAGGCCGGCGATGCTGTTCTGCATGTCGATCTTCCTGATCCATTCGCTGTCGCCCGCGGCCGGATCGTTCATCGCCACGCCGAATACCGCGAGCTTGCGGTCGGGCATGACGATCTCGTAGATCTTGCCGGTCTTGCCTGCGCCCTTGGCGAGATTGTCGCGTACGGTTTTCAGCGCATCGGCGAAGCTGCCGTATTCGGCCAGCTTGTTCTTCGGCGAATCGAGGCGCTCCATGCCGATCATGTAGCGATAGTTGGTCAGGCTGGCGGCGGTTTCGTCACCGCCCATGCCCTTGCCGGCACCGAGCGCGTCCTGCAGACGGGTCTGCAGGTTCTTCACTGCGGCTTCGCGCTTGTCGAACCCCTTGCGGAAATAGGCGCGATACCAGTAATCCGGGTTGGTGTAGCTCACGCTGCCGTCCGCTTTCACGCCCACCCGGATGGCGGCCCCCAGTATGGCCGTTCCGCCCGCCGCGCCGACCTGGTCGAGCATCTCGTCGTCGGTCGCCACCACCACGCCGTAACCGGCGAGGTTCTTGGGAAAATACTTGCCGATTACCTTGAAACCGCCGTTCTTCAGCTTGCCCTCGACCGCGGTAGCCACAGCCTGTACCGTCCCCCCGGTAACCGAATCGCCTTGCAGGTAGGGCGAGATGGCCCAGGCCGTCATCGCACAGAAGAACAGCGCCACGCCAGAAATCCACCGCAACATCATGATTCGTCTCCTTATTCCATTGTTGTTTATCGGCGTCCGGGCTCACCCCTGGGCAAAACCGGCCTGCGCAGGGGCACTAACGCCATTCGAACGGGATTCTTGAGCAGATACCGTCAAATAACCCGTTTCTGTCTAGAGCGCAACCATCTCGAAATCCTCCTTGCGCGCACCGCAATCCGGGCAGGTCCAGTTGATCGGCACATCCTCCCAGCGCGTGCCGGGGGGAATCCCATCCTCCGGCGCCCCGGCCTCCTCGCGATAGATCCAGCCACAGATGAGGCACATCCAGCTTCGGTATTGAGGGTTTTCGGGCATCGTAATAGGCAATCGGCTAAAATCGATACCTGATTCTAAAGCAGTGACGCCATGCCGCCTATTTTCTCCCCCAAACCCGCCCCGCCCATGGTGTTGAGCTTCGCCGCCAGCGACCCCACGGGCGGCGCCGGCATCCAGGCCGATTTGCTGACGCTGGCCAGCATGGGCTGCCATCCGCTGACGGTCATTACCGCACTAACGGTGCAGGATACCGCCGGCGTTGACGGCATCCTGGTCATCGACGCGGAATGGGTGGCGGACCAGGCCCGCATGCTGCTGGAGGATGTACCGGTCGCCGCATTCAAGCTGGGCATGCTGGGCAGCCCCGAATCCATCGCGGCGATCGCCGAGATTCTTGCCGACTATCCCGACATTCCCGTGGTGCTCGATCCCGTGCTTGCGTCCGGGCGCGGCGACGAGCTGGCGAGCGAAGACATGATCGCCGCCATGCGCGACATGCTGATCCCGCAGACCAGCGTGCTCACCCCCAACAGCCACGAAGCGCGCCGGCTGGCGCTGTTCGAATCGGACGAGGAAGACCTCGACCTCGCCGCCTGTGCCGCGCGACTGACCGAACTCGGCTGCGAATACGTGCTCGTCACCGGCACCCACGAAAACACCCCTCGCGTGCTGAACAGCCTCTACGACGCCAAGGGCCACGTGCAGACCGACGCCTGGGACCGCCTGCCCGGCAGCTATCACGGCTCGGGCTGCACGCTCGCCTCGGCGATCGCGGCCACCCTGGCCTACGGCCACGACGTGCCCAGCGCCGTACGCGACGCGCAGAACTACACCTACGAAACCCTGAAAGCGGCCTTCCGCCCCGGCATGGGCCAGTACATCCCGGAACGTTTTTTCTGGGCACAGGATCCGCAGACCGAAGGCAACGCGTGAACGCAGCGCCGAGCTTCCCCGGCGGCCTCTACGCGATCACCCCGGAAACCGCCGACACCGCGCAGCTGCTCGCCCGGGTCGAAGCCGCCCTCGCCGGCGGCGTGGCGGCGGTGCAGTACCGCGACAAATCGGCCGACGTCGCCCGCCGTCACGAGCAGGCGAGCGAACTCGTCGCGCTGTGCCGGCACTACGGCGTCCCGCTGATCGTCAACGACGACCTGCGGCTGGCCGACCTCGCCGACGCCGACGGCGTACATCTCGGCCGCGACGACGGCAGCCTGCGCGAGGCGCGCATCATCCTCGGCCGCGGCAAGTTCGTCGGTGCCTCGTGCTACCAGAATCTCGAGCTGGCCCTGGCCGCGCAGGAGGCTGGCGCCGACTACGTCGCCTTCGGCAGCTTTTTCCCCTCGCCGACCAAACCCGACGCCGCGCGCGCCACGCCCGACCTGCTGCGCGCCGCGCGCGCGCGCGTCCGGGTGCCGCTGGTCGCCATCGGCGGCATCACGTTCGACAACGCCGCGACGCTGCTCGACGCCGGCGCGGACAGCCTCGCCGTGCTGTCCGCGGTGTTCGATGTGCCCGACATCCGCGCCGCCGCGCACGCACTCAATCAACTCTTCGAATCGGAATCCGAGTCATGACCCGCAACGAACAACTCTTCGAACAATCGCAACAAGTCATCCCCGGCGGCGTGAATTCGCCGGTGCGCGCCTTCAGGAGCGTCGGCGGCACGCCGGTCTTCTTCGCCCGGGCCTCCGGCGCCACCGTCTGGGACGCCGACGGCCGGCGCTACACCGACTACGTCGGCTCCTGGGGCCCGGCCATCCTCGGTCACGCCCACCCCGGCACGGTGAAGGCGGTGCAGGACGCCGCCGTCAACGGCCTCTCCTTCGGTGCGCCCTCCGAGGCCGAGCTCGTCATCGCCCGCCGCATCACCGAACTCGTGCCCAGCATCGAGAAAGTGCGCCTGGTGTCGTCCGGCACCGAGGCGACCATGAGCGCGATTCGCCTGGCACGCGGCTTCACCGGCCGCAGCAAGTTCATCAAGTTCGAGGGCTGCTACCACGGCCACGCCGACTTCCTGCTGGTGAAGGCCGGCTCCGGCGCGCTCACTTTCGGCAACCCCACCTCGGCCGGCGTGCCCGCGGCCGTCGCCGCCGAAACGCTGGTGCTCGACTACAACGACGTCGCGGGCCTGGAACGCACCTTCGGCGAAATCGGCGACCAGATCGCCTGCGTCATCGTCGAACCCTTCGCCGGCAACATGAATCTCGTCAAGCCCAGCGCCGCATTCATGGAAGCGCTGCGCCGGCTGACCGCGCAGCACGGCGCGCTGCTCATCTTCGACGAGGTGATGACCGGCTTTCGCGTCGCGCTCGGCGGCGCGCAGAGCGTGCTGGGCATCAAGCCCGACCTCACCACGCTCGGCAAGGTGATCGGTGGCGGCATGCCGGTCGGCGCCTTTGGCGGCCGCGCCGACGTGATGGATGCGCTCGCGCCTGTCGGTCCCGTGTACCAGGCCGGCACCCTGTCGGGCAACCCGGTGTCGGTCGCGGCCGGCCTCGCCACGCTCGACGCCGTGTCACAACCCGGCTTCTACGACGCGCTGGCGGCGAAAACGCGGGCGCTGTGCGACGGTCTCAACGCTGCCGCGCAGGACGCGGGCAAAACCTTCTGCGCCGATTCCGTCGGCGGCATGTTCGGTCTCTATTTCGCGCCAAAGCCGCCCGCGAGCTTCGCCGATGTGATGGCGAGCGACCGCGAAGCCTTCAACCGCTTTTTCCACGCCATGCTCGACAAGGGGTTCTATCTGGCCCCGTCGGCATTCGAAGCCGGTTTCGTCTCGGCCGCGCATACCGAGGCCGATATCGCCGCCACGGTCGACGCTGCGCGCGCGGTATTCGGTGCCCTCTGATACACGCATGAAGCCATTTCCCCGGAAAGCACTGCATCGGAGGGCTTCCCTGAACGCCCCATGAACGACGAACTCTCCCCCGAAGACGAACTGCGCCTCAACGTGCTGTTCAACACCGACCTCAAGGCGGTGCGCATCGACGAATCGAACATGACCCTGTGGGCGCTGACGCCGCAGGGCGAGGCCAGCGTGCCCTTGAAGCCGAACGAACGCGGCGACCGCTACCTCAAGCGCGTGCGCGAACTGCTGTCGGGGCACGCGCTCGGTTCGCCCGGCGGTTATCCGGTGCACCTCACGCGCTGGACGCGGCAGTCGCAGGCGGGCCTGTCGACCCAGCATCTCGCGCAATTGCTGCTCATCGCCGAAGAAGAAGCCGTGGTCGCCGTGGTGCATTCGCCCGCGCTCACCGACGAGCTGGCCCGCTATGCCTGGTGGTGCATGCCGACCATCGAGAACGCGCGCCTGATGCTGATGCGCGACGTGGTGTGCCAGGGCAGCATGGGCCGCACGCTGGCGGAATTCCTGGTCGAACACCTCGCCTTCCTGCACGAGGACGATGTCGGCATCCTCGACACCGTGGCGGTCATGCTCTATTCGGGCGTGCTCTCCGAGGCCGAACGGACCGCGATCTGGAAACGGGGCAGCAGCCGCAATTCCTATTACGTCGCCTTCCTCGAACTGCAGCCCGACAATCTGCCGTTGCCGCGCCCCGCCCGCGCCGACAGCGCCAGCGTGCCGCCGCTCGACGGCAACCCCTACAGCGCCATGCTGGTCCGCGCGCTGTCGGACCAGGGGCAGACCTTCCTCGCCACCACGGCGACGATCCTCGACCGCCCGGAAATCCAGGAAGTGGTGAACCACACGCTCGCCGCGCTGGCCAACTGGTGCGCGCCGCTGCGTGGCGCGGACGCCGGCGCGCGCGAAACCGCACGCGCGGCGCTGCTGGCCGTCGCCCCGCAATTCGAATCGGATTGCGGGGCGCTCGATGCGCTGGCCGCCGCCGATGCCGACAGCGTGCGGCCGATCTTCCTCAAGACCACCGCCATCGGCTCGCTGATGCGGCGCAAGATCCAGCCCGTCGTCACGCCGCTGATGAACGCGATCGCGGTGTTGCGTCGCGCACCCTGAGGCCTTACTTGCCGAGCGCGCTCTCGATGCTGGCGAGGAATTTCTCCGGTTTTTCGAAGCCGATCACCTTGTAATCGGACTGCGCCCCGGCCGCATTCCAGAAAATCAGGCCCGGCGGGCCGAACAGACTGAAACGCTTCAACAGTGCCTTGTCGGCGTCGGTATTGTTGGTCACGTCGACCTGCAGCAGGACCGCGTCCTTGAGGCGGGCGCGCACCTTGGGATCGACGAAGGTGAGATGCTCCATCTCCTTGCACGACACACACCAGTCGGCGTAGAAATCGAGCATCACCTCGCGGCCACCGGCCCTGGCAGCCGCCAGTCGCGTATCGAGTTCGGCCACGGTCCTGACCCGTTCGAACGCCAGGCCTTGCGCTTCGGCGGCAACGGCACTGCCGCCGCCGTTGCCGGCGACGCTCTTGAACACATCGAGCGGCTGCAGCAGGTTGCGGCTGCCGGCCAGCAGGCCGAGCAGCAGCGCCAGGCCGCCGATCAGCAGGGCAACCCCCAGGCCTTTCCACAGGCGCTTCCATCCCGAGGCCTTCTCCGGCAGCGGATCGAGCGCATGCAGGTAGATCGCCGACGCGATCAGCAGCAAGCCCCACAGGAGCATGTTCACCCAGTCCGGGATGATGGGCGAGACGAGGTAGATGGCGATCGCCAGCATGAGCACGCCGAAGAAATACTTGACCGCGTTCATCCAACCGCCGGCGCGCGGCAGCAGCGCCCCCGCCGACAGGCCGACCAGCAGCAGCGGCACGCCCATGCCCAGCGCCAGCACGAAGAGCGCGACCCCGCCGAGCGTGGTATTGCCGGTCTGCGCGATGAAGGCGAGCGCGGCCGCCAGCGGTGGCGCGACGCAGGGGCCGACGATGACGGCGGACAGCGCACCCATGACGAAGACGCCGACGAAGTTGCCGCCCTGCATCTTGTTGGAGGCATCGTTGAACTTGCTCTGGATGAAGCTCGGCAGCTGGATCTCGAAGAAGCCGAACATCGACAGTGCAAGCAGCACGAAGATGCCTGCGCCGATGCCCAGCGCCCATGGGTTCTGCAGTGCGTTCGACACCAGCGTGCCCGACAGCGCCGCCGCCACGCCGGCCAGCGCGTAGGTGATCGCCATGCCGAGCACGTAGGCCGCCGAGAGCAGGAAGCCGCGCGATTTGGTGAGCGGCGCATCGTGGTTCTGTCCGGCGATGATGCCCGACAGGATGGGAATCATCGGGAACACGCAGGGCGTGAGCGCCAGCAGGAGGCCGAAACCGAAGAAGGTCGCGACGACGGCCCAGAAGCTGCCGCCCTTCAGCACGCGTTCGATCCTGGAAGTGTCGGACTCCCTGCCCGCGGCGGCAGGGGCGGCGGCCGTTTCCGTTGCTGCGGCCGGCGTCGCGGCAGGGGCGCCGGCGGGGCTCAGGGTGAAGGCGCGGTTGATCGGCGGATAGCAGATGCCGACGGCCTCGTTGCAGCCCTGCCAGGCGGCTTCGAGCACCAGCGTCTCGTCCGTGGCGAGCGCACGCGACAGGGCCACGGTGGCGCTAAACGCGTGGTGATACACCTCCATCGGCGTGTCGAAGTTGGGATCGTTCTTGACCTCGCCGGCAGGCGTGTCGACTTTCGCCACCGTCACGCCGGCGGGCGATTTCACCTTCCATTCGAGCTTGTTGCGGTAGAGGTAGGTGGACTCGGTCGGCTTGTACTCGAGCCTGACGGTCTGCGCGTCGGGCATGGCCGCCGACACCACGAAGGCCTCGTCGGGCGGCAGCACCGTGGGCATGGTCATGCCGCCGAGGCTGCGCAGTCCCGCCAGCGCCGGGCCGGCCGGTGCAGCCGCGGGCGTGGCCGCCGGTGCCGTCGCGGCAGGCGCAGCGGCTGCCGCCGCAGGCAGCTTGATCGCGATCGTGCTGGTCTGCGGCGTATAGCACAGACCGGCGTCCGCACAGCCCTGCGCCGTGGCCTTGAGCGTGACCGACGTGGTGCCCGGCGTGCGCGTGATCGGCAGCACGATGCGCACGTCCTTGCGATAGGTTTCGACCTTGCCGTAGTTCTCGTCCTGCTTCACCTTGCCGGGTGGCAGGTTCGGCTTGCCGAGCGTGCCGCCGGCGAGTTCGAACTTGAACTTGTCGCGGTACATGTAGTAGCCGTCGGCGATCTGCCAGCGCGCTTCCAGCGTGTTGGCGTCCAGCGCGCGTGCGGAGACCTTGAACGCCACGTCCGGCTCGAGAAATTCCTCCTCGGCACTCGCCCCTTGCGAAAACGCGAGCGCGCCCCAAAGTACCGGCAATGCCGCGAGCAAGCGGAACCATTTCTTCATCATGTCGTTCAGTCTCCTGGTCGTTCTGTTTCCCGGCCCAGCCACTCAAGGTAGCCGGGCAGGCCATGCGTAATCGGTATCGCAATCAGTTCCGGCACTGCGTAAGGGTGCTGCGCGCGGACGATTTTTTCAACAGCGGCGTAATTCGCCCTGGTGGACTTGATCAGCAGGGGGATCTCCTCCGCCGTTTCCACGCCGTCCTGCCACCGGTAGATGGAGCGACAGGCCGCCAGAACGTTCACGCAGGCCGCCGCGCGCGACTCGACCAGCGCGCGTGCGAGTTTTTCCGCAACCGTCCGATCGGGTACATTGGTCAAGACTAACAAAGGTTCCATGTCATGCGCTTTGGTTGGATTGTGCTACTGCTGCTGTCGTTTCCGGTGCTGGAAGCCGTCGGCATATTCTGGATGGCGAACCGGATCGGCGCCTGGGTACTGCCGTGGCTGCTGGCCGACGTGGCGGCCGGCATCGCCCTGATCCGCATCGAGCGCGTCGCCTGGAGTGCGCGCCTGCTGTTCTCGGTGCAGTCGGGCATGCATCCCCTGTCCGCGCTGTTCGCCAGCGGGCGTATTCTGCTCGCCGGCGGCCTGCTTGTCTTCCCCGGCTTCATCAGCGACGCGATGGCACTGGTCCTGCTGCTGATCCCGGGTACCTGGACGCGCCGGCAATCCGATCCGATGCGCCCGGCCAACGACGATACTTCTCCCCGGGGAGAAACCGCAAGCGCAGCGCCCAAGACGATAGACGGCGAATTCCGGCGCGAGCCCGACGACCGGCTGCGCTGAACCGCCGCCTCAGAACAGCTGCATCTGGCCGCGCGCGGCCTTGACCTCGCGCAGCAGGTCGTCGGACGTCGGGTAGTGGTACGTCATCCGCAGTTCGCGCGCGGTGCGCGCATTCGACAGCTGACGCGATTCGCGCAGGAAGGACAGCAGCGCTTCCGACAGCACCTTCTCGGCCTCGGCCCGCTTCACGCGCGGCGGACGCGGCAGGCCGCAGGCATCGGCGCAGCTGTCGAACCAGTCGGCCATCTTCAGCGGGTGCGCATCCACGGCGTGGTAGATGCGCTGGCCGCGCCCGCGGAACAGCGCCGCCCAGGCGAGCCGCGCCAGATCGTCGGCGTGGATGTGATTGGTGTAGCTGTCGTCCTTCGCCACCAGGGCCGGCGTGCCGCGCCGGATGCGTTCCAGCGGCAGGCGGTCGGCCGCGTAGATGCCGGGCGCGCGCAGGATCGTCACCTGCACGCCCTGTTTCCTGCCCCAGGCACGCAGTTGGCGTTCGGCGTTCACCCGCCGCACCGCGCGTCCGTTGACCGGCGCCACCGGACGCGTCTCGGTCACCCACTGGCCTCCGCAATCGCCGTAGACGCCGCTGGTGCTGATGTAGACCACGGCGCCGGGGCGACGGCGCCCCAGCGCGTGCAGCAGGCGCGCGGTGCGCGGATCGGTGCTGCCCGCATTGGGCGGCGGCGCGAAATGGAACACGCCGTCCACGCGCGGCAGCCGCGCCAGCGAAGCCGCGTCGTCGAGATCACCCAGGTAGGGCGTCACGCCCAGCGCGCGCAGTGCGGCGACGCGCTCCGGCCGCCGCACGAGGCCGACGAATTCGGCCTGGCCGGCGTAGAAGCGCACCAGCCGTTCCGCCACGTCGCCGAAACCCACGATCAGGATTTTTTTCATAGGCCCTTTAACCTTGTATACGCAGGGGTGAAAAGCTGCGCCGCCCGGGCGATAATCCGCCCGTTCGTTCCACCCATTGTAAGTAAGTCCAGCCATGCCGCATCAGGTCACCCTCCAGCCCAGCGGGCACCAGTTCACCGTAGGCGACGACGAAACCGTGCTCGACGCCGCCCTGCGCGAGGGATTCGCCCTTCCCTACGGATGCCGCAACGGCGCCTGCGGCGCCTGCAAGGGCACCGTGCTGTCGGGCGCGCTGGACTACGGCAACCACTCGCCCAGTGCGCTCAAGGAAGAGGAAAAGGCGCAGGGCCGTGCGCTGTTCTGTCGCGCCAAACCCCTGTCGGATCTGGTGATCGAGGCCAAGGAAATCGGCGCCGCCAAGGACATCGTGGTGAAAACCCTGCCGTGCCGGGTGGAGAAACTGGAAAAGCGCGCCGACGACGTGATGCGGGTGAAGATCAAGCTGCCGGCCAACGAGCGCCTGCAGTTCCTCGCCGGCCAGTACGTCGACTTCCAGCTGAAGGGGGGCAGGACGCGCAGCTATTCGCTCGCCAATCCGCCGCACGACGACGCGCTGCTGGAGCTGCACATCCGCCACGTGCCGGGAGGGCTGTTCACCGACCAGGTCTTCTCGACGCTGAAGGAACGCGACATCCTGCGCCTCAAGGGACCGCTCGGCAGCTTCTTCATCCGCGAGGATTCCGACAAGCCGATGCTCTTCATCGCCGGCGGCACCGGCTTCGCGCCGATCAAGGGCATGCTCGAGCATGCCTTCGCCGCGCACATGGATCGCGAGATGGTGCTGTACTGGGGCGTGCGCGCCCGCAAGGACCTTTACATGGCCGAGCTGCCGCAGCAGTGGCTGGCCGAGCGGCCCAATTTCAGCTTCGTTCCCGTGCTGTCCGACCCCGCACCGGAAGACCACTGGCAGGGACGGACGGGTTTCGTGCACGACGCGGTGCTGGCCGACTTCGCCGATCTCTCGGGCTATCAGGTCTACGCCTGCGGCGCGCCGGTGATGGTGGACAGCGCGCGCGAGGCTTTCACCCGCGCACGCGGCCTGCCCGAGGACGCATTCTTCGCCGATTCCTTCGTCTACGCGGCGGATGCGGAAACCGCTTCCGCCGCCTGAAGCCGCCCCCGCATTACAGCTCGCCGCGGGCGCCCGCCTGCATGATGCTCACCAGCGACTTGCGCACGTCCCGGATGCGCGACTTCAGCGCATCCGGCAGGCGCTTCTCGTTCGCCACGGCATCGACATTCACGTCCATCATCACCAGCCAGCCCTGGCCGCTCGCGTCCTCGATCAGCGCAATGCGGCAGGGCATGTAAACCGAGAAATCGAGATTCAGGTCGATCAGGTCCTTGGCGGTGACGGCGTCGCAGAACTGGAAGATGGTGATGGTGCGTTGCGCGTGATCCGTCATCGCCTCCACCTGTTTCGACAGCGGCAGCTCCGCCACCAGCTTCAGGTTCAGCGCATTGGCGCGCAGGCGCATCGAGTCGGCGGCGTCGGCCAGGCTGACCGAACGGTCGATCGCCACCTTGTAGACGCCGGTCGGGACTGCGGTGCCGGCCTGCGGCGTGGCGGACGCCAGGGGCGCGAAAAGCGTCGTCAGCCAGGCGAAGGCCACAGCAAGGATGGGGGTACGCATGGGAATAGCCTCAGGAATATTAGCGATTGCTGATGCTATACCCTGCGCGACGCGCCGTGCATTCACGGAATGCGCTGCCCTGATTCGGATCGGATTAACTGCGCTTATGCCTCGCGGCACAGCGCCAGCGCCTTCTGGTAATGCTGGCAGGCCTCCGAGGGCTGGCCGCTGTGCGCCTTGAGTTCGGCCATGCGCACATGGGCCTCCATGCTCGGCGCGATGGCCAGGCTGGCCTCGAGGTAGCTCTGCGCCTTGCCCCACAATTGCTGCACGCTGCACAACTGCGCCAGCGCGAGCAGGAGATGCGCGTCGCGCGGTTGCGCATGCAGCCATTTCTCGGCCTGTTCGATCTGTCGTGTCGGACTGCTGCCGCGCACCTCGCCGTAGAGCGCGACCAGGTCTTCGTGCCATTCGCGGTTGAGCGCGGATTCGAGCACGTCGAGCGCGGTGTCGTGGCCGCCCCGGTGCAGGAAGGCGCGCGCCGCGGCACGGGCGACGAAGGCATCCGCCTTGAAGTCGGCCGGCACCTTCTTCCAGTATTCGAGCAGCGCGCGGTCGTCGTCGGCGCGCCGTTTCAGATTTTCCGCATAGGCGGCCCGACGCAGCTGCGCCGCCAACGCGGACTCCAGCGCATTGCTGCGGGCCAGCGCATCGAGCAGGCGGTCCACCTCGTCCCACTGTCCTGTCATCTGGCGCGCCCGCAGTTCGAGCCGCAGCAGGGCGGTGTGCTGCGGCGCAATCGCCTTGGCCGACTGGATCGCGGCCAGCGCCCCGGTCGCATCCTTGGCCTCGAGGCAGGCCTCGGCCTCGAGCAGCTGCGCGGCGAGTTCGGCGCCCTGTTCGCCGGCCTCGCGCACGTGGCGCGCGCGCTGCACGGGGGCGCGCATTTCCTGCGCCGCGCGCGCCGCCAGCACGCGCGCAATCCCGGTCCGCGCCGCGTCGCCCTGCCACAGGCCGAGCGCCTGTTCGGCGTCCTGGAAACGGAATTCGGTAAAGGCGCGCAGGCCGCCGACGAAATTCTCGTCGCGCTTTTTGGCGGCGCGACGCGCGCGCTGCTCGCGCACGATCCCGGGCAGGTTGAGCGTCAGCGCCGCCAGGCGCAGCAGCACGACCCCGCCGACGATGCTGCCGACCAGCAGCAGCACGAAGGTGATGAAGGAAATTTCCAGGCGCCAGGGCGGATAGACCAGCACGACGTAGCCGGGGTCGTAGCGTCCGGCCATCGCCAGGGCGACGGCCAGCACCACGACGATGAGCATGGAAACGAGCCAGCGCATCAGTGCGCTCCCTTGTAGGCGTCGAGCGCCGCCAGGCTGGCGTCTATCCCCGGCAGCTTCACGGCGATGTTGAGGTTGGCCAGCCGCCTGATTTCCCTGATCGCCGCCGCAACGCCGGCATCGCGCGTATTGAAATAACGGTCGAGCATGCCGGCGGTCGCGGCGAGGTCGGCGTGGAAGGCCGCTTCGTCCTGGCCCATCAGTGCCAGCCGGGCCGACAGCAGGCGCAGGCGCAGGTTCTCGCGCAGGAAATAGGCCTGTCCCGGCGGCAGCAGCACCGCCTCGTTGCCCTCGATGCGGCGAATCTGCACCAGGCCCTTCAGCTCGGCCCAGAGTTCCTGGCCGAGGCTGGCGACGCTGGCGGTACGCGGCGCCGGCACCGCCTCGGAAGCCTGCGCACTGGCGAGCGGCCAGCTGGCGTGCTGCGCGACCAGCGCCTCGATGCGCGCACTGGCGCCCACTTCGTCGAGCGAGGGGACGGCACGCAGTTTCGCCAGGTCCGAGGCGATGGCGCGCCGCAGTTCGGTGAACTGCGGCTTGTTCAGCCGCTGCAGACGCTGGTCGGCGCCTTCCAGCGCGATGATCGCGGCCTTCACGTTGCCCGTCAGCTGCAGTTGCTGCGCCGCCGTGAGCAGGACCTGTTCGATCTCGGCCAGCGTCCACTGGTCGCGACCCTGCGCCAGGTCCTTGTACAGGGTTTCGAGCGCGAGCTGCTGTTGCTGCGAGGCCACGATCTGGCTCTCGATGTGCGCCACCCGCTCGTTGACCTGGCGCATCGCGTCGTCCGCGTTCTTCGCCAGCAGGCGCGTCTCGTTCGTCACCTGGCCGGATTCCGCCAGCCGGCGGCCGAGTTCGGACTTGAGGTCGCGGATGCGTTCGCGGCTGTCCGACCACGACCAGGCCGCCATCACGATCGCCAGCACGGCGACGACGGCGGCCAGCAGCGACAGCGGGAAAGACGCGGGCCGCGGCGCGGGCGGCGTCGAAACGGGAGCGGTCGGATCGGGCGTGTCGGTCATCGTTGTGTCCGGGAATTGAACCAGTGAATCATGCCGTCCACCAGGCCGGCATCGCCGCCGGGCGTGGCGATCGCCTGGGCAATGCCGAAGCGGCGGGCGGATACGGCGATTTTCTCATGCGGCGCGAAAAGCGGGGTGGCCGCGAGCAGCGCGGCGCCGTCCTCGCCCAGCATCGCCGCCAGATTCTCGAGGGTTTCCGCGCTCGCCACCGTCACCGCGTCGATGCCGCCGCCGCGCCAGCGCGCCAGCAGCGGCGCCGCATCCGCCGCCGGCCGCACGCGCCGGTAGCATTCGATATAGTCGACCTGCGCGCCGCGCGCCGCGAGCGTATCGCCCAGCACGGGACGGCCGCCCACGCCGCGCACGATCGCGAAGCGCTGCCCCGCCACCGCCGCCAGCTGCGGCAAGGCCAGCAGGGCCTCGGTATCCTGGCCCGCCGGCACGATGACCCGGGTCACCCCGGCTTCCTGCAGCGCGCGCGCCGTTCCCGGCCCCACCGCGAATACGCGGGCCTCGGCGGGCAGCCTGCCGAACGCGGCCAGGCCGTAGCGCGCCGCATTCGGACTGATGAAGAGGATGCCGTCGGCCGCCGCCAGCGTGGCAGCCTGTCCCTGCAGCGCGTTCGCCGGCACTGCCTCGACGGCCAGCGCGGGAAACACCACCGCCTCGCCGCCGGCCGCCCGGATCGCCGCAGCCAGCACGGCCGACTGTTCCGCCGGCCGCGTCACCAGCACCGTGCGGCCGGCCAGCGGAAGGGTCATGCGGGCAGGGCGTCGAGGATGGCGCGCGCGCCCTGCGCGAGCAGCTTGTCGGCCAGTCGCTGCCCCACGGCTTCGGGATCGTTCGCGTCGCCCTCGGCACGGTCGTGGATGAAACCGCTGCCATCCGGATGGGCCACGAAACCGGCGATGTGCAGGGTGTCGTTTTCCAGCGTGGCATGGGCGCCCAGCGGTACCTGGCAGCTGCCGCCGAGCACGCGGCTGACCTGGCGCTCGGCCCGCACGCAGGCGGCAGTCCGCGGGTGGTTGAGGGCCGCGAGCATGGCGGCAACCTCGGGCCGGTCGCTGCGGATTTCGATGCCGAGCGCCCCCTGACCGGCGGCGGGGATGCTGTCCTCCACCGACAGCAGGCTCTTGATGCGGCTGCCCAGCCCGAGACGCTTCAGCCCGGCGGCGGCCAGCAGGATGGCGTCAAACTGCCCCTCGTCGAGTTTCTTCAGCCGGGTGCCGACGTTGCCGCGCAAGGGCTTCACCACCAGGTGCGGATAGCGCGCGCGCAGCTGCGCCTCGCGGCGCAGGCTGGAGGTGCCGACCACGGCGCCGGGCGGCAGATCGGACAGCTTGTCGTACTGGATGGACACGAAAGCGTCGCGCGGATCCTCGCGTTCGCCGATCACCGCCAGCGCGAAGCCCGGCGGCAGTTCCATCGGCACATCCTTCATCGAATGCACGGCGAGATCGGCCTGGCCGGCTTCGAGCGCCACCTCGAGTTCCTTGACAAAGAGGCCCTTGCCGCCGATTTTGGAGAGCGTCACATCGAGTATCTGGTCGCCGCGGGTGGTCATGCCGAGGATCTCGATCGCGCAGGCCGGATGCAGCGCGCGCAGGCGATCGCGGATATGCTCCGCCTGCCACATGGCGAGGGCACTTTCACGGGAAGCGATGGTCAGCGTTTGCATGATGGTAGGAATAGACGGTACAAATTGACGGGTGCGAATTGCGTACGATGACGCGACACTGCTGCAACAAGGTGCCGCACCCATTCGGGGGAAACACAACAATGATGCGACTGCTCGCTGCGTGGGCGTTGATTCTAGCATGGGGCCTCGCGCCGGCCGGCCCGGCCAGCGCGGCGGACGGGCTCGTCCACGCCCGCGATTTCAAGGCCGACGCGCGCGAGGCCGCGCGCCTGCGCGTCCCCTTCATGGTGATTTTCACCAGCCCCGGCTGCCACTACTGCGAACGCGTCAAGCGTGAATTCCTCATCCCCATGCACAAGGACAAGGCCTACCGCAGCAAGGTCATGATCCGGGAAGTCACCTTCGGCGCCGCCACGCCGCTGGTCGATTTCGAAGGCAAGCAGACGACCGAGGGCGCCTTCGCCGCCGCGCAGAAAGTCTTCATGGTACCGACCGTGAAGGTGTTCGATCCGCAGGGGCGGGAAGCCGCCGAGGCCATCGTCGGCCTGCTCACGCCCGACTACTATTTCGGCTACCTCGAGGCGGCCATCGACGAGGGTCTGCGCAAGACCCGCGGTCAGTAGGCGCTCGCACCGCGGGCTGCCATGGCGTTAGAATCCGCTGCCATGGGAGTCCGCGCATGAAAACCCTGCTGGCCGACGACCACCCGCTGATGCGCGAGGGGGTGCGGCAGGTGCTCGCGCAGCTGGAAAACGGCGTCGAGATCCTCGACGCGCACGACTACCCCAGCCTGTTCGCCGTCGCCGCCGCGCACGGCGATCTCGACCTCGCGCTGGTCGACCTCAACATGCCCGGCCTGGTCGGCATGCAGGGCATCAGCCAGTTCCGCCACCGCTTTCCCGACATTCCGCTGGTCGTGCTCTCGGCCTCCGAATTGCCGCACGACATCCGCAGCGCGCTCGAAGCCGGCGCGCTCGGCTACATTCCCAAGGCCACGCCCACCGACGACATGCTGCTTGCCCTGCGGCAGGTACTGGCCGGCGACATCTACGTGCCCGCCTGCCTCGACCCGAGCGAAGCGACGGGCGCCGCGCCGACTGCGGATTCCGGCACGAGCGTGCTCGACGGTTTCACCGCCCGCCAGCGCGAGGTTGCGCGCCTGCTCGGGCACGGTTTCACGAACAAGGCCATCGGCAGCATGCTCGGCATGTCGGAAAACACGGTGAAGGTGCACGTCGCCGGCATCTTCCGCGCGCTCGGCGTCAGCAACCGGACCGAGGCCGTGGTGGCCATGCAGCGCCTGCCCCCGTCCTGACGCCGTGAACCTCGCGCGCGCGCTCGCCGACCGGCTGCCGCTGTCCAGCATCCGCAGCCGCGTGCTGATGATCGCGCTGCTGCCGGCGCTGCTGACCGAAGCCGGCCTGGTGATCTACTTCACCTCGCAATCCCTCGACAACGCCGAACGCGCGCTGGTGGCGCGCGCCGACAACGCCGCGCGCCACCTCGGCGACGCCCTGCCCTACGCCCTGGTGAGCGGCAATGCGGCGCTCGCCCAGTCGCTGCTGGCGGTCGAGTCGGCCAACAGCCAGCTCGCGCATGCGCGCATCCTCGACCCCCGGGGCAGGGTCACCGCCAGCCTGGGACAGCCGTCGTCCGGCGGCAGCGTGGTGCGCTGGGTCAACATCGCCCTGCCGCGTGCCGATCTGGCGGAGGACGCGCTGTTCGACGCCGGAGCGGCGCCCCCCGTCCCCTCGCTGGGCACGGTCGAGGTCAGCGTCGCCCGCGACACGATCGAGGATTTCAAGCGCAACACACTCATCCGCGCCACCCTGCTGATGCTGGCCGCACTCACGCTCACCGGCATGCTGGCCTGGCGGCTGTCGGACCGCCTCGCCGGGCAGTTGCGCCACATCGGCCGCGTGGTGGCGCGACTGGCCCGCGACGACCTGGCCATACGCACGCACCTCACGGGACGCGGCGAGGTCGGCATGCTCGGCGCCGGCGTCAACGACATGGCCGATGCCCTGCTGGCCCAGCGCAACGAAATGGAACAGCGCATCGAGGCCGCCACCGCCGATCTCGCCGCCAAGAAGGAAACCGCCGAACGCGCCAACATCGCCAAGTCGCGCTTCTTCGCCGCCGCCAGCCACGACCTGCGCCAGCCCCTGCACGCGCTGTCGCTGTTCGTCGCCACGCTGAAGGCGCGCAACCGGCAACCCGAAACGCAGCCCCTGATCGACAACATCGAGGCCTCGACCGCCGCGATGGAAACGCTGCTCAATGCGCTGCTCGACATCTCGCGCCTCGACGCCGGCGCGATCGAGCCGCACCCCGTGCATTTTCCGCTGCAGAAAATGCTGGACAGCCTGGACAAGCAGTTCGGCGCGCTGGCCACCGAGAAGCAGCTGCGCCTGCGCTTCCGCCCCTGCACCTGCACACTGTTCAGCGACCCGCTGCTGGTCGAACGCATCCTGGTCAATCTCATCGCCAACGCCATCCGCTACACCGACGACGGCGGCGTGCTGGTCGCCTGTCGGCGCCGCGGCGACACGGCGCGGCTCGCCATCTACGACACCGGGCGCGGCGTCCCGCAGGACCAGCAGGAAAGCGTGTTCCAGGAATTCGTGCAGCTGCACAATCCGGCGCGCGACCGCAGCAAGGGCCTCGGCCTCGGGCTTGCCATCGTCTCGCGTCTCGGACGCCTGCTCGGCCACCGCATCAACCTGCATTCCCGTCCGGGACATGGCTCGGTGTTCAGCATCGACATCCCGCTCGGCGACCCCGGCCTCGTCGTGCCGCCCACGCCGGCGCCCGTGCCCGGCAAGATGCCGGCCGACGCCCTGGTGCTGCTGATCGACGACGAATCCGCCATCCTGCGCGGCATGGCCGAACTGTTCGACAACTGGAACATCGACCTCGTCACCGCGCACAGCGCCGACGAAGCCGAACAATGGCTAGACAGCCTCGGCCGCACGCCCGACGTGATCGTCTCCGACTACCGCCTGCCCGACGAAGACGGCATCGCCGTCGTCCAGCGCCTGCGCCACCGCTACGCACGCGAAATCCCGGCCATCCTCGTCACCGGCGACACCGCGCCCGACACCATCCAGCGCATCGGCCAGGCCGGTTTCCCGCTCATGCACAAACCCCTGCGCCCCGCCAAGCTGCGCGCCCTGCTGACCCATCTCATCCAGCAATCGCGGGCGGCGGCCGTGGGATAATCCGGCTTTGGGTAAGCGGTGAGCGGTAAGCGGCCTGACACCGCTCACCGCTCACCGCTCACCGCTCACTACTCCCCCCTGACCACCATGCACATCCACATCCTCGGCATCTGCGGCACCTTCATGGGCGGCATCGCCGCCATCGCGCGCGCGGCCGGCCACACCGTCACCGGCTGCGACGCCAACGTCTACCCGCCCATGTCCGACCAGCTGCGCGCGCTCGGCATCGAGCTCATCGAAGGCTTCGACGCTGCGCAGGCCGACATCGGCGCCGACATCTTCGTCGTCGGCAACGTCGTCGCGCGCGGCAAGCAGCCGCTGATGGAGGCCATCCTCGACCGCGGCCTGCCCTACACCTCCGGCCCGCAATGGCTCGCCGACACCGTCCTGCGCGACAAATGGGTGCTCGCGGTGGCCGGCACCCACGGCAAGACCACCACCTCGGCCATGCTCGCGTGGATCCTCGAAGACGCGAAACTGAATCCCGGCTTCCTCGTCGGCGGCGTGCCGCAGAACTTCGGCATCTCCGCGCGCCTCACCGACAGCCCCTTCTTCGTCATCGAAGCCGACGAATACGACACCGCCTTCTTCGACAAGCGCTCCAAGTTCGTCCACTACCGCCCGCGCACCGCCATCCTCAACAACCTCGAATACGACCACGCCGACATCTTCCCCGACCTCGCCGCCATCGAGACCCAGTTCCACCACCTGGTGCGCACCGTGCCCGGCAACGGCCTCGTCGTCGCCAACGGCCGCGCGCCCGCGCTCGACCGCGTGCTCGAACGCGGCCTGTGGACCCCGGTCGAACGCTTCGGCAGCGTGGGGGGCTGGACCGGCGGCGAGCCGGACTCGAACGGCAGCTTCGACGTCTTCTTCAACAGCACCCTGCAGGGCCGCGTGCAGTGGTCCCTCATCGGCGAACACAACCGCATGAACGCGCTGGCCGCCATCGCCGCCGCACGCCACGCCGGCGTCCCCGCCGCCGCCGCCATCGACGCCCTGTCCCGCTTCGAGAACGTGAAACGCCGCATGGAAGTGCGCGGCAGCGTGCACGGTATCACCGTCTACGACGACTTCGCCCACCACCCCACGGCGATTGCCACCACCGTCGAAGGCCTGCGGGCCAGGGTCGGCAGCGCGCGCATCCTCGCCGTGCTCGAACCGCGCTCCAACACCATGAAACTCGGCGTCATGAAATCGCAGTTACCCGACAGCCTGCGCGATGCAGACCAGGTCTACTGCTTTGGCGCCAACCTCGGCTGGGACGCCGCCGAAGCCCTGGCACCTTTAGGCGAGAAGGCCCGCGTCTTCGACAACCTCGACAAGCTCGTCGCGCAGCTCGTCGCCGACGGGCGGCCGGGCGACCATGTGCTGATGATGAGCAACGGGGGGTTCGGCGGCATTCACGCCAAGCTGCTGGATGCGCTGCATCATCACTATCACGAGGAGATTGTGTTGACGCCTATGCATCGGTATGGGGGGTATGCGTAAGGGGTCGGGTTCGCCGTCATTGCGAGTCGCGCAGCGGCGAAGCAATCCAGTCTGTACGCACTGACGGGCGATTGCAGAAGCGCGCCGCCCTCCGCACCGTTCGCGCTGAGCTTGTCGAAGCGCTGTTCGGAATGGTGGAGGATTTCGCAGGACTGCTGACCGTTGGCCGGGGGTAGCCCGGCAGCTAGTTACTTTTCTTGTCTCGCCAAGAAAAGTAACCAAAAGAAGGCGACCCCGACAGCCCCGAAACCCCGAAGATCAAGCGCGCCGGACGGGCGGCAAAGAACTCGCCCCGCTTTTGCTGGGCTGATTTGATTTTTGTGAGCGGGGCTCAAACACCTTTGCCGCTGATCCGCCCGCCGCACTTGATCTTCGGCGGGGCTGTAAGGGGAGGAAAGTCAAAACCAGGCCAACGATGACATAGTGTTGTAGCGGCTACTGAGATCCAAACATCCGGCGCATTTCACTTCAGCTTAATGCGCCCAACATGATCCGGAGAAAAGCGTGGATTGCTTTGATGTTGATTGGCAAGTGATCACAGGAATATCAAGCACGGTCATTGCACTGTGTGCCTTGGTGTTTTCATTTTGGCAGGGGGCTCAGATAAAAAAACACAACATGCTTTCCTTCAGGCCGCATCTCACAACATGGACACACCAGAATTCGGACAATGGGCTCTACACGGTTGAGCTGATAAACAACGGCATCGGGCCTGCGATCATAGAAAACTTCGTGTTAAAGATCGATGGAAAGCGAATCTCCGGCGATGGAACCGAGCCGATAGAGAAGGCTTTGAAAATCCTTTTTCCGAACCTCTCATATCAGTCAAACCATTCTTACCTAGCAAAGAACTACTCGATGGCACCAAAAGAGCGATGCATAGTTGTCTCAGTGCAGTTTTTGGGGCCGCAACTTCCATCACCTGAGGCCGTAGAGCATGCCCTCAACAGGGGCGATCTAGAAATATCTTACAAATCCTTCTACGAGGAAAACTTTCATTATTCCTCGCAAGAGGAAAAATCTAACAAGCCTTCATAGGACGCAATGACATGAGGACATTGCGCCGAATCCGCGTCGCATCACAAACGCGCAAACCACCCAGTCATCACCACCCTGGTTTTGACTTTCAGCCCCTCTCAGCCCCGCCGGAAATCGATTCCGCCGGGCGGATCAGCGGCAAAGGTGTTTGAGCCCCGCCCACAAAAAACAAAATCAAAAACAACCAGGCGGGGCGAGTTCTTTGCCGCCCGACCGGCGGAATCGATTTCCGGGGTTTCGGGGATGAGCGGGGTCGCCTTTTCTTTGGTTACTTTCTTTTGGCGAAGCAAAAGAAAGTGACTAGCCGCCGGGCTACCCCCGGCCAACGGTCCCCAGCCCCGCAAAGACCCCGGCTACTCCGCCACGATCTTGTCAGACCACTCCACCCCCTCCACAAAATCCACCGGCGTCCCGATCCGCGCCCCCGACGCTGCAATGGCCTCGGGCGTCACGCCGCGCGCCTGCCGGCAGGCATCGCAGACCATGATGTCGATGCCGAGCGCCACGCTTTCCCGCCACTGGTCGGCCAGCGACGGCCAGCCCACCGGGAACAGGGCGGCCCGCACGGCCTCGATGGCCAGGGGCGCGGCTTCGCCGACGAGGAAGATGCGGACCGTATGTCCGGCCCGGGCCAGGGCATTGCCGTGCCCGAACACCATGGCGGCACGGGTGGGGTCGTCGCTGCCCCAGGACGATTTCATGAAGATGTTGGCCATTGGGATCGCTCGATGTCAGCGATGCAGCGAGACCGCGTGGCGCACGCGATGCGCGCGCCGCGCCGGGCTCAATACATCTTGTAGGGAAGGAACTTGCCGTTCAGCACGATCTTGACGCGGTCGCCCTTGGGATCGGGCACGCGCGAGATGTCCATCGAGAAATCGATCGCGCTCATGATGCCGTCACCGAATTCCTCGTGGATGAGCGACTTGATGCTGATGCCGTACACCATGATCAGTTCATAGAAGCGGTAGATCAGCGGATCGGTCGGCACGGCGGAAGGCAGGCTGCCTTTGTAGGGCACGATCTGCAATTGATCGACGGCTTCGGGCGGCAGGCCGAGCATTTTTCCCACGGTGGAGGCCTGCTTCTTGTCGAGGGTCATCTGGCCCAGCAGCGCGGCGGTCGTCCATTCCTTGCTCTGGCCGACTTTCTTGGCGATGTCGGCCCACTTGAGGCCCTTCTTGTGCTTGGCGGCGATGATGAGGTCGGTGACTTCGGTGCGGTTCATGTTGATGAATCCTTAGGCGTTGACGAGTTGGATATGTGGCTTGCCGGCCTGCGGCATGGGCACGACGTTGGCGTCGGCCGGCGCGGCAGGCGCGGCTTCGATCAGGTCTTCGGGGTCGAAGACGCTGGGCGAACTGGGGGCGTCCGGCGCCACGCGCTGGCTGCCGAACAGCCTGGAGCGACTCACCAGGAAATCGACCAGGTGGGTGCGGATGGGGTAGTAGTGCGCGTGCTTGTGGATGGCGCTGCGCTCGCGCGGACGCGGCAGGGTGTTGTTGACGATTTCGGCGATGCGCGCATGCGGGCCGTTGGACATGAGCATGATCTTGTCGGACAGCAGGATCGCTTCGTCGACGTCGTGGGTGATCATGAACACGGTCTGCTGCGTTTCGGCGCAGATCTTCAGCAGCTCGTCCTGGATGACGCCGCGGGTGAGCGCGTCGAGCGCGCCGAAGGGCTCGTCCATCAGCAGCATCTTGGGCTCGATGGAGAACGCGCGCGCGATGCCGACGCGCTGCTTCATGCCGCCGGAGAGCTGCGAAGGCTTCTTGTGCTCGGCACCTTTCAGGCCCACCAGCTCGATGTAGCGCATGGCGTGGTCGCGGATTTCTGCCTTGCTGCGCGAGGGCCAGCGCGATTTCACGGCGAAGGAGACGTTCTCCAGCACGCTGAGCCAGGGCATGAGCGCATGGCTCTGGAAAATGACGCCGCGGTCGAGGCTGGGGCCGGACACTTCGCGGCCGTCCATGAAGACGTTGCCGGTGCTGGCGGTGTCGAGACCCGCAAGGATGTTGAGGATGGTCGACTTGCCGCAGCCGGAGTGGCCGGTGACGCAGACGAATTCGCCCTTGTGGATGCGGAAGTTGACGTGGTCGAACACGGTGACGGGGTCGCCGCCGGTGGGACTGGGGTAGACCCGCGCGAGGTTCTCGACCTGCAGGAAGGGATGCGAGGCGGTCATGCGTTTACTCCTGGTACGCGACACGACGGCTCAACAGGCCGAAGAGGCTGTCGAGCGCCATGCCGACGACGCCGATCATGAAGATGGCGAACAGCACGTTGGTGATGGACAGGTTGTTCCACTCGTTCCACACGAAGTAGCCGATGCCGGTACCGCCGACGAGCATTTCGGCGGCGACGATGACCAGCCAGGCGATGCCCATGGAGATGCGCATGCCCGTCAGGATCGTCGGCGCGGCGGCCGGCAGGATCACGCGGAAGGCCTTGCGGAAGGGATTCACTTCCAGCGTGCGTGACACGTCGAGCCATTCCTTCTTCACGTTGGCGACGCCGTGCGCGGTGTTGATGAGCATGGGCCACAGCGAGCAGATGAAGATGACGAAGATCGACGAGGCCGAGGCATCCTTGATGGTGTAGAGCGCGAGCGGCATCCACGCCAGCGGCGAGATCGGCTTCAGCAGCTGCACGTAGGGATCGAGCGCCTGGTAGAACACGCGCGAGTTGCCGATGACGAAGCCCGCCGGAATCGCCACTGCCGCCGCCATGAAGAAGCCGGCGAGCACGCGCGCGATCGAGTACGCGAGCTGGATGCCGATGCCCTTGTCGTTGGGACCGTGGTCGTAGAAGGGATCGGACAGCCGTTCCCACACGGTCTGCGCCATCTGCACCGGCGTGGGGAAGCTCGACGCCGCGCTGGCCGCGCCGCCGCCCATGAGCGCGGCGTACTCGGGATCGACGCCGGCGGCGGCGGCCGGCGTTTCCGGCAGGGTGGCGAGCTGCCACACCAGCAGGAGCACGCCGAACAGCGCCAGCGACAGCAGGGCGGACTTCTGGCCGAGGGTGAGGGTCAGCTTTTTCATGTGCGTTTGATGGCGAAGGAGTTGACGTATTCGGCCGGCTTCGCGGGATCGAAGACCTTGCCCATGATGGTGTGCTTCATGGTGTTGGTCGGCGGGACCTTGAGGCCCAGCTCGGCCATGCGCTTGCGGGCATCGGTGGCACGGAACACATCCTCGGCCACCGCCTTGTAGTCGACGTCGCCCTTGATGTAGTTCCAGCGCTTCAGCTGCGTGAGTATCCACACCGCCATCGACTGCCAGGGGAAGGGATCGAAGTCGACGCGGTCGGGCACGTTACGCACCTTGCCGAGGCCGTCGGCGAAGCGCCCGGTCATCACCTGTTCCAGTACCGGGATGGGCTGGTTGAGATAGTTGGCCGGCGCGATCGCCTCGATGATGGCCTTGCGGTTCTCGGGCTTGTGCGCGTAGTCGGTGGCGCTGGCGATGGCGCGGAACAACGCGGCATAGGTGTTGGGATACTGCTTGTAGAAGCCTTCCTGCACGCCGAAAGCGCAGCAGGGATGGCCGTCCCACAGGTCGCGCGACAGGGTGTGGATGAAGGCGAAGCCCTCGAACACCGCGCGCTGGTTGAAGGGTTCGGGACCGAGGAAGCCGTCGATGTTGCCGGCGCGCAGGTTCGCCACCATGTCGGGCGGGGGCATCATGCGCAGTTCGACGTCCTTGTCCGGATCGAGCCCGGCCTCGGCCAGGTAGTAGCGCAACAGCAGGTTATGGATGGAGTAATCGAAGGGCAGGCCGAACTTCATGCCTTTCCATTCCTTGGGATCCAGCTTGTCCTTGTGCTTGATGTGCAGGGTGATGGCCTGGCCGTTGATGTTCTGGATCGACGCGACGTCGACGGCCTGCTTGGCCGAACCGAGACCCAGCGACATGGCCAGCGGCATCGGCGAGAGCATGTGCGAGGCGTCGAATTCCTTGTTCAGCACCTTGTCGCGCACCACGGCCCAGCCGGCGGTTTTCTGCAGGGTGACGTTCAAGCCTTCGCGCGCGTAGAAGCCCATCGGGCCCGCCATGATGATGGGCGTCGCGCAGGTGATGGGAATGAAGCCGATTTTCAGATCGGGTTTTTCCGGCTTGCCGGCCTCGGCCGCCAGCGCCTTGGCCGCCCCCATGGGGAAGAGTGTGGAAAGCGCCGCCATGGCCGTGCCCGCACCGACCGCGCGCAGGAAATTGCGGCGCATCTGGTCGTCCGGGAAGAGGCCGCGCATCACCGCCGACTCGACCACGCGCGACACGCGCGCATCGGCGTTCTGCAGATCGGCCTCGTGGTCGGCCTGGCTGTGGTGGCGGCCGCAGCTGCAGCCGGCGCGGTGCAGCTTGGTATCGGGATCGAAGGGATTGTCAAAGCCGGACATAGGGCGCTCCTGTAGATTGAAAATCGAACTCTGGTTTCCTGACCGCACCATCCTGTTGCCGCACGCTCTCAAACAGTGCGCGCCGCGATCCGGACCGGATCCGCCGGATTGCCCGTCAATACGGGTGGTCCGGCGATTTCCACGTGCAGCATCGTGTTTCCACTTGTGTCGTATTCAGGAAGCGTGCCAATGCGACAATATTTCGTAAGTCATTGGCATGTATGGTTTTTTAAGATCAGGGTCCGAATGGCGTTTTTTCCTGGCCCGGTTCTTGATTACACAGTGTGAACAATTTGTTCATTCGACATGCCATGACGCCCACTGCCGCCACCGAACGCCTGCACGACGAGGAACTGCTGGTCATCCGCGAATCCGCCCGCCTCATGGGCAAGAGCCTGGACCCGGGGCTGGCGATCCGCGAGATGCTGCACCTGATCTCGGAATTCCTCGGCCTCAACCGCGGCCGCGTGGTGCTGCGCCGGCCCGGCGACGGCCACTACGCGATCCAGCACGCCTACGGCCTGACGCGCGAGGAAATCGATCGCGGCGTCTATCTGCCCGGGCAAGGCATCACCGGGCGCGTGCTGCAGACCGGCGAGGCGAACATCGTGCAGGACATCGACGACGACCCCGACTACCTGGCGCAGGCGGTGGAGCGTACGCGCCTGCCCGACGAGACAGTGAGCTTCATCGCGCTGCCGCTGCTGGACGACGGCAAGGTGCGCGGCCTGCTGGGCGTGCACCGCATCCGCGGCCGTTCGCGCGCCTTTGCCGACGACATGCGCATCCTCGAGATCGTCGCCACGCTGATCACGCAGGTTCTCAGGCTCAACGATCGCGTGGCGGAGCAGACCGCGCGCCTGGAAAGCGAAAACCGCGAACTGAAATGGGCGCTGGAACACGGCGCGCCGCAGCAGGCCACGCTCGGCATCGTCGGCGAATCGGCCGCGCTGCGGCACGCGCTGCGCCAGGTCGAGCAGGTGGCCGCCACCGACGCGACGGTGCTGCTGCTGGGCGAATCGGGCACCGGCAAGGAACTGTTCGCGCGCGCGCTGCACCTGGGCAGCGCGCGCCGCGACGCCCCTTTCATCAAGGTGAACTGCGGCGCGATCCCGGAGAACCTGTTCGAATCGGAGCTGTTCGGCTACGAGAAGGGTGCATTCACCGGCGCCTCGACCGCGCGCGCCGGCTACTTCGAACAGGCCAGCGGCGGCACGCTCTTCCTCGACGAGATCGGCGACCTGCCGCTGGCGATGCAGGTGAAACTGTTGCGTGTGCTGCAGGAAAAATCCCTGCAGCGCGTGGGCGGCCGGCGCGAAACGCCGATCGACGTGCGCATCGTCGCCGCCACCAACCTCGACCTGCAGCAGCAGGTGGCAGCCGGCCGCTTCCGTCTCGACCTCTACTACCGGCTCAACATCATCCCGATCCGCCTGCCCGCGCTGCGCGAGCGGCGCGAGGACATCCGCCCGCTGGTGCGCCACCAGCTGAACCTCATCACGCAAAGCTACCAGCGCAACGTGGGGCTGACGGCGGACGCGATGGAGCGGCTGGCCGACTACCCCTGGCCGGGCAACATCCGCCAGTTGCGCAACGTGCTCGAACGCCTGGTGCTGCTGGCCGAAGGCGCGGCGATTTCCGCGGGCGAAGTCGAGCGCGTGATCCGCAGCGAGGGGGCAGGTGCGCCCGAACTGGCGCTCGCCGCCCCGGCCATGCCGGCAGCCGCTTCGACCGTGCGCCCCTACCTGCCTGCCGCTTCGCACGACCGTGCCCAGATCGAGCAAGCGCTGGCGCAGACGCACGGCAACAAATCGCGCGCGGCGCAGATGCTGGGACTCACCCTGCGCCAGCTCAACTACCGCATGAAGCGGCTGGGGATGGGCTGACAAAGGTTGACAATCTGTTAGCCCGCGGCCCATGGGCGAATCCGGCACGCTGACCAAATTCGCTTTCCAATCAATGCGTTGACATTGTTCGACGTAGCTGGCACGGCAATCGCAAAGGAGGGGTTATCGGGTCATCCGATTCTTTCAACCCTCTGGAGTCCACCATGTCCGAAGTCGTCGCCCTCAAAACCCAAGCCGTGCTCGAGCCCATTTCCAGCGAAGGCCTGACCGGCCTCGCCACCAAAGGCAAAGCCAACCCGCAATCGGTCGTCACGCTGAAAGCCAAGACCGTGTGCGAAAGCAAGTTCCGCAACCTCACCTACGTGCGCAACCTCGAAGCGCACGTGATCGACGAGCCGCCGCACCTGCTCGGCGACGACACCGCACCGAATCCCTCGGAAGCCGTGCTCGCCACGCTGGGTTCCTGCCTCTCGGTCGGCCTGCACGCCAACGCCGTGGCACGCGGCATTTCGCTGTCGAAGATCGAGCTCGAACTCGAAGGCGACATCAACGTGACCGCCGTGTGGGGCGTGGGCGACCTCGACCCGATGAAGAAGCTGGGCTTTACCGACGTGCGCGTGAAGGTGCATCTGGAAGGCGATGCCACCGAAGCCGAGCTGCAGGACCTGGTCGCGCATTCCAACGCCTGGTCGCCGGTGGCCAACACCCTGCGCAACCCCGTCAACGTCAGCGTCGCGCTGGCCTGAGTCGTCCACGCATTTCTGAAGGAGCGCATCATGCCCGCCGCTGCCCTTGCCCCCACTCTCCCGGAAGCCGCCGGCGAAATCCTGCCCGGCCTGGCCGAACTCATCGCCGAGGAACTCGCGCCCAAGGTGGTCGACATCGACCTGAAGGGCGTCTATCCCGAGACCTTCCTGCGCAAGCTCGGCACGCTCGGCGGACTGGGCAGCCTCACGCCCGTCGCGCAGGGCGGCACCGGCCTCGGCCTCAGGCACGCGATCCAGGTGATCGAGGAAGCCTCCAGGCAATGCGTCTCGACCGGCTTCCTGCTGTGGGCGCAGTACGCGCTGCAGTGGTACGTGCTGAACGGCAGCAATCCCGCGCTCGCCGCCGACATGCTGCCGAAGATGGCGCGCGGCGAGGTGCTGGGCGGCACCGCGCAGTCGAACACCATGAAGTCCTGCGTGGGCATCGAGGAAACGCGGCTCAAGGCCAAGCGCGTCGAGGGCGGCTACCTCGTCAACGGCGTGCTGCCCTGGGTGTCCAACATCGGCCCCGAACACCATTTCCACATGGGCGCCTCGCTGCCCGACCGATCCGGCCTGGTGATCGGCCTGCTGCACGGCAGCACGCCCGGTCTCACGCTGATGCAGAACGCGCACTTCATCGGCATGGAAGGCACCAACACCTTCGCCTGCCAGTTCCGCGACCTGTTCCTGCCCGACGCGCAGGTGGTGTGCCACCCGCACGAGTTCGACGCCTTCCGCGACCGCACCAAGTCGGCCTTCATCCTGCTGCAGATGGGCATGGGCCTCGGCCTGATCGACGCCTGCGTCGGCATGATGCAGCGCGCCGACAAGCAGTTCGGCCACGTCAACCGCTTCCTCGACGTGCAGGCCGACGCGCTGCAGGCCGAGCTCGACGCCGCGCGCGCCGCCACCTACGACCTGGCCGACCGCATCGACCGCGACGGCAGCCTGCCGCACGTGAAGGAGACGCTCACCCTGCGCCTGGCCGGCAGCGAACTCAGCCTGAAAGCCGCCAACGCCGCCATGCTGCACCTTGGCGCCAAGGGCTATCTGTCGAACAATGCAGCCCAGCGCCGTCTGCGCGAGGCCTACTTCATCGCCATCGTCACCCCGGCGATCAAGCACCTGCGCAAGGAGCTGCACGAATTCGACACCGCCGCCTGCGCCCTGTCGCAGCCGCATCCCGAACTGGAGGAAGCGTGATCCGTTTTGCCGTCAAGCTTTCCGTCGACGAGGCCGCCGAAAAGCTCCTCGCCGCCGTCGCCGCCTATCCCATGGGCCTGGTCGCCCACGCCAACGGCCAGGCCAACTGCGCCAAAAAAGGCATCGCCGTGCCGGCCGACCAGGTGCTGGAAATCTTCCGCCCCGACTACGCCATGAAGGTGTGGGCCGCGGAAAAGGCCGCCGGCATCGACATCCCCTTGCGCATCCACCTTTACGAAGCCAACGGCAAGAACTGGGTGGCCTACCGCCCCGCCGCCGACGTCTTCAAAGCCTACGTCAACCCGCAGCTCGACGTGCTCGCTGCAGAGCTCGACGCCATCTTCACCCAATTGCTCGCGTCGCTCGACGCCTGGAGGATTCCATCATGACCGCATCCGCCGCTGCTCTCTCAAACGACTTCGCCCCCGCCTTCCGCAAATGGACCTGCGCCGTCTGCGATTACGTCTACGACGAGGAAACCGGTGACCCCGACCACGGCCTCGCACCGGGCACCCGCTACGAGGACATCCCCGACGACTGGAGCTGCCCGGACTGCGGGGTGACGAAGGCGGATTTTTATTGTTTTGATGATTGAGGGAGAAACGCTGCGACTGTGCTCGCGTTTAGCAGGAGTTGGCCTACAGAAAGTAGCGCGAAAGAATCTTGTCGGTCCCGGGATGCTCTTGGCCTTCAAAGCGAAACAGAAGCCATCACTCTTTGTCGAGCATGTCGGTTTTCTTTACACTATTTTTTGAAAAATTCCACAAGCCATTGTTTTTATTAACTGGGCATGAAATTTGCATTAATTTTCAGTCTAAAGAATCAAACTACTATGCCGATAGCGCCTTGAGCTATTCCGCTAGTACACATAGGAGAAAATAATGTCAAATGGCATTCAGACTGAAATTGAAATTGCGGATATGAGAGCTCTCGAAGAGATAGCGTCCAATGCTGAGATTGTTGAATTAGTTACACGGATTGCTCCTAGCAACCTCTCGCAAGTTGAACAGTCTCAAGCACCCGATAAACGCTTTGA
>WBZX01000279.1_pt1 | contig 48884 bp, 46 predicted proteins | sample 5204211 | NCBI WGS metagenome assembly WBZX01 (sample SAMN12344362, study PRJNA552823) | activated sludge metagenome | biome: Activated sludge suspended growth; feature: Nitrification reactor; material: Wastewater; isolation source: activated sludge from nitrification reactor of wastewater...
ACACGCTCCCGCAGGTCATTCGATAGAGGGCGCATCAATGCTGGCCTCCACTCCAGCCAGCATCTTGAATCACATTCACACCAGCTTCGGAACCCCTTTGATTCTCTCAAGCCTTAAAACGCTCTAGGAAGGCGCTACTCCTCGAAGATCGCGACGGCGCGGGTCCAGCCGGCCGACGCGCCGCGGATCTTGTGCGGGAAGCAGGCGATGGTGAAGCCGTCGCCCGGCAGCGATTCGAGATTGTGCAGCTTCTCGAGATGGCAATAGCCGATGTCTCGGCCAGCCTTATGGCCTTCCCAGATGATCGAAGGATCGTGGTCCTTCGCCCATCTCTGGGCCGTGAAATAGAACGGCGCGTCCCAGCTCCAGGCATCGGTGCCGGTGAGCCTCACGCCCTTCTCCAGCAGATAGATGGTGGCGTCGTAGCCCATGCCGCAGCCGGCATTCACATAGTCGTTGTTGCCGTAGCGCGAGCCCGCGCGCGTGTTGACCACGACGATTTCGAGCGGCTTCAGCTCGTGGCCGATGCGCTTCAGCTCCTCCTCGACCTCCTTGGCCGTGATGACATGGCCATCGGGCTTGTCGCGGAAGTCGAGCTTCACGCCGGGCTGGAAGCACCATTCGAGCGGCACTTCGTCGATGGTGATGGCGCGCTCGCCCTTGTTCATCGTCGGATGGAAATGATAGGGCGCGTCGAGATGCGTACCGTTGTGCGTCGAGAGATTGACGGTCTCGACGGCCCAGCCCTGGCCGTCGGGTAGATCTTCCTTCTTGAGCCCGGGGAAGAAGCCCGCGATCTGCGCCGCGGTGTTCTCGTGCTTGTGATACTGGATCTTCGGTCCGAACGGTTCGGGATCGGAGATCACGTCGTTCTCGAGATAGATCGAGAGGTCGACAAAACGGCGGGGCATGGCGGTCTCCTTCCTTCAGGGACCAGTCAGCGCGTTCAGGATCGAGCGCGTCAGCAGCTTGCCGATGCACTTCTGGCCGAAATCGTTGAGATGTAACCCGTCGAGCTGCACGAATTGGGCGTAGGGCATACCGTCCTGATACCAGGCCTGCATGATGTCGTAGCGGCGAAAGAGGCCCGCGGCATAGTCCTTGGCCGCGTCGGCCATCACCTTCTCGTAGGCTTCCTTGTCGGGTGCCGCCACGACGGCCGGCACATACTGAAGGTTCATCAGCACGAAGTCGGCGCCCAGCGACTTGCCGAGGGCGAGGCCACCGCGCAGCGTCTTGTCGAACTTGTCGAGCGGCATATGGCGGATCGCGGCATTGGTGCCGGTCTGCCAGATCACCAGCGATGCCGGATTGTCCTGCATCTCCGTGCGCATGCGCGCCGCCATCTCCTCGACGTCCTGGCCGCCGATACCGCGATTGATCACGTCGATATCGACACCGGGCAGGGCTTTCTCCAGGCCGATGCGCAACTGCGTGGGATAGGCGAACGCCGGATTGGAGGCGCCATAGCCGGACGTCGACGACGAGCCTAGGGCGATGATGCGCAACTGCTTGCGCTCGGCGAGCGCCTTGCGCGCCACCGGCAGCGGTGCGCCGAGTTCGAGCAGCTCCGGCGTGGCGCGGCAGAGCTTCATTGATTGTGCAAAGGCCGGCGAGGCCGCCAGACCTGCGGTCATCAACAGAAGGAAAAGAACGATCGGCCTCACTTGTAGGCCTCGGCGAGGGGGCGCCGGCGCGCCGACGCATTCGGTCCACCGCCCTTGGACCAGGCAGCGAGATAGGCGGCCAGACACATGATCGCGATGCCCCCAATGCTCACGATAATCTGCGACAAGATCGAATCTTCATAATAGCCGACGATCACCTGGCCGCTCAGCGCCAGGAAAGTACCGATACAGAATATAAGTAACGATGCCTCGCCGCATCTGCGAAGTGGCTGCCAGATCGGCCAGCGCAGGCTGGGAGCGTCGATCGGCACCGCCAGCCGGACCAGCCAGGCGACGGCCAGAAAGTGCATGAACCTCAGAATGTCGATGTTGGTCTTGTCGATCGGATAGATCAGCCGCCCTATCCAGTGCGGAACCAACCGCTCCAGCGAATTATAGTGCCAGGACAAGGAGATAAAGGCCGCGAACAGAATGAAGGCGATGGCCAGGGTGGTCAGTAGCCCTCTGAAACGGTCCAGCCAGGCAAGCTTGGGTCCCAGAACGGCGCAGGCCGCCCCGACATGGAAGACGACCTGCCAGGCCATGGGGTTGAAGTACCAGACCTTCTCCTCCGGGTAGGCCGGCAGGCTCCAGTTGTAGTGGCACGTCGCCGCATAGAGGCCGACCGAGGCCGCGATCACGGCGAACGGCCAGCGCACGACCAGGGGCAATACCAGCGGGAAGGCCCCCAGCAGTACGATATAGAGCGGCAGTACGTCGAGGTTGACCGGCCGGAACTTCAGCAGTGCCGCTTCGAGGATCGCGCGATAGGGATTCTGCCCCAGGCCGAGCAGTTCCATTTCCTCGATCAGCGCCGGCGTATCGCGCGCGATGGAGACCCAGGCGATCTGTGCCGAGAAGGCCACGAACAGCAGGATGTGGGCGACATAGAGCTGCCAGACACGGCGGTAGATGCGGGCGGCGGCGCGCGTCCATCCCTCCTGCTCCATCATGCGGCTGTAGGCGATCACGGCGGTGTAGCCCGAGATGAAGACGAAGATCTCGGTCGCGTCGCTGAAGCCGTAATTGCGGACGGTCAGCCAGCTCACGATGTTGGTCGGGATGTGGTCGAGGAAGATGAACCACAGCGCCAGCCCACGGAACAAGTCGAGACGGATGTCGCGAACGGAAACACCGGCCATGGACTATTGGTACCGCAGGCAAATCGGCTGCGCTACGTTTTGCCATGGAGGAACGAATGACCAAGACACCCCTGCTTCTCGTACCCGGCGTGCTGTGCTCGCCGCGCCTGTTCGCCGCGCAGGTTGCGGCCCTCGAGGGCGAGGCCGAGATCGTCGTGCCCGACTGGCGCCGGGCGCCGCTTTCGATCTGGGACAGCTGGGAAACCGCGGCACGCTGGGTGGTCGATCAGATGCCGGCGGAGAAGTTCGCGCTGGCCGGCCTGTCGCTCGGCGGCATGCTGGCGGTCGAGATCATGCAGTTCGCTGCAGATCGTGTGATTAAGCTCGCTCTGCTCGACACCGGCATGCGCAGCCAGAACGAAGCGGAGCGCGCCATCCGCCGCGCCCGTATCCGGCTCGCCGACGAAGGCCATTTCGAGCTGGTGCTGGGCATGCAGATGACGCGCTTCATCCCGGCCTATCGCCTGCCCGACAAGCCGCTGGTCGACGAAGTGATGACGATGTGCGGCGAAATCGGCGTCGAGATCTACAAGCGCCAGGAGGAGCTGGCCGCAATCCGCGTCGATCGGCGTCCCGATCTGCCGCGCATCAAATGCCCGACGACCGTGGTGTGCGGACGCGACGATGCGGCAACGCCGCTGTTTCTCTCCGAGGAGATAGCCAAGGCCATTCCGGCGGCGGCACTTGTCGTCATCGAGCAGTGCGGGCACCTCGTCACCATGGAGAAGCCCGAGGAGACCAATCAGATCCTGAAGCTCTGGCTCAGCCGATAATCTTCTTCTCGCGCAGCGTCGCCACTTCGGCGGCGCTGTAGCCCGCGATCTCGCGCAGCACCGAGTCCGTGTGCTCGCCCAATGCCGGCGGCGGGCGCGTGTCGTCGACCGGCGTGTCGGAGAAGTGGTAGTTGGAGCCGATCAGCGGCACGTCGCCCACGCGCGTGTGCTTGTAGGTCTTCAGCATGCCGCGGCGCTTCACTTCGGGCTCGTCCAGCGCCTCCTTCATGGTGCGGATCGGACCGGCCGGCAGGTGGCGCAGCTTGTTCGCCCAGTTCTCCTTGGTGTCGGTCTTCAGCACCTCTTCCATCAGCCGCGTCAGTTCGGGCTTGTTGGCGACCCGGTTGGCCACGGTGTCGAAGCGCGGATCGGTCAGCCATTCGGGATGGCCGAGCGCCTTGCAGGTATCGCCGAACAGCTTCTGGTTGGCGACAGCCATGTAGATCTTGCCGTTGCTGGTCTCGAAGGAGCTGTTGGGCGCCGAGGCGAAGTGGCCGTTACCGGCGCGCTTGGGCTGTTCGCCGCCGATCAGATAGTAGGAGCCCATGTTGCCGAGGCAGGCGAGCGCGGTGTCGTAGAGCGCGAGATCGACATGCTGGCCCTTGCCGGTGTCGCGCCGCGCATAGAGCGCCGCGTTGATCGCAGCCGTCGCGTGGATCGCCGTCATCGTATCGACGATGGCGATGGCGTGGCGCAGCCCTTCGCCATTGGCCTCGCCGTTCACGCTCATCATACCGGATTCCGCCTGCAGAACGGGATCGTATCCCGGCCGATCCGAGAGCGGCCCGGTCTGGCCATAGGCCGAAATCGAAAGATAGATCAGCTTCGGATACTTCGCGTGCAGGCTCGGATAGTCGAGGCCGTATTTCTTGAGCACGCCCGGCCGGAAGTTCTCGACCATCACGTCGGCCGAGGCGAGCAGCCGGTGCACGACGTCCTGGCCCTCGGGCTTGGCGAAATCGAGCGCCACGCTCTTCTTGCCCCTGTTATAGGTCATGAAGAAGTGGCTCTCGCCCTGCGCACCGCCGGCCCGTGGACCGGCGCCCTTGCGCGTGTCGTCCCCGCCGTCGGGGTTTTCGACCTTGATGACTTCGGCACCCATGTCGGAGAGCATTTGGGTGCACATGGGACCTGCGATCACGCGGGAGAAATCGACAATGCGAATGCCGTCGAGCGGCGGACGACCGGATGTTGCCATGGCTGCAAGGTAGGGCTGCGGGCATCGCGCTGTCCATGCGCGAGCGTTTCGTTAGACTGCAATGCCATGAGCAATTTTCGCATGCCGCTGTCTCGCCGCAGCCTCCTCGCCCTGCCCGTTCTCGCCGCTCTGCCGATGTCGAACGTCCTTGCGCAGGCCGAAACTTTCCCCACCAAAGCGATCCGCATCATCGTGCCCTTCGCACCGGGCGGATCGGGCGACATCACGGCGCGGCTCGTCGGCAAATACATCGAAGACAAGACCGGCCAGCCCTTCGTGATCGAGAACAAGCCGGGCGCCAACGGCATCGTCGGTGCACTTTCGGTGAAGTCGGCGCCGCCGGATGGCTACACACTGATGCTGGCGACGACTTCGACCAATGCCGCGAACATCCACATGTACAAGAATCCGGGCTACGACCCGGAGAAGGATTTCCAGGTCGTCGGCATCATCGGGTCGAGCGGTGCCTTTCTCGTCGTGCCGGCCGACGACCCCTACAAGACGCTGGCCGACCTGCTGGCCTACGCCAAGGCCAACCCCGGCAAACTGAACTTCGGTTACTTCAACGCAAGCTCGCAGGTGCCGGCCGAAGTGCTGGCCAAGCGCGCCGGCGTCGAATGGCAGGGCGTTGCCTACAAGGTGATCGGCAATGCCTGGACGGATCTCTATGCCGGCAACATCCAGTTCATGTTCGTCGACCTCACCGCCGGTCGCGGCCAGGTCGTGGCCAACAAGGCGCGGCCGCTCGCCGTCACATTGCCCGCGCGCAGCCCGCTCTATCCCGACCTGCCGATCCTGGCAGAGACCTTTCCCGGCTTCACCAGCACGGGTTTTCTCGCCATCGCCGTGCCAAAGGCCACGCCCAAACCCGTTCAGGAGCGCCTGAATGCGCTGATCAACGAGGCGCTCACGTCGCCCGAGATCGCCAAGCGCCTGGCCGAGGAGTTTGCCCTCACCTCGCGCCCGCTCACCCTGGAGCAGTGCGCCCAGCAGGACCGCGAAGAGCGCGCCAAGTGGGCCGAGTATGTGAAGATCGCGCGAATCGAACCACAGTAAGCGCCTGTCAACGCCCGTCGGCGCGCACGGCGTTCAGGCGATCGTGCCGCGCACGGATCTCCGGCGGCCAGGTGCTCTTGATGTAGGCGAGGATGGCCGCGATGTCGGCGTCGCCGAGCTGCGCGCCGAATGCCGGCATGTCGGTCCCGTATCCCGGCGGATAGGCGGCAGGGCCGAGCTTGGTGATACGGAACAGGTCGATGTCCGGATGATGCCAGGTATGGCCCGACGCATCGTGCGGCGGCGCGGGCAACCGGCCGTTGGGCAGGCGCTTCTGCCAGTTGGGCTGGCCTTCCAGGTTGGCACCATGGCAGGAGGCGCAGGCTTCGGCATAGAGCCGCTTGCCCGTCTCGGTCTGGCGCCGGTCGGTCGGGTCGACCTGCAGACGGTCCGTCGCTCCGAGGACGCCGTAGAGTGTTCCCGCCGCGATCGCGGCAATGCCGGCGACCGCCAATAGCTTCCAAACGCGTCGCATATTACTGGCCTTCTTCTTCGCCCGGCCTGCCGTCGCGCACGGCGACCTGCGGCCAGCATTCCTGTTCGAGACACGCGACCTGCACGACGCGGCCGGAGCCGCGGCAGGTCACCTCGTGGAGCGTGACCGATGCGGACATTTCCTTCGGCACGATCTTCGCCGGACTGCAGCCCAGCCTGTCGAGGACTACGCGAAGCTCGCGGTCGCTCGCGCTTGCCGTGTCGGCTGCGGCCCAGGCAGCGGCGGCCATCGCCACCGCTGCCAGCGACCGGCTCACTTGCTCTTGTCCATCGACGTTATGGTGATGGCGCCGTTGACGCGGTCGGCCTCGAACCTGACCTTGTCCCCGGCCTTGACCTTGTCGAGCATGGCGGGATCGGCGACGCGGAACACCATCGTCATGGAATCCATGTCGAGGTTCTTGATGGGGCCATGCTTGACGGTGATCTTGCCGGCCGACTTGTCGACCTTCACGACCTCGCCATTCACCTGATGGTTGGCGGCGAAGGCCGTGCCGGCTGCCAGCAGCACGGCGACAAGCGCCGATACGACGATCCTGAACATACGGTTCTCCTCTACTGGACGGTGATGGTGCCGAACATGCCGGCCTCGCGATGGCCGGGGATCAGGCACGAGAAGTCGAACTTGCCCGCCTTGGTGAACTGCCAGACGATCTCGCCGGTTCCCTTTGGCTTCAGACGCTTCGCATTGGGATCGTCGTGCTCCATGTCGGGATTCTTCTCCATTTCCTTCATGTGCTTGAGATTCTCCTCGACGGTGCCGACGACGAACTCGTGGTCGACCTCGCCGTTGTTCCGCAGCTGAAAGCGAATCTGCTCGCCGCGACGCGCGGTGAGGGTGTCGGGCAAGAACAGCATCCTGCCGTCGGACTCGCGCATCACGATCTGCACGATGCGCGCCGGCTTCTTGGAATCGCCGGGCTTTCCATAGGCAGTCTCGGCGCCATGGCTGTGGCCGGGATCGGCCCAGGCCGCCGTCGAGAGCAAAGCCGCTGCGACTCCGGTCGCGAGCAAAGCGGAAAGTTTCATCGTTGCCTCCGTCTTGAACATCATTTGTGGTTGCCGTGGCCGTTCGGCTTGACGACGCGCAGCGTCTCGCCGGGTTTTGCAGGGGGCGCAGCGCCGGTTGCCGGAACAGGCGCCCGCGTCGTCGCGGGTGGCGGCCCTTTCCACTCCCAGGCGACCGTGCCGGGCGGATGCTGGTACCAGCCGGGATCCTTGTAATCGCCGGCCGTCAGCCCCTCGCGGACCTTCAGGACCGTGAACATGCCGCCCATCTCGACGGCGCCGAACTGCGCGAAGCCCGTCATCATGGGCAGGGTGTTGTCCGGAAGCGGCATCTCCATCTCGCCCATGTCGGCCATGCCGGCGCTGCCCATCGGCATGTAGTCGGGCACGAGCTGTTTCATCTGCCGCGCGAAGGTGCGCTTGTTGACGCCGATGAACGTCCGCAGGTCGTGCCCCATCGCATTCATCGTGTGGTGCGACTTGTGGCAATGGAGCGCCCAGTCGCCCGGATAGATCGCGTCGAACTCGTAGGCCCGCATCCCCCCGACGGGGATGTCGATCGTGACTTCGGGCCAGCGCGCCTCGGGCCGCACCCAGCCGCCGTCGGTACACGTCACCTCGAAATCGTAGCCGTGCATGTGGATGGGATGGTTGGTCATGGTGAGGTTGCCGACCCTCACGCGCACGCGATCGCCCTTCGCCACCACCAGCGGATCGATGCCCGGAAACACCCGCGTGTTGAACGTCCACATGTTGAAGTTGGTCATCTCCGCGACCTTCGGGACATAGTTGCCCGGCTCGATGTCGTAGGCGGAGAGCAGGAACACGAAGTCGCGGTCGACCCGGTGCAGCTTGGGATCGCGCGGATGGACCACGAAGAAACCCATCATGCCCATCGCCATCTGCACCATCTCGTCGGCATGCGGGTGGTACATGAACGTCCCACTCTTCTTCAGCTCGAACTCGTAGACGAAGGTCTTGCCCGGCTTGATATGCGGCTGCGTCAGGCCGCCGACGCCATCCATGCCGCAAGGCAAAAGCTGGCCGTGCCAGTGAATGGTGGTGTGCTCGGGCAGTCGGTTGGTGACGAAGATCCGTACCTTGTCGCCTTCCACCGCCTCGATCGTCGGGCCGGGGCTCTGGCCGTTGTAGCCCCACAGCCGGGCAATCATGCCCGGCGCCATTTCGCGCTCCACCGGCTCGGCGACGAGATGGAATTCCTTCCAGTCGCCGTTCTGCCGCCACGGCAGCGTCCAGCCGTTCAGGGTCACCACCGGCTGATAGTCCGGCCCGCTCGTCGGATAGAGCGGCGGCTGCATGGTGTTGGCCGTGGTCGTCGGCGCCTCGGGAATCGACTGCGCCTGGACACGGCCGCTGATCGCGCTGGCGCCCAGCAGGGCGAGGCCCGAAGCCCCGACGAGATCGCGTCTTGAAAGAGTCATGGTCTGCTCCCTGGATCAGAGGCCGAGCGGCAAGGTTTCGGGGGGTGGGGTGGTGTTGACGACGCCGGAGGGCGGCACGGTTCCGCCTACGATCAGCGCCGCCTGCAGGTCGGCGATGGCGAGATGGAAGTCGCGCAACGCGTTCAATGCCGCGACATTGGCGGAGATGCGGTCGCGCTCTTCGACGAGGACCTCGAAGACATCGACCAGCATGCCGTTGTAGCGCAGCAGAACCTCCGACGAGATTTGGCGGCGCAGGGGCAGGATGCGCGTCTGGTAGTAGCGCGCGATGTCGTAGGTCGCGCGGTAGGTCGAATAGGCGAGACGCGCTTCCGACCGCGCATTCACCGATCGCTCGGTGAGCCGGTTGATCGCCCGCATGTAGATCTCGCGTGCCGTCGTGACCCGCGCTTCGCCGGTGTCGAAGACGGGAATGACGATGCCGAGATCCAGACCGTAGCGGTTCTTCGACGATTGCCTGCCTTCGTCGTTGACCTCGAGTTCGTTGCGATAGCCCAGGCCGAGCTCGAGGAAGGAAATGTAGCGCGTGGCTTCGACGAACCCGACTGACTTGGCCAGGGTCACGATCTCGTAGCGCAGGATGATCAGGTCGATCCTTCGCCGCATGGCCTCGACTTCGACGTCGGCCAGGTTGTCGGCCGCGGCCGGCAGGGCCGGCAGCCGCGACGGCAGCTTGTAGTCGAGGTCGCTGCCCCACAGGCCCATGATGCGATTGAGCGCTTCCCGCTCGCGCTTCTCGGAAAGCCGCGCCTGCGCGACCTGTGCACTCAGTTCGGCATAGAAGGTCGTGACCCGCGCCTGGTCGAGCTTGTTGGCAGCGCCGGTCTCGCCGAGCTGCTTCATCATGTTGGCCGATGCGTCGGCGGTCCGGCGGGCCTGTTCGAGCAGCGCGAGCTGCTGGCGGGCCGCCACCGCCCGCACATAGGCGCGCCGGGCATCCACCGACAGGCTCAGCGTCGTGGCAACGGCGCGATAGCGGGCTTCCTCGAATTCGCGCTTCGCGATCTCGGACTTGCGCGGCAGCGTGGCGAAGGCCAGCAGATTGCCGACGAGCTGGAAGCCGACCTCGGCAAAGCCGGTGGGACCGAAGACCCGAGATACGGTGAGCGCCGGATTGGGCGGCAGGGTCGCCTGGACGTACTCCGCCTCCGAAATTCCGAGATCGTTGTAGGCCGCCTGCAGGCCGCGATTGTTGAGGAGCGCGATCTGGACCGCCGTATCCTCGCTCAGCGGTTCGGACAGCAGCGCCTGCACACGCTCGCGAGCCCGTTGCGTCGCTTCGGCCGATGAAAGCTTGACGGCATCCTTGCCGATCTCGCGGCGCACATTGTCGGTAACCGGCGACATGCCGCCATCCGCCGTGAACTTCGCGCAACCGCCCGCCAGCAGGCCGACGAGAACCGTGGCCGCAACCTTGGAAAGCATGGTCATGGCGTCCGTCCCGCGCCGGGCGCGACGCCGTCGTTCAGCTCGCGCCAGGGCTTCAGGCCGACCGGCACATGCGGCGCCGTTCCGGTCATGACCGGCTGGTACGGCGCGGCGACGACGGGAGCTTCTGGACTGGTCGGCCCGGTCGGCGACAGCTCCTCCAGAGGCGGCGAGTTGCAGGCGGCAACGCCGAAGGCGAGCGCCAGGAATGGCAGAAACTTCATAGGCAACGATCCGAACCAGGGTTGACCGACAGACAGGCAGTCGCATTCCGGCCGCTCATGCGGCGCGGAATTCACCTGAGTTCGCACAGATCGGGTGTCTGAACGGACGGCATCAAACGCTCACGACCAGACACGCGCTTTCCGCGCGTACTCAGGTCAGCCGAGTTTGGGAGGTCGTTCGGTCCGGCCGCTCAAGCGGCCAACGAGCAGGTCGGTGAGGCCGACGATACGGAGGCCCTGGACTTGCAGGGTTCCGATGGAGTCCGCCGGCGTGGCCGCGAGGGCGGCATGGCAGGCGACGTTGCAGCAATTGTTCGACGCGTGATCCGGCGACTGATCCTGCGGACAGGGAGCGGCATCGCCATCGGCTTTGGCAGCTTCGTCGGCCGATGCCTGCTGCTCTGTTGCCCCCTGCATTGCACCCTGCCGGTCGTGCGAATGATGGGCCGACGGTTCGGAATAGGACGGACCGGCGGAACGTCCATCGTGGCGCCCTTCATGCGCCGAGGCCGTTCCCGCCGCGACGGCGAATCCCACCACGGCGAGGAACAGAACTCGCACGAGAAGGCGCAGGGGATTGGCCGAACGCATGGCGTACAAAATGTCCATCGTCTCCGGACTTGTCAATCGCACCGGCGATCAAGCGGGTGCCTACCCCCGCAGGGTATAGGCCGCCCTAGGTCAACGCCGCCGGGTATCGAGAACTTCCAGCAGCTCGTCGATCTTGGTCTGGCGTTCGCGCGTGGACCCCGCGTGAAAGGCATGCGCCACGCAATGCCGCAGATGGTCGCCGAGCGTTTCCTGCTCGACTTTATCGAGGGCAGCACGCACGGCGCGGACCTGCGTGATCACGTCGATGCAGTAGCGGTCTTCCTCGATCATGCGGGCAACGCCGCGCACCTGACCTTCAATGCGGCTGAGCCGTGCCAGTTGCGATTTCTTGAGCTTCTCGTCCATACCTTGAAATATACCCCTACAGGGTATAGATCGCAAGTCATGGAACACGATTGCTGTCAGCCTGGCCATCACCATTCGCATGGCGCCGACAGGACGGCGACGGATCCCGTCTGCGGCATGACGGTGAAGATTGCCACGGCCAAACACACAACGGAGCACGACGGCACGACCTATTATTTCTGCAGTCCCAAGTGCCTGCGGAAATTCACGGAGGAGCCGCGGCGGTACCTGAAGCCGGCCGAGGCGCCGCAGCCCCCGGTCGCGCCCGGCACGAACTTCACCTGCCCCATGCATCCGGAAATTCGCCAGGTCGGCCCCGGAAGCTGCCCGATCTGCGGCATGGCCCTGGAGCCGGCCGAGGTCTCGCTCGACGACGGCCCCAGCGAAGAGATGGCCGACATGACGCGGCGCCTATGGGTCGGCCTCGTCCTCGCCGCTCCCGTCGTGATCCTGGAGATGGGCGGCCATCTCACCGGCCTGCACATGCTGATCGGCCAGAAGCTCTCGAGCTGGCTGCAATTCGCTTTGGCGACGCCGGTGGTGCTGTGGGCCGGCTGGCCCTTCTTCGTGCGCGGCTGGCAGTCGCTCAAGACGCGCAACCTCAACATGTTCACCCTGATCGCAATGGGCACCGGCGTCGCCTGGGCCTACAGCGTCGTGGCCGTTGCCCTGCCCGGCCTCTTCCCGCCGGCCTTCCGCGGCGCCGACGGTACGGTCGCGGTCTACTTCGAGGCCGCCGCCGTGATCACCGTTCTGGTCCTGCTGGGCCAGGTGCTCGAGCTGCGGGCCCGCGAGCAGACGTCGGGCGCCATCAAGGCGTTGCTCAATCTCGCGCCCAAGACGGCGCGTCGGCTGAAGGACGACGGCACGGACGAGGAAGTCGCCCTGGACACCGTGTCGGTCGGCGATCGCCTGCGCGTGCGGCCCGGCGAGAAGGTGCCGGTCGATGGCGAAGTGATCGAGGGCCGGTCGTCGCTCGACGAGTCGATGGTCACCGGCGAATCCATGCCGGTCACCAAGGAGCAAGGCGCCGAGGTGATCGCGGGTACGCTGAACACGACCGGCGGCTTCGTCCTGCGCGCCGAAAAGGTCGGCCGCGACACCATGCTGTCGCGCATCGTGCAGATGGTCGCCGAGGCGCAGCGCAGCCGCGCGCCGATCCAGCGCCTGGCCGACCAGGTCTCGGGCTATTTCGTTCCTATCGTCATCGTCGTCGCCTTCGTGGCCTTCGCCGCCTGGGCCGCCTTCGGCCCCGAACCGAAGCTGGCCTTCGGCCTCGTCGCGGCGGTGACGGTGCTGATCATCGCCTGCCCCTGCGCCCTCGGCCTGGCGACGCCCATGTCGATCATGGTCGGTGTCGGCCGCGGCGCCCAGGCCGGCGTGCTGATCAAGAACGCCGAAGCGCTGGAACGCATGGAGCGCATCGGCACGCTGGTCGTCGACAAGACCGGCACCCTGACCGAAGGCAAGCCCAAGCTAGTGTCGATCGTGCCGGCCACCGGCGTCGCCAAGGACGAAGCTCTGCGTCTCGCGGCAGCCGTCGAAACCGCCAGCGAACATCCGCTGGCGCTGGCGATCGTCGCCGCCGCGCGCGCGCGCAACATGTCCCTGCCCTCCATATCCGGCTTCGATTCACCGACGGGCAAGGGCGCGCTGGGGACGGTCGAGGGCCACAGGATCGTGCTGGGCAATTCCCGCTTCCTCGGCGAGCAGGGAATCGACACGGCAGATCTCGAAGGCGAGGCCGAGCGGCAGCGCAGCGAAGGAGCGACTGCGATCTTTCTGGGAGTGGACGACAAGGTCGCCGCAGTGCTGGCCATCGCCGACCCGGTAAAGGAAACGACGCCCGAGGCGTTGCGGGCATTGGCGGCGGAGAAGTTGCGCGTGGTCATGCTGACCGGCGACAACCGGACCACCGCGGAGGCCGTGGCGCGACGGCTCGGCATCACCGAGGTCGAGGCCGAAGTGCTGCCCGACCAGAAGAGCGCCGTGATCGAGAAGCTGCGCCGCGAGGGCCGAATCGTCGCCATGGCGGGGGATGGCGTCAACGACGCACCGGCATTGGCCGCGGCCGAAGTCGGCATCGCCATGGGAACGGGCGCGGATGTCGCCATCGAAAGTGCGGGCGTCACCTTGCTGAAGGGCGACCTGATGGGCATCGTCCGTGCCCGGCGCCTGTCGGAGGCGACGATGGCGAACATCCGCCAGAACCTGTTCTTCGCCTTCGTCTATAACGCAGCGGGCGTTCCGATCGCCGCAGGCATCCTTTATCCGTTCTTCGGAATTTTGCTGTCCCCCATCATCGCGGCGGCCGCCATGGCGCTCAGTTCAGTCAGTGTGATAGGCAACGCGTTGAGGCTGCGACGGATCAGAATCTGACCCTCCGGCTGCGACAATTCGGAACGGTCGTGTCGCTTTAGCCTTGATCTCCGGCAGCCCGGACAGGAAATTGAGCGAATCATGCGTCTGATTCACCGATCATACCGCGCAGCCAATGCCGTCCGGACCGTGTCGCCGAGCGGCGAGCTGTTCGTCGCCTCGGTGGTGGTGTGCATGATCCTGTCCGCCTTCGGTGATTCGGTCGACCCGTCCCTGTTTGGCGAACTGGGTTTCGAATATGCCCTGTTCGATCTGAGCGGCGAGTTCTCGGTGCTGGCGATGCGACACTGGCACCTGCTGCAGCTCTTCCTTGCTGGCAGCGCGCTGGCGGCGGGCATCATGGTGTTGCGCATCGTCGCGGGTGCCTTCTTCAGGCCGCTCGAGTCTGCGCCCCCGCAGGACGCCGAGAAAGTGCCCATCAAGTTCTGACAACGGACTGAAAGCGCCGCCGCCCCTCGCGGGGACGGTGGTTTACGCCTACTCGTTGTTGGAGACTTTTCGTGGAAACCGATTTCTTTTCGGCCGCATTCCTGTCGGCCCTACTCGCTATCGTTCTGATCGACCTCGTGCTGGCGGGCGACAATGCCCTCATCATCGGACTGGTCGCGCGCAATCTGCCCAAGGAGAGCCAGAACAAGGTCATCTTCTGGGGCACCTTCGGCGCCATCGCCATCCGCGCCTTCATGGCGATCATCGTGGTCTACATCCTGGCCGTACCCGGCTTCATGCTGGCCGGCGGCCTGGCGCTCGTCTGGATCGCCCGCAAGCTGCTGACGCCCGAAGGCGGCGGCCATGAGGAGAGCCACCTCGCCAAGCCGGCCACGACCTTTGCCGGCGCCGTTCGCACCATCGTGATCGCCGATGCGGTGATGGGCGTCGACAACGTGCTGGCGATCGGCGGCGCCGCGCACGGCAGCGTTCTGCTGATCGTTCTGGGCCTTGCCATCAGCGTGCCGATCATCGTCTGGGGCAGCAAACTGGTCATCAAGCTGGTCGATCGTTACCCCTCGGTCATCCTGCTGGGCGGCGCGGTCCTGGCCTGGACGGCCTATGGCATGATCGTCCGCGAGCCGTTCCTGGTCTCGTGGTTCCAAACCCATCCGGCGACCAAGCTGGTGCTTGCGGTGCTGATCTTCTCGATCTCCCTCGCCCCCTGGTACAGCGAGCGGCTGCCGGCGCACATGAAGCCGCTGGTCGTGGTGCTGCCGGCACTGCTGCTCTGGATGCTGGCGTTCGAAGTCGCCGGCACCGTCTGGAAGGTGCAGATCGACTATCTGATGGCCAGCAACCAGGGCGAATACTTCATCGAAGGCCTGCGCTGGCTCGGCTGGCTGCCGTTCGTCGCCCTCTTCCTGTGGGTGCGCGAGCAGTTCCTGCAGCGGAGTCAGCGGGCTGCCCGCGACACGAACTAAGCGGAAGCAAGCGATGCTTGCGGGGCCTGTAACTGCGGCGTAGGACCGCGACATGTCCCGCAAGCGCCTGCTTCTCCTGGCGATCCTCTTCGCCCCGTTCCTCGCGCCGTCGGCTGTAATGGCCGACGACGCTTCCTACTGTGCCGACCTGTCCAGCCTCTATCGCCGCTACCTGAGCGGCCAGGGCAACGGCCAGCTCTTCCCCGACGTCACGGCGAGCGTGGCGATGGACGAGTGCGCCAAAGGCAACTACGCAGCGGGCATTCCCGTGCTGGAAAAGAAGCTGCGCGACGCACGCTTCACCCTGCCGAAGCGCACCTAGCGCCGGCTTGCCTGCAGCGAGAGGGCGAGCGGCAGCCACGGCTTGTCCGGCCAGTGCCAGTCGCCACCGTCACGCTTCACCAGAATATGGAACATCTGCCACGGCACCTGGGCGTGCTCGTGCAGCCAGTCGAGCGACAGGCCGGCTTCGAGCAGACCGCCGAGGATGCTCGAGAGCGAGTGCATCCAGCTCACGTTGGTCGCATTCATCAGCCGGGCGTCGGGATCGGCGTAGTCGAAGCCGTCGTTCATGACGAGCGGGTCGCGCAGGAAGTACGGCGCGAAATAGCCCGGCATTCCATCGGGCAACTTCATCTCGTTGTCGAACACGTAGGCCGACGGGTGGCCGTCGGCATAGTAGAGCCGTCCGCCGGGCTTCAGGAAGTGTGCGACGATCGCGGCCCAACGCTTGATATCCGGCAGCCAGCAGGTGGCCCCCCAGGTGACATAGACGAGGTCGAAAGCCTCAGCCCCGCCCACCGCTTGCGGCGCATCGTAGAGATCGGCGCAGACGAAGCGCGCCCGATCCGCCAGGCCCAGCTCGCCGGCAAGGCCACGCGCCGCGGCAATTGCCGGTTCGGAAAAATCGAGGCCAGTCACGCGGGCACCGCGCTGGGCAAGCGAAAGCGTGTCGGCGCCGAAGTGACATTGCAGGTGCAGCACCTAGAGCCCGCCGACGTCGCCGAGCTCGGCCTCCTCGATGGCGTTCAGCCGGCCATGGCCGGCGCGCAAGGGGGCAAGGTCGTAACCCGGCGCCTTGAGGTGGACCCCGACCCGTTCGTCCCAATTGGCACGATTGATCGTGCGCCAATCCCTGTCGGCCGTCACGACACCACGAGATCGGCGCCGGTCAGCCGCCGATAGGCTTCGAGGTAGCGCTTGCTGGTCGCCTCGACGACCTCCGCCGGCAGCCGGGGCGCCGGCGCCTCGCCGTTCCAGCGGCCGGCATGACGCTCGACATCGAGCCAGTCGCGCAGCGGCTGTTTGTCGAAACTGGGCTGCGGCCTGCCGGGCGCATAGCCATCGGCCGGCCAGAAGCGCGAACTGTCGGGAGTCATCACCTCGTCGATCAGCAGGATCTCGCCCGACCCGGTGCGGCCGAACTCGAACTTGGTATCGGCGATGATAATCCCCTGCTTCAGCGCCACGTCGCGGCCCCTGGTGTAGACCAGACGGGTCAGCCGCTCGAGTTCGGCGGTGACGTCGGCGCCCAGCACCTTCTTCATCTGCGCGATGGTGATGTTCTCGTCGTGGCCGCTCTCGGCCTTGGTCGCCGGGCTGAAGATCGGCGGATCGAGCCGGCCGCTTTCCTGCAGGCCTGTCGGCAGCGTCTCGCCGGCCAGGGTCCCGGTCTTGGCGTATTCGCGCCAGGCCGAGCCCGTGATGTAGCCGCGCACGACGCACTCGATGGGAAATACCGTACCGCGCCGGCAGAGCATGGCGCGGCCGGCGATCTCGTCGCGATGGCCCTTGAGAGCCGGCACCGCCGCGACGATCTCGTCGGCGTCGGCGGAGATCATGTGATGGCTGACGACGTCGCCCAGCTGGCGGAACCACCAGGCGCTGACCTGGGTCAGCACGGCGCCCTTCTGCGGGATGGGCTCGGCCATCACCACGTCGTAGGCGCTCACCCGGTCGGTCGCGACCAGCAGCAGCCGGTCGCCGTCTACGGCATAGACATCGCGCACCTTGCCGCGGGCGATCCGTTCGAGCGGCAGGTCGCTTGTCGTCATCAGCACCATCGCACTCAACCTTCCTTGCGCAGTTCCTCGAACACTTCCTTGGCGGTGAGCATGGCCTCGCGCACCGACGGCAGGCCGATATAGCCGCAAAGATGCATCAGCGCCTCCGACAATTCGTCCTCGGTCCAGCCCTGGCGGCGGGCCATCCGCAGGTGGATGGCCAGCTCCGGCCAGCGCGCCTGCGCCGTATCGGAAATGACGCAGATCAGCGTCCGGGTCTTGAGGTCGAGGCCGGGCCGGGACCACAGCATTCCGAAGACCGCCTCGCGGGCATAGTCGCCGAACTTCTTCATCATCGGGTCGTCGTAGACCGACTTCGCCATCTCGGCGGCATACTTCTCGCCCATCAACTCGGCCCTGATCTGGCTGCCCTTCCGGTAGTTTTCGCTCTCTGCCATCGTTTCCTCCACTCGACGCATTTCGGAGCTGCAGCGTCGGGGAATTCACGCGTAGGATCAATCATCTGCCAAGGAGCTGGCGGGTGGGGGGAGAGACGATCAGCATGACGGCCAACGGTTCGCCGGGGCAGCCTGCCGGCAACAAGCGCACGGCCGCGCTCACACTCGCTGCACTCGGCGTCGTCTTCGGCGATATTGGCACCAGCCCGCTCTATACGGTCAAGGAGTGCTTCAGCGAGTACACCGGCATCCACCCGACGCCGGAAAACGTACTGGGCATCCTGTCGCTGATCACCTGGGCGCTGATCCTGATCGTCACGATGAAGTACGTCGCCGTGGTCATGCGCGCCGACAACAAGGGCGAAGGCGGCGTGCTGGCGCTGATGGCGCTGGTCTCACGCCAGAGCAACATCCCGGAGCGTCGCCGCCGGATCTATCTCATGCTCGGCATCGCGGGCGCCGCCCTGTTCTACGGCGATTGCCTGCTCACGCCCGCCGTCTCTGTGCTGAGTGCGGTCGAGGGGTTGAACGTCGCCACGCCGGCCCTCGAGCCTCTGGTGCTGCCCATTGCACTCGGCGTGCTGTGCGGGCTGTTTACCGTCCAGCGCTTCGGTACTGCCGGCGTCGGCCGCTGGTTCGGACCGATCACGCTGCTCTGGTTCGTCGTCCTGTTCGCTCTCGGCATCCGCCAGCTTGTCGACAATCCCGGTGTGCTGGCAGCTCTCTCGCCCCACCATGCCGTGGCCTTCACGCGTGCGAACGGCTTCGTCGCCTTCCTCGCGCTGGGTGCCGTCACCCTCGCGGTGACGGGCGCGGAAGCGCTCTACGCCGACATGGGCCATTTCGGCGCCAAGCCGATCCGGATGGCCTGGCTCGGGCTGGTGCTGCCGGCGCTGCTGGTCAACTACTACGGGCAAGGCGCCCTGCTGCTGGCCAATCCGGCGGCGGTCGCCAATCCGTTCTTCCTGCTGGCGCCGGACTGGGCGCTCTACCCGCTGGTCGGGCTGGCGACGGCGGCAACGGTGATCGCCTCGCAGGCGACGATCTCCGGGGCCTTCTCGATGGCGACGCAGGCCTCGCTGCTCGGCCTCAGCCCGCGCGTGCATATCGAGCACACCTCGGCCAGCGAGTTCGGCCAGGTCTACCTGCCCGTCGTCAACTGGCTGCAGCTCGCCGGCATTATTGTCCTGGTGCTGGCATTCAAGTCCTCGAGCAATCTCGCCGCCGCCTACGGCATCGCCGTCACCGGCACCATGCTGGTGACCAGCGTGCTGGTGTTCGCACTGGCTGTTCGAGCCTGGAAATGGCCGTGGCAGTTCTCGATTCCGGTGTTCGGCCTGTTCATCGTGATCGACAGTTCGCTGCTGTCGGCCAACATGCTGAAGTTCCTCGACGGCGGCTGGGTGCCGCTGGTCATCGCCGCGGCGATGTTCCTCGCCATGTGGAGCTGGCTCCGGGGACGGATCGCCGTCGCCCAGCGCGAACGCGAGGACTCGCTGCCGCTGGAAGCTCTGCTCGGCAGCATCAATCCCGGCCGCCTCCATCGCCCCCAGGGCACGGCGGTCTATCTGACGGCTTTTTCCGGCAATGCCCCGCGTTGCCTGCTCCACAATCTCAAGCACAACGAAGTGCTGCACGAGCATGTCGCGCTGCTGACCGTGGAGGTGCCGGACGTCCCGTACGTCTCGCCGGAGAATCGCAGCCAGATTACCCATCTCGGCAAGGGCGTCCACCGGATCGTGCTGCGCTACGGCTTCATGGAGCAGCCCGAAGTGCCGCGCGACCTCGAACGGCTGGACGACAAGGGGCTGCCGTTCGATCCGATGCGAACCTCCTATTTCGTCGGTCGCAACAGCTTCACGGCATCGAGCAAGCCGCTGCTGCCCCGCTGGCAGCGCAAGCTCTTCCTGACGCAGTCGCGTTTTGCCGCCAGCGCCGGCGACTTCTTCGGCCTGCCCGCCAACCGCGTCGTCGAACTCGGCAGCCGCATCGAGATCTGACGATCTTCCGCTTGCCAGGCCACGCCGTCAGGCATCGAAGCCGCTGAGCGGGATCGCGTCGGCGGCCGGCGGCTGCAGGCCACGCGCCAGCAGATCGGCAAGGCGCGCGAAGATGCGGCCGGCCTCGGTGCAGCCGACATCCTGGGTCACCGCTTCGGCGGCAATGTTGAGCAACGCATTGCCGGCGAGATCGCGGCATTCCTCGGGCAGCCCCTCGACGGCATCGGAGATCACCCGCATCGCTTGTTGCAGATCTGCGAGGCGGTCGGGCATGGGCGCGGTCAATTGAGCCTCCCGCCGGCGTCGCCCGGCATCGGCGCAAGTCGCAGCCCTGCACTCGACAGGGCCGCAGCGAAGGTCTTGAGCCGGACGGCCGCCACGCGCGACGCCGCGGGCACCATCATCGCGTCGAGCGACGCCAGCAGAGGGCCGTCGAAATCGCCCTGCGCCAGGCCGCATAGCGCGATGAGTACCGCCTCGTCGCGACTCACACCCGAGCAGGTCGGCACATGGATCTCGATGGCGCGGCGTGCACCGAACAGGAAGGCATCCATGGCGATGGCGAAGTCGGGCAGCGCCTCCAGGAGACCGGCAACCTTGAAACCGCGATGGAGGATCGAGCCTTCGCCGGGAAGCGCCTGCTCCTGATGCCACTGGCGAAGCGCCCAGAGGACGAAGCGTTCGCTCACCGGCAGGGCGCAGGCGCAGCCGGGACGGCCGCATCCCGGCCTCGGGTCGCCTTGCAGGGCGCTAAGCCTCTGATCCTGCGCGCTTTCCATGATTTCTCCGCCCGTTGAAGACCGTTGACAGAAATCACAGTCTATGCAATTGAGAGTCAATCGCAACTTAAAAGGGGATGGGAGGCGTATGGCGCAGATCACGCGTCCTGTGCCGCCGGCGAACGGCGAGCAGGAACGACCAGCCTCGGGTGCGCGAGACCTGGGAATGCCGGTCGTGGAAAGCGTGGCACTGATGAGTGGTCAGCGGGAGCTGATCATCCGCCACGGGACGGAAACGTACCGCCTGCGCGTCACCGCCTCCAACAAGCTCATTCTCACTAAGTAACGAGACCCCGAGGGGCCATCCCCCCTCGGTCAAACTGCCCAGCCCGCCGCTCCTGTTGGGGGAGCAAGCCAGCCAGGCGTCCTTTTTTGTTTTGGGGACCTGGCTTATGACGATCCGTACGCTTCTCTATGCACTGATGGCGACGACAGCCATCGGCGGCACGCTCGCCGTGCCCGCCTCGGCGCAAACGACGCCGGCACCCTCGCCGATCAGCCCGAATCCCGTCACGCCGGCTTCCCCGGGCCAGGGCCAGGCCCAAGTCCAGGTCCCGGCCGCAGCCCCGCCCGCTCCCCAAGCGATCCCCACCCAGCTCGACGCCGTCACCACCGCCGCGATGCGCAGCCGTCGCCCGCTCGAAGACGTGCCGGCGACCGTCTCGGTCATCACGACCGAGGAAATCGACCGCGAGAACATGCAGGACGTTCGCGACCTCGTGCGCAACGAGCCGGGCGTCACGGTCGGCAACAATCCGACGCGCGCAGGTTTTCAGAACTTCGTCATCCGCGGCATCGGCGGCAACCGCGTGCTGCTGATGGTCGACGGCATGCGCCAGCCCGACTTTCCCGACAGCAACACGGGCGCCGGCACCTATACGCGCGAGCAGCCCGACCTCGAGGACATCAAGCGGGTCGAAATCGTCCGTGGACCGGCCTCTGCACTCTACGGCTCCGACGCGATCGGCGGCGTGGTGGCCTACACCACCAAGGATCCCGGCGACTACCTGAAGGAAGGCAAGAACATCTACGGCAGCGTCAAGGCGGCCTATAGCGGCGCCAACCTTCAATTCGCCGAAACGTTCACGGGCGCCGTGAAGGCCGGCGATTTCGAGTTCATGGGCATGTACACGAGGCGCGACGGCCACGAATACACGCCGGCACAAAGCTCCATCGCGCCCAACCCGACGAGCTTCTACAGCAACGATTTCTTCGCCAAGGCGGTGTTCCGGCCGACCGAGGTCGACACGATCCGCATCACCGGCAGCTACACGCAGGGCAAGCAGAGCACGCAGGTGCTTTCCGGCACCGGTACATTCCCGTCCCTCTTCGCCCGCGTCTTCGACGAATGGGGCCAGGACTACACCAACACCTATCGCATCAGCGCACAGTGGCAGCACGACGCCCCGATCGGATTCGTCGATAGGCTGAGCCTGCTGGCCTACTTCAACTCGGTCTACATGCAGGCCGACACCTATCAGCTGCGTGGCGCCACCAACAGCGCCGTGCCGACCAATGCCCGCACGTCGCAGTTCTACTACACGCAGAACGTCTGGGGCGGCGAGCTGCAGATGCATACCGATGCCAAGATCGGCAATACCGACAACCACTTCACCTATGGCCTGAGCTTCGCCTACACGACGACGACCCGGCCGCGCGATCGCTGGCAGATCACCCTGGCGACCGGCGCGCGCACCCAGAACGTGGGTGGCGAAACCTATCCCAACAAGAACTTCCCGGACTCGACGACCATTCAGGCCGGCATCTACGTGCAGGACGAGATCAGCGCCCTGGACGGCCGGCTCAAGATCACGCCGGGCGTCAGGCTCGACTACTACAGCCTGAACCCCAATCCGGACCGCTACTTCTGGAACTCGACCGGCGCGGCCCTCAACATGATCCCGACGGCCAGCACCTATGTGTCGGCCTCGCCCAAGCTCGGCCTGCTCTATCACTTCTCGGATATCTATTCGGGCTACTTCCAGTACGCGACGGGCTTCCGCGCGCCGCCGTACGACAACGCCAACTTCGGCTTCACCAACGCGGCAGCGTTCTACCAGATCCTGCCCAACCCCAACCTGAAGCCCGAGACCGCCAACAGCTTCGAAGTCGGCATGCGCGGCAAGTATGCCGACGGGTCGAGCTGGCAGCTCACCGGCTTCGCGAACTTCTACAACAATTTCCTGGAATCGGTCGCGGTCGGCATGAACGGCCCGGTCACCCTCTTCCAGTACAAGAACCTCAGCAACGTCACGATCTGGGGTATCGAAGCGCGCGGCGAATACCGCTTCAACGACAACTGGTCGGTGCTTGGCTGGACGGCCTTCGCACAAGGCACCGACACGAACACCAACCAGCCGGTCGATTCGGTGTCTCCCTGGGCCAGCCAGGCGCGCATCCGCTACACCTCCAGCAACGGCATCGTCGCCCAGCTCATCGGCACGATGACCGCGCAACACAGCCAGGTCAGCAACCCGACCTACTTCCAGACCCCGGCCTACTTCAATCTCGACGCCACGATCGGCTACACCTTCAAGGACGCGATCAAGCTCAACGCCGGCGTCTTCAATATCACCAACGCGAAGTACTGGAACGCCGCGGACGTGATCGGGCTCGCATCGACGAACCAGCAGCTCGATCTCTACGCGCAGCCCGGCCGCTACTTCGGCGTCAACCTCACGGCACGATGGTAGTCCCGGCGGCCCTCTCCGCCGAGCGACTGCCGGCGCCAGCGACACGCGGTCCGCGTGTGTCGCTGGCGTTGTCGCTTGCGTTGCATGGGCTGATGCTTGCCCCTCTGCTGCTCGCCGGCATGGCCGGCAGCAGCGCCAGCGACGAACCCGCCCTCATGGTGGAGCTGTCGCTTGCTGCGCCGACGGCCGGCCCCGAGTCCGAAGCCAACAACGACGAACCCGAAACGAAGGAACAGTCGGCCGAGACGCCGCCGGAGCCACAGCTCGCGTCGATCGAGGAAACGGCCGCAGCCCTGCCGCCGCCCGAACCGCAGCCCGACCTCACCCTCGAACCGGAGATCAAGGTCGAGCTGCCGCCCCCGCAGGAACCGCCTCCGCTCAAAGCCGCCGATCTGAAACCGGCCGAGCCTTCCAAGCCCAAGGCACCGCCGCCCAAGCTGGCGGCGACGGCACGGCCCAAGGCGCAGGCTGCCGTCACGCGCCCCCCCAATCCCGATGCCGGCGATGCCGGCACGACCCAGCAGGCGGCCGCTCCTTCGGCGCCGCTGATCGTGTTCGAGGGCCGGCCGCGCTATCGCCATCCGCCGACGCCGCCCGTCTATCCGCGACGCGCCATCGAGCTCAACCAGCAGGGCGAAGCGCTGGTGCGGGTGCGCCTCGAACCGGACGGTTCAGCCGCCGAGATATTGCTGTGGCGCGGCAGCGGCTTTGCCCTGCTCGACCGCGCCGCTCTCACCGCAGTGCGCGGCTGGCAGTTCCTGCCCGCCATACGCGACGGCCGCCCGGTCGCCGCCTGGGTCGAAATTCCCGTTCGTTTCCATCTACGCTGAAAGGAGAAATCATGCTCTCAATCCAGAATGCGGACCTTGCCGCCCGGTGGAGTCGCCTGCGCGGCGAACAGCCGGCGATGCGGATCCGCGATGCCGCCACGACACTGGGCGTGAGCGAAGCCGAACTCGTCGCACTCGGTATCGGTCAGACCGCAACACCACTCACCACCGACTGGCGGGGTATCCTGAACGACATGCCATCCGTCGGCCGCGTGATGTGCCTGACGCGCAACGAGCATTGCGTGCACGAGCGGCATGGCCGCTTCGAGGATGTCCAGGTCACGGGGCCGCACGGTCTGGTCCTTGGCACCGACATCGACCTGCGCCTGTTTCTCGGTTCCTGGAAGCATGGCTTTGCGGTCCGCGAACCGCTGAAGCAGGGCGAGCGGCTCAGTCTGCAGTTCTTCGACGCCGCGGGCGACGCCGTTCACAAGATCTATGCCACCGACGAGACAGACCGGCCGGCCTTCGATGCGCTGATCGCCCGCTTCACGGCGGCAGAACCGCGGCCGCTGAAGATCGCGCCGCACGCCCCTGACGCCACGGATCGGCCGGATGCCGAGATCGACCTTGACGGCCTGCGCAAGGCCTGGGCCGGCATGAAGGACACGCACGAGTTCTTCGGCATGCTGGGCAAGTTCAAGGTCGGCCGCGTGCAAGCGCTGCGCCTGATCGGCGAGGAGTTCTCCCGCGAACTGCCGGTACGCGCCCTGCGCGAAGCCATGGAGGCCGCCCGGCACTCGGGCCTGCCGATCATGATCTTCGTCGGCAGCCGCGGCTGCATCCAGATCCATACCGGCCCCGTGAAGCGGCTGGTCGACACGCACGGCTGGTTCAACGTGCTCGATCCCGACTTCAACATGCACCTACGCGACTCCGGCATCGCCCGCGTCTTCTCCGTGCGCAAGCCCACCGAAGACGGCATCGTCACCTCGATCGAGGCGTTCGACACGGAGAACCGCAACATCCTGCTGATGTTCGGCGCCCGCAAGCCGGGCAAGCCCGAACTCGACGACTGGCGGGCGATCATTGCGCACATCGAGAAGCAGGCCGCTTCGTGATGCAGCGACGACACGTCCTGTCGCTGGGCGTGGGGGCGGCACTGGCCGCCTCCTTTCCTGCAATCGCGCAGCAGCCGCCGCGCATCGTGGCCGTCGGCAGCTCCATCACCGAGATCGTCTATACGCTGGGAGCGGAGAAGCTCCTGGTCGGCGTCGATACGACCAGCCTCTATCCCAATGCGGCGCGATCATTGCCGCAGGTCGGCTACATGCGCGCCCTCTCGGCCGAAGGCGTGCTCTCGCTGAAGCCCACCCTGATCATCGCCACGACGGCCGCCGGTCCGGCGACCGTTCTCGATCAGCTCAAGGCGACCGGGATCGAGATCATGGTCCTGCCCGACCACTACGACTACGACAGCGTGATCACCAAGATCGCCGCCGTCGGCAAGGCGACGGGCAAGGTTGCCGAAGCCGACGCCATGATCGAACGCGGCCGCGCCGCCATGAAGACGCTCACCGACCGGCTCGCCACAGCAACCAGCCATCCGCGCGTGCTGTTCCTGCTCGGCATGGGCAGCGGCGCCCCACAGGCTGCGGGCCGCAACACGGCGGCGGACGGCATCATCCGGCTGGCCGGCGGCGTGAACGCCATCGAAGGCTATTCCGGCTATCGGCCGCTGACGCCCGAGGCGGTGATCGCCTCCAAGGCCGACTACATCCTGGTCACGCGCCAGACGGTCGAGGCGATGGGCGGCATCCAGGCGGTCCTCGACCAGCCGTCGCTCAACCGCACCCCGGCCGGCAAAGCCGGCAAGGTGCTGGAATTCGATGCGCTGTTGCTGCTGGGCTTCGGCCCGCGCACACCGCAGGCGGCACAGGAACTGGCTTCGGCCCTGCACCCCGAACTGGCGCGCGCACCATGACGGCTCCGGCGTGGACGGCGCCGGCAATGCGCCGTCCGATCCCGCTCTTCGCGCTGGCTGCCCTGGCGAGCGTGTTGAGCGGCCTCTGTATCGGCGCCTTTCCGGTCAGCCTGGGCCAGATCCTGTCGGCGATCGGCCTTTCCGATGTCCCGCTCGACGACACGACGGCCGCGGTGCTCTACGCCATCCGTGCGCCGCGCGTGATCGCGGCCTTCGCCGTTGGCGCAGCGTTGGCGGCCGGCGGCGCGGCGATGCAGAGCCTGTTCCGCAATCCCCTGGCCGACCCCGGCCTGCTCGGCGTGTCGAGCGGTGCGGCGCTTGCTGCCGTATCGGTGATCGTGCTGGGCGAAAGGGTGATGCACATCGTGCCGCCGGGTTTCCGGCCGTGGTGCCTGCCCATCGCCGCTTTCCTCGGGGGCCTGGTCGCCACGATCGTCGTCTATCGGATCGCCGCGCGCGAAGGCGTCACCTTGGTCGGCACGTTGCTGTTGGCGGGCATCGCCGTGAATGCGCTCGCCTCCGCCGGTATCGGCATGCTCGTCTTCGTGGCCGACGATCAGCAGCTCCGCACCCTGATCTTCTGGACCATGGGCGGTTTCGGCGCCGTGACGTGGACGGCGATCATCCCGGCCCTTCTCGTATTGGCGATCAGCGTACCGACGATCCTGCCCACGGCGCATCTGCTCGACGCGCTTTCCCTGGGCGAGCGCGAGGCGGGACATGTCGGCGTCGATGTCGAACGCCTGAAGGTCCGCCTCGTGGCACAGGTCGCCCTCTCCGTCGGCGCGAGCGTGGCGATCTCGGGCATCGTGGGCTTCGTGGGCCTGCTTGCCCCGCACATCGTGCGGATGATGCTGGGGCCGGCACATCGCACCCTGCTGCCTGCTGCAGCCCTGTTCGGCGGCGCCATCCTCGTGCTGGCCGACGCCCTCGCGCGCACCCTGGTGTCGCCGGCAGAGCTCCCCATCGGCGTGCTGACGGCCCTGGTCGGCGGACCCTTCTTCCTCTGGCTGCTGGTCGGCCGTGCCGCGCGAGGTGGCCTATGAACCTCCTGCAGGCTGTCGGCGTTGGAGTACGGGCACGCAGCAGGACACTGATCCGCGACATCTCGCTCGATCTGGCGTCAGGCGAGTTCCTGGCCATCATCGGCCCCAACGGCGCGGGCAAGAGTACGCTACTGGGGGCGCTCTGCGGCGACCGCGCGATCAGCACCGGACAGGTGCTGCTCGACGGGCGGCCGCTCGGCCAGTGGCGCAAGGCCGACCTCGCCCTGCGCCGCGCCGTGCTGCCGCAGCATTCGACGGTCGCATTCGATTTCACGGGACTGCAGATCGCGATGCTCGGCCTGCTCGCCCATCGCGGCCGCCTGTCGGAGCCGCAGATGAAGGCGCTGGCCAAGCAGGCCCTGTCCGAAACCGAGGCGCTGGACTTTGCCGACCGGCCCTACACGGTTCTGTCCGGTGGCGAACGTCAACGCGTCCAGCTCGCCCGCGTGCTGGCGCAGTGCGACGCCGATCCGCGCATCAAGCCCTTCCTGCTGCTCGACGAGCCGATTTCGGGTCTCGATCTTTCCCACCAGCATGCCGCCCTCGCCGGCGCCCGTCGACGAGTCGACCGCGGGCTCGGCGTGCTGGCGGTCCTGCACGACCTCAACATGGCGGCGCGGTACGCCGACCGCGTCGCGATCATCGAAAACGGCCGCCTGACGGCCATTGGGCCGACCCGCGAAACGCTCGACCCGGGCCGCCTGTCGACCGTGTTCGCGACACCCATTGTGCGAGTGGAGGCCGCCGGCGGAACGGCTTTTCTCAGTCCGGGCTAATTCACCGCGAATCCGTGTCCAAACAGACATAAACCCGCCGGATTCGACCGATGATATGATGCCCCGGCTGTTATGGGCATCTTACCTCGGGGATCATGGGCGAACGCCCCACTTTGCTGATGACGACGCGGCTCGGCGTGCGCCCCTTGGGCGTGCGCGGCGATCCGCTGCATGCCGTCGCGGGCCAGCTCCTCGCCGTGATCCGCCGTCGCTTGGGTGATGGGCCGGCCAATCTTCTCGCCGATCCACAGCTTCGTGAATCCGGCGATGGCATCGACTGGTACGCCGCGCAGAGCGGCACCGTCCGCAGGCTGAGCGAACTCGGCGAAAGCGAGCGGACCGACGTGCTGCGCATCGCAGAGACGCACCTCGAAGCGATCCGCGCGCTCGGCGCGCAGCTTCAGGCTTCGGCAACCAGCGAAGAGGCGCGGCTGATCGGCCGGTCGCTCGAACTGGCGACGGCACGTCCTTCCGACGATTTCGTCTTCGTGGTCGATGGCCAGCCGGTCATCGTCGCCTGGGGTTATGAGGCCGATGCGGCGGCGAGCCTGCAGCCCTTCGCATTGACGACCGTACCTGCCCCGGCAGCGCCCGCTGCCATTCTCGCCAGCGCTCCCGCCGTGAACCTGCCCGGCCGCCTCGGCTGGGCACCCTGGCTGAGCGCCCTGCTGTTCGGCCTGCTTCTTCTCCTGCTGTTGCTGCTGACCTCGTGGTTGTTGCGCGCCTGCGTGCCGGTCGATCCGTCGCTCAATATCGCGACCCACGAGACGCCCGCCCCGCCCGCGCCCGAAGCGCCGCCCGATCCGACGCCCCTGCTCAAGGCCTCGCTCAACGAGGAGAAGGCGGACGAGCAGAAGCTGAAGGCGGAGCTCGCATCGCTGCAGGCGGAACTCAAGACGAAGCTGGAGCAGTGCAAGCCGATCGAACCGCCCAAGCCACCGCCGCCGCCTCCCCCGCCGCCGGTCGCGAAGGCACCACCGCCTCCGCCGCAACAGGCCACGGCGCCACCCGCACCTCCGGCGCCGCCGGTGAATCGTCCGCCACCGGGCCAGCTTCCGTGCGACTGGTCGGGTGACTCGGGCGGCGAAGGCGTCACGCGCAATCGGCATTATCTCGGCGACAAGCCGGGCTTCGTGGCACTGAACTATCAGCTCTTCGTCCGGCCGGACGACATCAAGGTGATCTATCGCGGCCAGCAGATCGCAGGCACGGGCGGCCCGCGCAGCGGCCGCGGCGGTTTTGGCTTCGACTGGAAGCCGGTCGCCGGGGATTATTCGGTCGACGTGATCGTAACGGGAGAGATCTGGGGTACGCGATGGACCTATTCCATCTCCTGTCCCCGGGGTGGGCGCTGAGGAACAGACATGGCTGCAGGTCCGCTTCTTGTCAGTGAACCGCTCCAGCGCTACCGCGCGCTGGGGCTGGCGGGCGACCCCGTATGGCGCGCTGCCGGCCAGCTTCGCACGGCCATCGCCGCGCGGCTCTCGCGCGAGCACGCCGATCTGCTGGCCATCCCCGAGGCCGAGCCAAGCGGCCGCAGCATACACTGGTATGCGCCGTTCGATGGCGAGGTCCGCCGCCTCGCCGATCTGCCGGAGGGCGAACGACAGGCCGTGCTCGACACGGTTCACCGCCTGCATGGCGACCTCTCCGGGCTTGCAACGCAGATGGAAGCCGCGGAGCGCTCCAGTGCGGAACGCAACTTTGCGCGCCTGCTGCGCCATGCCCTGACCGCCCCCGGCGAAGAGACGCTCTATGTCGTAGACGGCCGGCCGGTCATGGCTTTCTGGGGCTTCACCGCCGACGCCGCGTTGCCCGGCGTCTTCCTGGCCAGCGCTCCGCCGGCACCGGCGGCCGTCGCAGCACCGCCTGTCGTGCCACCCGTCGCGCCGCGCCCCGCGGTCATGGCTTCCGCGCCGGCAGTGGCCGTCGTTGCCGCCCCGCGCACCGTGTGGTGGCAATGGCTGCTGCTCGGCGCTCTGCTCCTCCTGCTGCTGGCCCTGCTCGCCTGGCTGGTGCGGCCGTATCTGCCGCGCATCGAGCCGATGATCGAGTCGGAAGTTCGCGAACGTGCCCTGGGCTTCGCCGTACGCCAGCCTCTCGAACTGCAGCAGACGCGTGTCGCCACGCTCGTTCAGGACAATGAGGATCTTCGTCTCGAACTCGCTCGCCTCACCGACGAACTGGCGCGCCGCGGCGGCGATTGCGCGGCCGGCATCATCGCTCCGGGCGGCGTGATCGTGGGTTCCGTCGGCGGCCCGCCCATCGAGCGCAGTGCCGGTCCCGATGCCAACGCCGACCTCGGCATTGCCGGCAAGGACGAGGGCAAGGACCCGGGCAAGCCCGACGACAAGGGCGCCGGCCTGAAGCGCCCCGACGAGCAGAGCAAGGACCAGAACAAAGACAACACGGCGCAGAACGATAAAGACAAGAAGGACGAGCCGAAGCCGATGGTCGTCCCGCCGGAAGCCAAGCAGAAACAGGATCTCGCTTTCCTGCAGGGTGACTGGCGTTCGCGCACCGGCCTTGCGACCGCGACCGGCGAAAAGGATCTGCGGCCTTCTTACACGCTCGACGACAAGGGCAAAGGCAAGGTGAGCTTCGTGCAGAAGAACGGCGCCACCTGCGAAGCACCGGCCGAAGCGCGTTGGGACGGTGCCAAATTGGTGATCGAAGAGAAATCCAACCCCAAGTGCAGTGACGGCCGCACTTATGCCCGTAATGTCGTCAATTGCGAGGTCGGCGCGGACGGTGTCGCCCAGTGCAAAGGCAACCAGCCGGGCGACAAGCGCAGCTATCGCGTGCAGATCGGCCGTTGAGTGCCTAGATTTATCGGATTGGCCGTAACGAACGTGACATGAGCGACCTCGCCCGCCTGCCGAGCTATCCCAGCCCGACGACGCTGATTGCCCGTTCCGGCATTCAGTTCCTCGATTTCGGCTTCGACCCCGTGCGTCTCAAGGTACGCGAGTGGGGTTTCCACGATGCGGCCGCGACAAAGGCGGTCGACGATCTGGTGCAACTCGACTTCGACGAAGGCCGCGGCCAGTACGAGGTTTTCGAGAACGGCCGCCGTCGCGCCGCCGAACCCAATCTCGTGATCACGGCCAAGGACGCATTGGCGCCCTTTCTCGACAAATGGGTGCCGGTGCCGTTCCTGCAGGTGCGGCCGAACAATCAGTTTCGCGAAGGTCCGGCGGACTGGGCGCGCGTGCGCGTGGTCGATCTCGAAGCCCGCTACGGTGCAGGCTATCGCGACGAACAGGGCAATCGCTATCGCGCCGTGCTCGCCTTCGACACCGGCCTGATCGCGGAGGCCGAGGGCCACGCCTATCTGGCGCCTTCACCCAAGGATGTGACGTCGGGGGCGTTGTTTGCGCTCGCCCCGCAGCAGCGCGCCAATCACTGGCTGTTGCGCCAGGGCTGGATGACGCAGTGGCTCGACGAGCTGTTCCACGAGCTGCATCCGCGCGCCACGGCAGAAGAAATCGACAACGACATCAAGCAGAAGCCACAGGAAGCGACGGCGCGCTATCTCGCCTTCCTCGGCCTGCTGGCGGCCGCCGCACATTTCCCCCCGATCAAGCTGGTGGGTGACGCCGAACGGCCGGGCCGCGGCGCCATCGAGGTCGATCTCGTGCTCGATGTCGGCAATTCGCGGACCTGCGGCCTCCTGATCGAGGCGGCCGGCGAGCTGGGCGTCAATCTGAACGACTCCTACGAACTCGCGCTGCGCGATCTCTCGCATCCCGAGGTCGTGCATACGCGGCCCTTCGAATCGAGGGTCGAGTTCGCGCAGACCTGGTTCGGCAAGAACCATCTGTCGCGGCTGGGCGGCCGGGCCGATGCCTTCGTCTGGCCGACCATGACGCGCGTCGGCCCCGAAGCGACGCGGCTTGCCGCCCGCCGGCGCGGCACCGAAGGCAACACCGGCATGTCGAGTCCCAAGCGCTATCTGTGGGACGAGGAGCCCCAGACGCGCGAATGGCGCTTCAACGTCGCCTATGCCCAGGACCAGACGGCGATGCCAGCGGCGGCCGGCCCGATGGCGCAGCTCGTCAACCAGAAGGGTGAACCGCTGCATCTGGTCGATCCCGATGCCGATTCGGCCGACCATCTGCCGGTGTTCGAGCCGCTCTATTCGCGCTCCTCGGTGATGACCTTCGTGCTCTCCGAGATCCTGCTGCAGGCACTGACCCTGATGAACTCGCCGCAGCAGCGCGGCCGCCGGGCCCACGCCGAGACGCCGCGCCGCCTGCGCCGCATCGTGCTCACCCTGCCGACCGGCATGCCGCTGGCGGAACGCCTGATCTTCCGCAAGCGCGCCGAGGCCGCGCGCGATCTCGTCTGGATGATGATGGGCTGGAAGCTTGACGATCCGGCAGCGCCCGCGCCGCGTGTGCTGACCGACTGGGACGAAGCAAGCTGCACCCAGCTCGTCTATCTCTATACCGAGGTGGCGCGGAATTTCGGCGGCGATGCCCGCCGCTTCTTCCAGATCACGCGCAAGCCGCGCGGCAAGCCGACCGCCGAAGGCGCGGGCGACACGCTCAGCATCGCCAGCATCGATGTCGGCGGCGGCACGACCGACCTCATCATCAATTCCTATCGCCTCGAAGGCGCCGGCACGTCGGTGACGCTTTTCCCGGAGCAGAAGTTCCGCGAGGGCTTCAATGTTGCGGGCGACGATATCCTGCTGCGCGTCGTGCAGGCGCATGTACTGCCCCCGATCGAAGCCGCGCTGCGAGCGTCCGGCATTGCCAATCCGGCCGACCTGATGGCCGAGCTGGTGGGCGGCGATCGCGGCGGCGAGGACGTGATCCAGCGCAACCTGCGCCAGCAGTTCGCGCTGCAGATCGCCCATCCGATCGCACTCGAATTCCTGCGCGCCGCCGAGACCTTCGACCCGACCTCGGGCATCGTGGCCGCCGAGCCGCGACCCTACGAGACGTTCTTCCCCGGTGGCGCCAAGCCGTCCGAGGAAGTCGTCACCTTCGTGAACGAGGCCGCCCGCAAACGCGGCGCCCAGAACTTCGACCTGCGCACCGTCGTCTTCCCGGTCGAGCTGCCGGGTCTCGACAAGACGGTGCGGGCCGAGATGGCGCGCGTGCTGGCCCCGCTCGCCGAGATCGTGCACGCCTACGATTGCGACGTGCTGCTGCTCTCCGGCCGGCCCTCGCGCCTGCCCGGCATCCGGGCGCTGGTGATGGAGCTGCTGCCGCTGCCGCCGGAGCGCGTGATCTCCCTGCACGACTATCGCGTTGGCGCCTGGTACCCCTTCCGCGACGCGCGCCTGCGCGTGGAGGATCCCAAGACCACCGTGGCGGTCGGCGCGATGATCGCCGCGCTCGCCCAGTCGCAGCTGCCTGACTTCTCCTTCCGCTCCGACTTGCTGCGCTCCAAGAGCATCGCCAGGTTCATCGGCAAGCTTGACGGGGGCGGTCGCCTGCAGAAAGAGGATCTGGTCTACCGCGATGTCGATCTCGACAATCGCGAATACGAATTGCCGGAGATCGCCTTCGAGTTTCGCGGCCCCATGTGGCTCGGCGCCCGCCAGCTCGATCTGGTGCGTTGGCCGGCGGCCAGGCTCTATGCGCTGGAGTTCGCCAAGCCCGAATATGCCGAACGTCACGCGCGCGAGACGCCGTTCAAGATCGCGCTGGCCCGCGTGAAGCCCAAGGACAAGGACTCGGGCGACGTCGAGCGCTTCCGCCTGCGCCAGGTGACCAACCGCGATGGCCGCGCCGTCGCACTCGACCGCCTGACGCTTCGTCTCCAGACGCTGCCGCGCCGTGAGGGCTACTGGCTCGACACGGGCATGCTCAAGACTGGTTGAAGGTTCACGGACAAGCCATGGACACTGTCGATCTCAAACTGGCCCAGGATTGCGAAGCGCTGGCCGTCGCCGCCAGCGAAGGCGTGACCTGGCTGAAGAACGCCTCGGCGCAATCGCCCACCGTGGCGCAGCAGGCGCCGTCGCTGGTGAGCGAGCTGCAGAAAGTTCGCAACCAGAGCCGCAAGCTGGCGCGCGCCGCGCGTCGCCGCATGTGCGTCGGCGTGTTCGGCCCCAGCCAGGCCGGCAAGTCCTATCTGGTCTCGATCCTGGCCAGCCGCGACGGCCGGCCGCTGCAGGCCCGCTTTGCCAACAGGAGCTACGACTTCCTGCGCGAGATCAACCCGCCGGGCAACCGCGAGTCCACAGGCCTCGTCACGCGCTTCGGCCTGGGGTTGAGCGACATCTCGCACGACTTTCCGGTGCGGGTGCGGCTGCTGACGCAGACCGATATCGTGAAGATCCTGGGCAACTCCTTCCTGCTCGACTTCGATCACCAGAAGGCGGAGTTCCAGGGCCCCGACGGCGCCGCCATCCGCGCGCGACTGGCCGAGCTGCGTACCAAGGCGCAGCCGACGCCGGTGGGCGACCTCGATGCCGACGACGTGCTCGACCTGATCGAGTATTTCGACACGTTCTTTGCCGGCGTCACCGCCGAGCTGCGCACGGACTATTGGCGCGAGGCGATCGATCTGGCACCGCGTCTCTCCGGCCACGACCGCGCCCGCCTGTGGTCGGTGCTGTGGTACGACTTCCAGCCCTTCACCGATCTCTACCTCACGCTCTACGAAGGCTTGCGGAAGCTTGCCTTTGCGCCAGAAGCCCTGCTCGGCATGGATGCGCTGATCCCGCGCGAGAAGAGCATCATCGACGTGCTGACGCTCGACCGGCTGGGCGCGGACTCCGACGATACGTTGCAGGTCCGCCCCAAGCAGGCCGACGGCCGCTCCTCGCCAGACACCAGCCTGCCGCGCTCGCTGATCTGCGCCCTGACGGCGGAACTCAACGTCGCCATCGCCGAGAAGCCGTGGGACTTCTTCGATCACACCGACCTGCTCGACTTCCCCGGCGCCCGCTCGCGCCTGAAGCTCGCCAAGCTCGACGATGTCTCGAAGGCCAAGGGCGTCGCCGAAGGAGCAAACCCGCTGCGCGAGCTGCTGCTGCGCGGCAAGGTCGCCTATCTCTTCCAGCGCTATTCGTCGGAGCGCGAGCTTTCCGCCATCCTGCTCTGCATCCCCGACGGCAACCAGGAAGTCCGCGATCTTTCGGACATGATGACGGCGTGGATTGACCAGACGATCGGCGCCACGCCGGCCGACCGCGCCAAGCAGAAGAACGCGCTGTTCCTCGTTCTGAGCAAGATGGACCGCGAGTTCGAGCAGAAAGCGGGCGAGACCGAGGAATCGCGCCACCTGCGCTGGAGCGCCCGCCTCGGCAATTCGCTGGTCAACAACTTCCGCGGCGAGTGGCCGCTGAACTGGAACGGCCGGCCGTTCGACAACACGTTCTGGCTGCGCAACCCGACCGTCATCGACGAACGATTGATGGATTACGACGGCGGGCGCGAGGTCGGCATTGCCGATGCCTTTGCCCAGCGTGCCACCGAGCTGCGCCGCCACTTCATCGACAACGAGGATGTGCGTCGCCATTTCGCCGATCCGGCACGGGCGTGGGACGAAGCTTTCCGAGCCAACGACGGCGGTGTCTCCTATCTGGTGAAGAGCCTGATCCCGGTCTGCGATCCGGCGATCAAGCGCGCCCAGGTACGCGGCCAGCTCGACGTCCAGATCCGCCGCCTGGTCGACCGGCTGGCCGGCTTCCACAGCGCCTCCGACGGCGATGCTCGCACCAAGAAGCGCGACCTGGTGCACACCGTGCTGCGCGGTCTGGCGAACGTCATCCAGCAGCAGCTCTTCGGCGAGCTCGTCGCAGCCCTGCAGGTCGCCGACGCCGCCCTGCGCGAGATCTATTTCCGGATCGCCACGGCGCGGGCTTCCGACGATGCACCGACGCGCAATGGCAAAACCCAGGGTCCGGTGGCGCAATCGACCGGCGCTGCCGTCGACCTCGGCGCCATCTTCGCGGACGTGTTTGGCGAGGAGGCCAACCGCCATGCACCGGCGCCCTCGGGCGTACTTGAGGATCGCGCCGAGCGCTTCGCGCGCGAGGCCGCCGACTACTGGCTCGAGAACATGCGCCGCGTCGGCGCCGACGAGAAGGCGCTCTCTCACTACGGTGTCGATCGCCAGCATCTCGGCTGGCTGATCGACGAGCTGATCGTGGGCGCGCATCGCCTGAAGCTGATCGACCAGCTCAGCCACGAGGTGCGGGCCCTGGAGAATGCCGCCAACGCCAAGTGGGAGGAGATCGCCGAGCGCCAGGTGCGCACCGCCTCCTCCGCCCTGAACGGCTATGTGAGCGCCCTGGGCTTCGACAAGCTGCCGCTCGATCAGCGGCCGGGCCTGCCGCCCAACGCGCCGACCCGCCGCGTGTTCGAGCATCCGACCTTGATGGTCGACGGCGTGCCGGTGCTCGGCGAAGACCCGGCGCCGATCTACGCCGACTATTGCAAGGACTGGATGCGCGCCTTCCTGCAGCTCGCCATGGACAATGTCGGCTACGAAGGCGGTCGCGAGATCACGCCGGAGCAGAACGAGCGGCTCGGCGCCATCCTGCGCGCCGTGCCGGCGTAAGGAACGCCCGAGTCGATGCCTGTTCGCGCTTCCATCACGCCTCTCGCCGAACCCGGCCACGCGCTGTTGCGCGTAAGCGAGCTCGACGCTGCACCCGACGGCCTCACCCTCTCGATCCAGCGCCAGCAGGGGCCGGACTCGCATCTGGCCGACGATGGCTGGCGGCGCACCGAGACCTGGCTGATGCCCGATCATGTGGTGCGCCGCGGCGAGGTGCTGGAGTTCCATCTCGGTCCGGAAATCTGCGATCGCTTGGCCGGCATCGCGACCGTCCGGCTGCGCGTGCGCGAGCCCGATATCGGCGTCGTCGGCACCACGGTCGTTGCCTGGCCGGCGATGTTGACGTCGGGCGCCGCCGATGGCTCGAACCCGTTTGCCGACGACATCGTTCGCCTGCGCCGCGCGCGCGAACGGCCCGCCCCCGAGCCCGCGCCTCTACCGGAGCCGCCCCCCGCCATCGAACCGGCTCCGCCGCCGCCCCGGCCGATGCCGGAACTGCGCGCCGCGCGCGATCCGATGGCCGACTTGACGAAGCGCCGCGGCGGCACGGGCTGGATGGTGGCGACAGCGATTCTGCTGATCCTGATCGGCGGCGGCTACTACGCCTGGACCAACCACTTCAACAGGCCCGAACCAGCCGTCGCCGCAACACCGCCGCCAACGGCGTCGCCAACGCCCCTCGCCGGCGGCGAACCGCCGAAGAAGTCCGTGCGCGAAACCGTGGCGGAGTATCTTGAGACCAAACCACAGCCCGACGCAATGCTGGCCAAGGGCCGCGAGTTCGCCAAGGACGGCAATGTGGCCGCGGCCTTCCTGGTATTCCGTCAGGCCGCGGAACAAGGCAACCCCGCCGCTCAGGTCGAGCTGGCTGCCTTCTACGATCCGACGATGCAGACCAAGGCAGGCTTCCCGCACGACGGTGCGCTGGCGGCCGACTGGTACGAGCGTGCCGCCCTGGCTGGCGTCGCGGAGGCCCAGCGCAAGCTCGGCCTGCTGTTCGCCAAGGGAGGTGCAGGCCTCGCCGCCGACGCCACAAAGGCCAAGAGCTGGCTGCAGCAGGCGGCCGCACAGAACGACGCCGACGCCAAGAAGGCGCTCGCCTCCCTGCCGAAGTAGGCTTCTTCCGGCATATATGCCGCGGCTATGCCGCGGCCCTTTGCGGCGCCTCGATTTCATACGGAGCACACCCCTACATGGTTGGTCGTCCAGGAGACGCCGACCCATGTCTGTCGTCAGATCAATGACCCGGGGCACCACGATTGCAGCGCTCGCCCTCATGGCGGCGGCAACCCCGTCTTCAAGCCAAGAACCCCTCGCTAGCGATGTCGGCGTTACGGCCATCCCGGCCGCCGAGCCGAGGCAGATGCGGCTTGCCTGCCGCCGCTACTTCGGCTGCGTGCCGGCGCCCCTGCACGTCTCCCGTCTCGAAAAGGAAAACCAATGACCGCCATTGTCGTCGCTTCCGTCGCTTCCTCCGAGACCCTGGTCGACCGTGTGATGGCGGTCGCTCATCTGCCTCCGGCGGCCCATGTCGCCGTCATCGGCCATCACACCCTCTCCGTCGTTCTCGCGCTGATGCATCGCGGCTGTGCCTGTGTACGCAGTCTGCGCCCGGGCGCTGCTTCGCCCGACCGCGAAGCGGTCGACCTCGCCTGGATCGTCGATGTCGCCAGCGAAGACGAACTCCACGACGCCCTGCAAGCCGCGCGCAACCGCACCGGCACGACGGGCCGCGTGATCGTCGAGGGTGCCGATTGCCCCTGCGCCAACGGCCTCTCCGCCATTCGCGCGCATGCCCTTGCCGCCGGGCTCGACGTCGTTTCCTTCGATCATCTGGCCCGACGGCTGGTCCTCGCCCCCGTTCAGTCCGCACGGCTGGCTGCATAGGGGCGCGCCATGTTCGATATTGTCACGCACGCCCGCGGCTCGATGGCGGCACTTCCGACTCCCTATCGGTTCGGCAAGGTCGACATCGAGGCGCTCGAAAAACTGTGCGAGCGCCTGATCGCGCACGGCACCTCGGCCCTTGTCCCCTGCGGCACGACGGGCGAAGCGCCCCTGCTCACACTGGACGAACACCGTCTGGCCGTCGCCAGGGCCGTAGCCGCCGCCGCAGGTCGTGTGCCGGTCATCGCCGGCGCCGGCAGCAACAACACGCAGACGGCCGTCGAACTGGCACGGGCGGCAGAGAGCGCCGGCGCCTCGGCACTGCTGTGCGTCACGCCCTTCTATCTCAAGCCCAGCCAGAGCGGCCTGGTCGGTCATTTCAAGGCCATCCACGATGCGGTGGGCCTGCCCCTCATTCTCTACGGCGTGCCGTCGCGCACCGGCTGCGCGCTGGCGGACGTCACGATCCGCCGCCTTGCCGATCTGCCGCGCGTTCTGGGTCTCAAGGATGCCACCGGCAATATTCCGCGAGTGTCGCGCCTGCGCCGCCGGCTGGGCGATCGCTTCCTGCTGCTGTCCGGCGACGACCCGACCCAGGCCGCCTTTCGACGGGCTGGGGGAGACGGCTGCATTTCGGTCACGGCGAACATCGCTCCCGCCCTGTGCGCTGCCCTCCATCGCGCCTGCGATGCGCGCAATACCGTCGAGATCGCCCGCTTCCAGCGGATCCTGGCGCCGTTACACGCCGCGCTCTTCCTCCAAACCAATCCCATCCCGCTCAAGCGGGCGCTATGCCATCTCGGCTTGATGAGCGACGGGCTGCGCCTGCCCCTGACGCCGCTCGGCCCGCTGGATGACCAGAAGCTGATACATGCGCTCGAAGCCGTGGAGATGGCGGAACGTATCATTGCCCCGCGTTTCGCCGCCTCCCAGCCCCATCAGCCTCGCGCTGCCTGACCATCCTCTGGCCACCCCTTTCGAAATTTCGGTAGCGTTTCACCCACTGCGCACATAGCGTGGTCGAGGGATCCGTTCCCGAGGGGAGATATCATGAGGCTCAAACTGTTCGGTCGTGCAGCGGTCATTGCTATGACTGGCTTGGCGATGCTCCATACCGGAGCGGCGTTGGCACAAGGGGGAATCGACAACGGCTCGCTGGGGTCGCCAGCCTTTCGCGAACACAAACGCACCTTCGGGCTGGTCTATACCTTGCCGAAGGAAGTGAACGATGTTCTCGCCCTCACGATCGGCGGCCTGCTGCGTGAAAAGCTGCTGAACGCCAACCTCATCGACGAGGCGCTGCGCTTCAATATTCCGCACGTCACCGTGCTGCATATTCACAATCCCGATCCGACGACGCCGGAAAAGATGCTTAAGGCAATGCCCAAGCTGCCGCCGGTGCTCAATCTGAAGCTCAAGACCTTCTACACGACGGAAGCCGCCAAGGGCGCAGGCCATCCCTGGTGGCTCGACCTCGGCATCGTCAAGGAGGGTCCGAGCTTCGAGGCCATGATGGCCTTCAACACCATCGCCACGACGGCCCTCACGCCGCTGCGCGACGGTCCGCTGCCACGCGTCACCGGCCCCGTCTATGGCGTCATGGGCGATGCCGGCAAGGAACTCGTGCGGACAGTCGGCGTCAGCGGCCTGAACACCGTGAAGGACGGCAAGGAACTGCGCCCGCACAATCCGCATAACACGCTGGTCTACTCGATGGCCAAGTTCACGCCCGAGATCCAGGCCGCGTTCAACCAGACGGCGGCGGAGTTCAACCAGATCCTGCCGGAGGGAATCGCGACGACCTTCAAGACCGTGTCGATCGTCGAACTGGGCTTCGCCGGCAATGTACTGCGCGAGATCTATCGCATCAGCCTGGAGGACGGGGCCGTGCTCAACGTCGCCACGGGCGCGGTGACCAAGAAGTAACTCAGACCAGCCGATACCCCACGCCCGGCTCGGTCAGCACGTGCCGGGGCGAGGCCGGATCAGCCTCGATCTTCTGGCGGAGCTGCCGGATATAGACACGCAGGTACTGCGGGTCGACCGATTCGTCGTGCCAGACCTCGCGTAGAAGATGGCGGTGCGTCAGCACCTTTCCTGCATGAATCGCGAGCTGCTCGAGGATGTCGTACTCCTTGGGCGAGAGCTTGACGGCGTCGCCACTGCGTTCGACCTGGCGACGCACCAGATCGACTTTCAGATCGTCGCTGGCGAAGGTGCGTTCGGCTCCCTGCTCCTGCAGGCGATGCCGCAGCGCCGCGCGGATGCGCGCCATCAGCTCCTCGGCGCCGAACGGCTTGGTGACGTAATCGTCGGCGCCGGAATCGAGGGCAGCCACTTTGGCCGCCTCGTCGCCGCGGCTCGACAGGACCACGATCGGCACGTGTGCCAGACCGCGTAGACGCCCGATCAGTTCGAGGCCGTCGACGTCGGGTAGGCCGAGGTCGAGCAGGACGAGATCCGGCCGATGGTGCCGCATGGCCGACAGGGCCTCGGCGCCGTTCACCGCTTCCAGGATACGATGCTCGTGCACCGACAGCGTGGTGCGCAGCAGCCGCCGGATCGGCGGCTCGTCGTCGACGATCAGGATGGTGGCGCCGTCAGCCGCCATGTCGGGTCACCGGGTAACTCACCAAGAACTCTGCACCGCTGCGGTCTGCTCGATTGCGCGCCACAAGCGTACCGCCCATCGCCTCGACGAACCCTCGCGCGATGGCAAGTCCAAGGCCGGTACCCGCGCGGCGACGATCGCCAGCGTCAGCCCGATAGAATTTCTCGAAGATGCGGTCAAGGTCGCTCTCGGCAATGCCCGGCCCTTCGTCGCGTACGGCGATTTCGACCCGGTCGCCCTCCTGTCGCGCCATGACTTCGATGCCTCCACCCGCCGGCGAATACTTCGCGGCATTGTCGAGCAGGTTGAACAGAACCTGTTCGGCCAGCACGAAATCGAGCTGCAGGGCCGGCAATCCCGGCGGAATCGCGCTCGAAACCGTATGGCCCTCCACCAGCGGCGCTGCTCGACGCAGCGTTGTCGAGACGAGGTCGCCGACCTCCACCGCCTCGCGTTTTGGGGCGATCGCGCCGGCATCGAGCCGCGTCATGTCCAGCAAGTTGCCGACAAAGCGGTCCAGCCGCTCGGCCTCGGCCTGGGCCGTCGCGAGCAGTTCCAGGCGCGTGCCCGCGTCGTAGCGCTCGCCATAACTCAGCAGGCTGGAGAGCGAACCGATGATCGAGGCGAGCGGGGTCCGCAGATCGTGCGAAACCGACGTCAGCATCACCGAACGCAGGCGCTCGCGCTCGGCACCGAGGCGGGCCTGGTCGATATCCTCGGCAAGGATCACGCGCTCGATGGCGACGGCCGCCTGGTTGCCCACAGCCTCCAGCAAACGACGTTCGCTCGCCGACAGTTCGCGACCATCCTTGTTGGGCAGCACGCCGATTGCGGCGATGGCCGACCGGCTGGTGCGGAAGGGCACGAACAGCCAGCGCCCGCCCGGCAGGGTATCGGTGCCGCGCCCGGCCGGGCGGTCGGCGTCCCACGACCAGCGGGCGGCCGCGATATCCGCTTCGCTCAGCTCGCTGTCCGGTGGAAACGCGGCCTTGGTCGCCAGTCTGCCATCCTCCGGCATGAGCACGACGATCTCGGCATTCAACAGACGCGCGAGATGCGTGACGACGATCCACAGAAGATCGTAGAGGTCGACGACACCGACGATCTTGCGGCTGAAGGCATAGAGTGCTGCCGTGGTCCGCGCCTCACGTCGTGCCGACTCGGTCTGGATTCGCGTCCGCGCCGCAAGCGCACTTGCCGTCGCCGCCACCACCATGAAGAAGAATAGCGCCAGCACGTTGGCGGGATCGGTGATCGTGAACTGGTAGAGCGGCGGCAGGAAGAAGAAGTTGAAACAGAGGACGCTCAGGCCCGACACCCAGAGCGAAGGCACCAGCCCGTGCCGCGCCGCCGCGACCAGCACCGGCACGACATAGATCAGGGAAATGTTCGGCAGCTCGATCAGCCGGTCGATCAGCACGCCCATTGCTGTCGCCGCCGCCGTCGACAGGATTCCCTCGACATAAGGTCCCGGTGTTCTCGGCACATCGCGCAGCCAGTCCTTGGCGCCGGCTGTCTGTTCGGCCTCGGCCGAAGGCGCCACCTCGACGGCCAAGCCCGAACCCGACCGCACCAACTCGTCGACGACGGATCCATGCCGCAGCTCGAACCAGCGGGAACGCCGCGACTTGCCAACCACCACTCGCGTCGCGTTCCTCGAACGCGCGAAGGCGACCACTTCCTCGACGACCGACCGGCCGGGCACGGTCACGACCTCGGCGCCGAGCTGGGCGGCAAGCCGCATCGCCTCACCGAGCCGGGTATGTTCCTTCTCGCTCAACGTGGCGTGACGGTCGGTCTCGACGTAGAGCGCGATCAGCTCGGCATCGAGCGCTTCGGCGCTGCGCTTGGCGGCGCGCACGGCATTGGCGGCACCCGGTCCCGGATCGAGGCAGACGATCACCCGCTCGCCTGCGGCCCAGGGGCCGGTAATGGCATGCTCGCGCATGTAGCTGCGCATCTGCTCGTCGACCCGCAGGGCGGTGCGGCGAAGCGCCAGCTCGCGCAGCGCCGTCAGATTGCCGGGCGAGAAATAATGGCGCAGGGCACGCTGCGCCTGATCGCGGACATAGACCTTGCCCTCGGCCAAACGCGCGATCAGATCGGCCGGCGTCAGGTCGATCAGCTCGACTTCGTCGGCGGCGTCGACCACACGGTCGGGTATCGTTTCGCGCACGCGGATGCGGGTGATGCGCGCCACGACATCGTTCAGGCTTTCGATATGCTGGACGTTCAGGGTCGAATAGACGTCGATGCCCGCCGTCAGCAGTTCCTCGACATCGAGATAGCGTTTGGGATGGCGGCTGCCCTCGGCATTGGTATGGGCGAGTTCGTCGACCAGGACCAGCGCCGGCCGGCGCTTCAGGATGGCGTCGAGGTCCATCTCCTGGAAGGAGCGACCTCGATATTCGACCTGCCGACGCGGCACGACCTCGAGGTCCGCGAGCTGGGCCTCGGTCTCGCTGCGACTGTGCGTCTCCACGACCCCGACCACGACATCGACGCCCTCGCGTCGTCGCCGATGCGCTGCCGACAGCATCTCGTAGGTCTTGCCGACGCCGGGTGCGGCGCCGAGGAAGATCTTGAGCTTGCCGCGCGATTCCTTTTCCGCGGCTTTCAGCAGCGCGTCGGGAGAGGGACGGGCGTCGTCAGCGACCTGGGCCATGGGGCCCGATCATTGTCACCGCTTGACCTGCGCGTCGAGCGCCAGGTTGAGCTGCAGGACATTGACTCTGGGCTCGCCCAGCAGGCCATACATGCGGCCTTCGGTGTGCTGCGCCACGAGGCGTCGGACATCGGCCTCCGGCAGGTTCCGGGCCTTGGCGACCCTCGCCACCTGCCAGGCCGCTGCCGCCGGCGAGATGTGTGGATCGAGGCCGCTGCCCGAGGTCGTGACCAGGTCGACCGGCACGCCCTTGCCGAGCTTGTCGGCCTCTTCCTTGACGCGGTCGATCAGCGCCTTGGACGTGGGCCCCAGGTTGGACCCCGACGAACTCGCGGCATTGTAGGGGGCCGATACGGTCTTGGTCGCATCGGCTGGATCGGTGTCCAAGGTCGCCGACGGCCGACCATGGAAGTAGCCCTCGCCGGTAAAATTCTGCCCGATCAGTCTCGATCCGATAACCTTGCCGTCGCGCTCGATCAGCGAGCCGTTTGCCTGGCCGGGGAAGATCGCCCCCGTAAGGCTCACCATGGCTAGCGGATAGAGCAGGCCCAGCAGGACGGTCATCAGCAGAAGCGTCGCGATAGACGCACGAAAATGACGAAGCATGGTTCTCTCCTTGACGCGGTCCGGCTAGGCGAGGCCGGCAGCGGCGACGACGATGTCGATCAGCTTGATGCCCACGAAGGGCACGATCAGGCCGCCGATGCCGTAGATCAGAAGGTTGCGACGCAGCAGCGCGGCCGCACCGCTCGGCCGGTACTGCACGCCCCGCAGGGCGAGCGGGATCAAGGCGATGATGATCAGCGCATTGAAGATGATGGCCGACAGGATGGCGCTTTCCGGCGTGGCGAGGCCCATCACGTTCAGCACGCCGAGCTGCGGGTAGAAAGCGAGGAACATCGCCGGGATGATGGCGAAGTACTTCGCCACGTCGTTGGCGATGGAGAAGGTCGTGAGCGCGCCGCGTGTCATCAGGAGCTGCTTGCCGATGGCTACGATCTCGATGAGCTTGGTCGGATCGCTGTCGAGATCGACCATGTTGCCGGCTTCGCGCGCCGCATTGGTGCCGGTCTGCATGGCGACGCCGACATCGGCCTGGGCCAGCGCGGGCGCATCGTTGGTGCCGTCGCCGCACATCGCCACCAGCTTGCCCTTGGCCTGTTCCTCGCGGATCAGGCGCAGCTTGGCCTCGGGCGTGGCCTGGGCCAGGAAGTCGTCGACGCCGGCCTCGGCCGCGATTGCCGCCGCCGTCTGCGGATTGTCGCCGGTGATCATCACGGTACGGATGCCCATGCTGCGCAACTCGGCGAAGCGCTCGCGGATGCCGCCTTTGACGATATCCTTGAGGTAGACGACGCCCAGGATCTGGCCGTTGCGCGACACGGCGAGCGGCGTGCCGCCCTCCTTGGCGATGTAGGTGGCGATACGGTTCACCTCTTCGGTCGGCGGTACGATGCCGAGCGAACGCGCATGCTCGATCACGGCATCGACGGCGCCCTTGCGGATCACCGCGCCCTCGTGATCGATGCCGCTCATGCGGGTCTGGGCGGTGAAGGTCACGAAGCTGGCATGCAGTTCTGCCACCTCGACACCGCGCAGCCCATGCTTCTCCTTAGCCAGCACGACGATGGAGCGACCTTCCGGCGTTTCGTCAGCCAGGCTGGCGAGCTGGGCGACGCGCGCCACCTCGTCCTCGTTGACGCCGCTCACCGGGATGAATTGCGTCGCGTGACGGTTGCCGAGCGTAATGGTGCCCGTCTTGTCGAGGAGAAGCGTATCGACGTCCCCTGCCGCCTCGACGGCACGGCCCGAGGTCGCCAGCACGTTGAAGCGTACCAGCCGGTTCATGCCGGCGATGCCGATGGCCGACAGCAGCGCCCCGATGGTCGTGGGGATCAGGGTCACGAACAGGGCGATCAAGACGACCACCGAGACGGCGCCACCGGCATAGGTGGCAAAGCTCGGAATGGTGACGACCGCCAGGACGAAGATCAGGGTCAGGCCGGCCAGCAGGACGGAGAGCGCCAGCTCGTTGGGTGTCTTCTGGCGCGAGGCACCTTCGACCAGGGCGATCATGCGGTCGAGGAAGCTCGATCCCTGCTCGGCCGTGATCCGCACCTTGATACTGTCCGACAGCACGCGCGTGCCGCCGGTCACTGCCGAACGGTCGCCGCCGGCCTCGCGGATGACGGGCGCCGATTCGCCGGTGATCGCCGACTCGTCGATGGTCGCCACGCCCTCGATGATCTCGCCGTCGCCCGGCACCAGGTCGCCGGCTTCGACCAGCACCTTGTCGCCGACCTTCAGCGCGTGGGCACGGCGCGGCTCGAACATGCCGCCGACGCCCAGCAACACCTTGGCCATGGTCTCGCTGCGCATGCGGCGCAAGGTATCGGCCTGTGCCTTGCCGCGCCCCTCTGCCACCGCCTCGGCGAAGGTGGCGAAGAGGACGGTGATCCACAGCCAGATCACGATCTGGATCTCGAAGCCGGTCCGGGGCGACCCGACGATGATGTCGCGCACCGTCAGCGCGGTTGCGGCCAGCGCCACCAGCTCGACGGTGAACATCACCGGATTGCGAGCGAGCGCACGGGGATCGAGCTTGGTGAAGCTCGCCAGCAGCGCAGGCTTGAGGATCGCCGTGTCGAACAGGGACGGCGACTTGTCTTTCTTGCTCATGATGACGCCTCTCAGAACAGCGTGCCGGCCAGCATCGCGAAGTGCTCGGCGATCGGCCCGAGCGCCAGAGCCGGCAGGAAAGTGAGACCACCCACGATCAGGATCGCGCCGACCAGCAGGCCGACGAAGAGACCGCCGTGAGTTGGGAAAGTACCGGCCGATGCCGCCGTCTTGCGCTTGGCGGCCAGCGAGCCCGCGACGGCGAGCATCGGCACGATCACGGCGAAGCGGCCGACCATCATCGCGATGGCGATCGTGCCGTTGTAGAAGACCGTGTTGGCCGAGAGGCCGCCGAAGGCGCTGCCGTTGTTTGCGGCCCCCGAGGTATAGGCATAGAAGATCTCGCTGAAGCCATGCGGGCCGGCATTGGCCGGACCGGCGAGACCCACCGGCAGGACGCTGGCCAACGCCGTGAATCCGAGGATGACGAGCGGCAGGCAAAGGATGGCCAGCATGGTCATCTTGACTTCGCGCACCTCGATCTTCTTGCCAACATACTCCGGCGTGCGGCCGACCATCAGCCCCGCCAGGAAGATCGTCAGGATCGCGAACAGCAGCACGCCGTAGAGGCCGGCGCCGACGCCGCCGATGATGATCTCGCCCAGCAGCATGTTGATCAGCGGGATCATGCCGCCGAGCGGCATGAAGCTGTCGTGCATGGCGTTCACGGCGCCGCACGAGGCGGCCGTCGTGACCACGGCGAAGAGAGCCGACAGGGGCGCACCGAAACGCACCTCCTTGCCTTCCATGTTGCCGGCGGCATTGTCGACGCCCAGGGCCGCGATCAGCGGATTGCCGCCGGCCTCCGCCCAGTAGGCCACGGAGATGCCCGCCAGGAACAACGCGCCCATGGCGGCGAAGATCGCCCAGCCCTGGCGTTCGTCGCCGACCGCACGGCCGAAGACGTTCGTCATTGCCGCACCGATCACGAAGATCGACAGCATCTGCACCAGGTTCGAGAAGGCCGTCGGGTTCTCGTAGGGATGCGCGGAGTTGGCGTTGAAGAAGCCGCCGCCATTGGTGCCTAGCATCTTGATGGCGAGCTGCGAGGCGACCGGGCCCTGCGCGATGGCCTGCTTGGCGCCCTCCACGGTCGTCGCCTCGACATAGGAGGAGAGATTCTGCGGCACCCCCTGCCAGACATAGAAGAGGGTGAGCAGAATGCAAGCCGGCAGCAGCACGTAGAGCGTGACCCGCACGAGGTCCGCCCAGAAGTTGCCCAGCGTTTTCGATTCGGCCCGCGCGAAGCCGCGGATGAAGGCGGTGGCGAGCGCGATGCCGGTGGCCGCACTCAGGAAATTCTGTACCGACAGCCCGGCCATCTGCGAGAGATAGCTCATGGTGCTCTCGCCGCCGTAGCTCTGCCAGTTGGTGTTGGTGAGGAAGCTCGCCGTCGTATTGCCGGCAAGGTCCGGCGGCACCGACGCCATGCCCTGCGGGTTGAGGGGCAGAAGGTCCTGCAGGCGCAGCAGCAGGTAAAGGAAGGCAAAGCCCGCGATATGGAAGACGATCATGGCGCGGGCATAGACCCACCAGCTCTGCTCTTCCCTGGGGTCGATGCCGGCCAGGCGATAGAAGCCGCGTTCGACAGGCACCAGCACGGGCGACAGGAAGGTACGCCGCCCCGCCAGAACATTGTCGAGGTAACCGCCGAGCGGTCGCGTGAACAGCAGCAGAAGCGCGACGAAGAGCGCGATCTGCGCCCAGCCGTTGATAGTCATGGCAGCCTCAGAACTTTCCCTAGAACTTTTCCGGGCGCGCCAGCGCGACGGTCAGATAGACGAGCAGGATCGCGGTGAGGCCGCCGCCCAGGACGTAATCGAGAATCATGATGCGCCCTCAGATCCGGTTGCAGAGACGCTCGTAAGCGATCAGCAGGCAGAACAGCACGAGGCCGCCGCCGAAAAACAGAACGTCCAACATGGAACTCTCCTTCGGCCAGATAGAAGGAGCAGCGCGCGTAGGAATTCGAGCCGAAGGAAGCCCCGACCGCATAGGAAGGGCATAGGAATTTCACGGCCGGACCGGGCGCGGGCCGCATTGTCTATGAAATTCCTATGGCCCGATCGCGCCATCGACATGGATTTCCTAGGTCCGCCCCGCGTCTTTTGCGCTCCGCAACAAGGGGAGTCGAAGATGTTCAGGAAATCAGCAAGTCTGGTGTCGGCAAGTCTGGCGGCGGCACTGTTCGCGCTGCTGGGTTCCGCTGTCACCCACGCCCAGGGCACGCCGAACCCGGCGGCGCCCGCGGCGCCGGATACGCCGCCCGAGAAGGAAACCTGGAAGGGTCCGTTCGGCGGAACCTTCACCGCAGGCTTCGCCTTCCTCAACGACTACTCATATCGCGGCATCTCGCAGACCCAGCGACAGGTCGCCGTCCAGGCCTCCTTCGGATACGAAACAGCCCCCGTCTCCGAAAAGGTCCCCCTCTCCGCCTATGTCAGCGCCTGGGGATCCAACATCAACTTCCCCAACACCGGCGCCTCCGTCGAAATCGACCTCAATGCCGGCCTGCGCCTGAAGGCCCTCGACGACAAGCTCACCTTCGACCTCGGCTATATCCGATACAACTATCTCGGCGCCCCCGCTGACCTCTACTTCGACTTCAACGAGTTCGGCCTCGTCGCCGGATACGATTTCGGCGTCGCCCAGCTCCAGGCCGCCGTCCGGTACAGCCCCAACTTCTTCGCCAACTCCGGAAACGCCTGGTACAAGTGGGCCCAGCTCACCGTTCCCCTCCCCTTCCTGCGCGTCAACGAGAACGTCGCCTTCAAGGTCGTCGGCAGCATCGGCAACCAGTATGTC
>WBZX01000280.1_pt1 | contig 48793 bp, 48 predicted proteins | sample 5204211 | NCBI WGS metagenome assembly WBZX01 (sample SAMN12344362, study PRJNA552823) | activated sludge metagenome | biome: Activated sludge suspended growth; feature: Nitrification reactor; material: Wastewater; isolation source: activated sludge from nitrification reactor of wastewater...
TCCAGTGCCTCCTCCCAGGTGGCCTCGCGGAACACGTCCACGAGGCGGTCCGGGTCCATGACGAAGTCGCCCGACTTCGCCGGCGCGTCCTTGCGGCGGATCAGCGGCTTGGTCAGGCGCTGCGGATGGTGCGCGTAGTCGAAGCCGTAGCGTCCCTTGACGCACAGCCGGCCGTGGTTGGCCGGGCCGTCGCGCCCTTCGACGAAGAGGATGCGGTTGTCCTTGACGTTGTAGGTGAGCTGGCAGCCCACGCCACAGTAGGGACAGACCGACTGAACCTGCTTGTCCGGCACCGACAGCGCGGCGTCGCGCGCGGGCATCAGCGCGCCGGTCGGGCAGGCCTGCACGCACTCGCCGCAGGCCACGCAGGTGGACGCGCCCATCGGGTCGTCCATGTCGAAGACGATCTTGGCGTGATCGCCGCGGAAAGCCAGGCCGATCACGTCGTTGACCTGCTCGTCACGGCAGGCGCGCAGGCAGCGCGTGCACTGGATGCAGGCGTCCAGGTTGACCGCGATGGCCGGGTGCGACACGTCCTGCGCCGGCTGAGCGCGCGCGGCAAACCGCGGCTTGCCCACGCCCAGCTTCGCCGACCAGTGGTCCACTTCGTTGTGGCGCGTGTAGTCGGCCTCGGGCATGTCCGACTGCAGCAGTTCAAGCACCAGCTTCTGCGACTTGAGAGCGCGCTCGCTGTCGGTGCTGACCTTCATGCCGGGCGTGGCGGCGCGGCAGCACGACGGTGCCAGAGTGCGCTCGCCGGCGATTTCCACCACGCAGGCGCGGCAGTTGCCCACGGCGTCCAGGCCGGGCTTGTAGCAGAGGTGGGGGATCTCGATGCCCTCGCGCCGAGCCACCTCGATGATCGGCTCGCCCTTCAGGCCGGTGACGTCGCGGCCGTTCAGGCTGAAGGTGATCGTTTCGCGGGCGGTCATTTCAGCTCCTCGGGGAAATACTTCACCACGCAGTCCACCGGGTTGGGCGCGGCCTGGCCCAGGCCGCAGATGGACGCGTCGCGCATCACCTGCGACAGGTCGGCCAGCAGGTCCAGGTCCCACTTCGGCTGCTCGATCAGCGCCGACGCCTTGGCCGTGCCGTTGCGGCACGGCGTGCACTGACCGCAGGACTCGTGATGGAAGAAGCGCATCAGGTTGCGCGCTGCGCCCACGGCGCTGTCCTTGTCCGACAGCACCACCACGGCGGCCGACCCGATGAAGCAGCCATAGGGCTGCAGCGTGTCGAAGTCCAGCGGGATGTCGCCCATCGACGCCGGCAGGATGCCGCCCGACGCGCCGCCGGGCAAGTAGCCATAGAAGGCGTGGCCGTCGGCCATGCCGCCGCAGTATTCGTCGATCAGCTCGCGGATCGTGATGCCGGCCGGCGCCAGCTTGACGCCGGGCTGCCGAACGCGGCCCGACACCGAGAACGAGCGCAGGCCCTTGCGGCCGTTGCGGCCGTGGGACGCGAACCAGGTGCCGCCCTTCTCGAGGATCTCGCGCACCCAGTACAGCGTCTCGAAGTTGTGCTCCAGCGTCGGCCGGCCGAACAGGCCCACCTGCGCCACGTAGGGCGGGCGCAGGCGGGGCATGCCGCGCTTGCCTTCGATGGACTCGATCATCGCGGACTCTTCGCCGCAGATGTAGGCGCCGGCGCCGCGCCGCAGCACGATCTCCGGCATGCCCGGAAACGGCGGGCTGGCGCGCAGCTTGTCCAGTTCGGCCTCGAGCATGGCGCGGCAGCCGTGGTACTCGTCTCGCAGATAGATGTAGATGCGCGCAATGCCCACCGCCCAGGCGGCGATCAGCATGCCTTCCAGAAAGCGGTGCGGGTCGCGCTCGAGGTAGACCCGGTCCTTGAAGGTGCCAGGCTCGCCCTCGTCGATGTTGACGGCCATCAGGCGCGGGGCGGGCTCGTTGCGCACGATGCGCCACTTGCGGCCGGCCGGAAAGCCTGCGCCACCCAGGCCGCGCAGGCCGGAGTCCTCCAGCGCCTTGATGACGTCCTCGACCTCCAGCTCGCCAGCGATGCAGGTCTTGAGCAGGGCATAGCCGCCCTCCTCCTTGTAGGCCTCCAGATCGACGAAGCCCGAGGGCTCATGCCGGTTGTGACCCGCCTTGACGGCGGCCTGCACCGACTGCACCGTCGCACAGGCCACGGGATGCTGGCCGACAGCGACGGCAGGGGCCTGCTCGCAGCGGCCGATGCAGGGCGCCGCGATCACGCGCACGTCCTTGCCCAGGATGCCCGGCAGGCGGGCCAGCAGATCGCGCGCCCCCGCCATCTCGCAGGACAGACCGTCGCACACGCGAACCGTCAGCGCCTGCGGCGCCGCGTCGCCTTCCTTGACCACGTCGAAGTGATGATAGAAGGTGGCGACCTCGTAGACCTCGGTCTGGGCCAGGTCCATCTCGCGCGCCAGTGCCGCGAGGTGGCGGGCACTCAGGTGACCGAAGTGGTCCTGCAGCTTGTGCAGGTGCTCGATCAGCAGGTCGCGCGCGCGCGACTCGGAGCCGAGCAGGCGCCGCACGTCGGCCAGCGCAGCCGGGTCGACCACCCGACCCTTGGGGGCCGAGCGCTTTCGCTGGCGGGTGTCCGACACAGCGACGATGGGGATGGTTCGGGCGTTCATCGGTTCCTTTGCGACGCGGCTCGCGACGCTCCTCAGACGGCGCCTTCGGCGCGCAGTGCAGCCACCTGGCCGGCGTCGAAGCCGAGCTGAGCCAGCACCTCGTCGGTGTGCTCGCCCAGCAGCGGCGAACGGATCACGTCGGTCGGGCTGTCCGACAGCTTGATCGGGTTGCCCACGGTGAGGTACTTGCCGCGCGCGGGGTGGTCGACCTCGACCACGGTGCCGGTTGCGCGCAGCGAAGGTTCGTAGGCGATCTCCTTCATCGAAAGGATCGGGCCGCAGGGGATGTCCAGCTTGTTGAGGATGTCCATCGCCTCGAACTTGTCCTTGGTCATCGTCCACTGCTCGATGCGTCGGAAGATCGGCTTGAGGTGCAGCAGTCGCGCCTGCGGCGTGGCAAAGGCCTCGTCGGTGATCCAGTCTTCCTGACCGATCACCTTGCAGATGGCCGGCCACACGGCGGCCTGGGTGATGAAGTAGATGTAGGCGTTGGAATCGGTCTCCCAGCCCTTGCAGCGCAGCACCGCGCCGGGCTGGCCGCCGCCGGACGCGTTGCCGGCACGCGGCACCGCCTCGCCGAACTGGCCGTCGGGGTACTGCGGATACTCGTGCAGCGTGTGCGTGCGCTCCAGGCGCTGCTGGTCGCGCAGCTTGACGCGGCACAGGTTGAGCACCGCGTCCTGCATCGGTGCCAGCACCTTCTGCCCTCGACCGCTGTGCGTGCGCTGATACAGCGCCGCCACGATGCCCAGCGCCAGGTGCAGGCCGGTGCCGCTGTCGCCGATCTGGGCACCCGTGACCATCGGCATGCCGTCCACCTCACCGGTGGTGGACGCAGCGCCGCCGGCGCACTGGGCCACGTTCTCGTAGACCTTGCAGTCCTCGTAGGGGCCGGGGCCGAAGCCCTTGACCGACGCCACGATCATCTTCGGGTTGAGCTTCTGGATGTGCTCCCAGGTGATGCCCATGCGGTCCAGCGCGCCGGGCGCGAAGTTCTCGACCAGCACGTCGCAGCTCTGGATCAGGCGGTCCAGCACCGCCATGCCGCCCTTCTTCTTGGTGTTGATCGTCACCGAACGCTTGTTGTGGTTCAGCATCGTGAAATAGAGGCTGTCCACGCCGGGGATGTCGCGCAGCTGCTGCCGCGTCGCGTCACCCTCGCCGGGCCGTTCGACCTTGATCACGTCCGCCCCCAGCCACGCAAGCAGCTGGGTACAGGTGGGCCCCGACTGCACGTGGGTGAAATCGAGGATTCGGACTCCTTCTAGCGCCTTGCCCATGTCGTCAACTCCGGTAGTACATGTCTGAAGTATGCGTGTGCACGGGCGCCGGGCGCTCCACGGCATCCGTCACGTCGGATCGCTTCCGGGGCCGGCAGCGCGCTGCGCCTCCAGCTCGGTCAGGCGCTTGCGAAGGGCGCGTTCCTCGGCGAACCGGTCGGTCTCGTCGCGGATCACCGACGCCACGGCGCTCACCTTGCCTTCGGCATCGAACAGCATCGCCACGGTAAATGCGATCGACAGGGCGCGCCCGGCCTTGTCCACCGCCGGCACGCGCAACACGTCGTGGCCATAACGGGTGGTCCCCGTGGCCATCGACTTGTCGAAACCGTCCCAGTGGCGCTTGCGCAGCCGCTCCGGGATGATCATGTCCATGCGCTGGCCCAGCGCCTCGGCCTCGGTGAAGCCGAACATGCGCTGCGCGGCCGGGTTCCAGACGATCACCCGGCCCTCGGCATCGCTGACGACCACGGCGTCGCCGATCGCGTCGACGAGAGCGTGGAGGTCGATGGATGGTTGCATGCGCCTGGTGAAGGGTTGCGGTGGTCGGAATTGAAAACGGCGCCCGCCGGGCGCCGTTTTTCAGGGCCTGGCCCCCGCTGATGCGGGCAGGATCAGACGGCCTTGGCCTCGTGGATCTTTGCGATCTGCTCCTTGGTGTAGCCCAGCTCGGCCAGCACCTCGTCGGTGTGCTCGCCCAGCAGCGGCGACGCCGTGACAGTGGGCTTCATGTCGGAGAACTTGATCGGGCTGCCCACCGTGAAATAGCTGCCGCGAACCTTGTGCGGCACTTCCACGATGGAGCCGCTCTTGCGCAGCGACTCGTCGTGCAGCAGTTCCTTCATCGACAGGACCGGCGCGCAGGGGATGTCGAACTTGCGGAAGATGTCGACCGCCTCGTACTTGGTCTTGTCGCTGATGAAGTTCTCGATCGTGGCGAAGATCTCGTCGATGTGCGGCTGGCGGGCGCGGGCCGTGGTGTAGGCCGGGTCGGTCTTCCATTCCGGCTTGCCGAGCGCGTCGCAGATCGGCTCCCAGGCGTGACCCTGGATCGTGAAGTAGATGTAGGCGTTGGGATCGGTCTCCCAGCCCTTGCACTTGAGGATCCAGCCCGGCTGGCCGCCGCCGCCGGCGTTGGCGCCGCGCGGCACCACGCCGTCCTTGAAGGCGTCCATCTCGTGCGGGTACTGCGGGTACTCCTCGAGGTAGCCCACCTTGTCCAGGCGCAGCTGGTCGCGCATCTTGACGCGGCACAGGTTCAGCACGGCGTCCTGCATCGACACGGCGACCTTCTGGCCCTTGCCGGTCTTCTGCTTGCCGATGTAGGCCGTGAGGATGCCGATGGCCAGGTGCATGCCGGTGTTGGAGTCGCCGAGCGCGGCCGCCGAGATCGTCGGGCCGGCGTTCTCGCCCTTCCAGTAGCCGGTGGTCGACGCGGCGCCGCCGGCGCACTGCGCCACGTTCTCGTAGACCTTCAGGTCTTCGTAGTGGTGGCCTTCGCTGAAGCCCTTCACCGACGCCAGGATCATGCCGGGATTGAGGGTCTGGATGTACTCCCAGGTGAAGCCCATCCGGTCCAGCGCGCCCGGACCGAAGTTCTCGACCATCACGTCGCTTTCGCGGATCAGCTTCTCGAGCACCGCCTTGCCCTCGGGCTTCTTGGTGTCCAGCGTCAGCGAGCGCTTGTTGCTGTTGAGCATCGTGAAGTACAGGGCGTCGGCGTCGGGGACGTCACGCAGCTGGCTGCGGGTGACGTCGCCGGAACCGGGACGCTCGACCTTGATCACGTCCGCGCCGAACCAGGCCAACAGCTGGGTACAGGCCGGGCCCGCCTGGACGTGCGTGAAATCGATGATCTTGATGCCCTTGAGGGGGAATTGCCCAGACATGTGCGTTCGCTCCTTGCGTTGCTTCTGACGGAAAACGGTTTACTTCTTCAGGGCCGCAGCCGGGTTCAGGCTGGTGATGCGGCCGCTCTCGGTGCCGGCGGTCTCGTCGATGACCGCGTTGATCAGCGTCGGGCGACGCGACCGGATGGCTTCTTCCATGCCGCTGCGCAGCTCGGCCGGCGTCGTGGCGTACACGCCCACGCCACCGAAGGCCTCCATCAGCTTCTCGTAGCGCGCGTCCTTGACGAACACGGTGGGCGCCACGTCGGGGCCACCCTTCGGATTGACGTCGGTGCCGCGGTAGACGCCGTTGTTGTTGAAGATGACGACGCAGACCGGCAGGTTGTAGCGGCAGATCGTCTCGACCTCCATGCCGCTGAAGCCGAAGGCGCTGTCTCCCTCGATGGCGATGACCGGCTGGCCGGACTCGACCGCGGCAGCCACGGCAAAGCCCATGCCGATGCCCATCACGCCCCAGGTGCCCACATCCAGGCGCTTGCGCGGCTTGTACATGTCCACGATGCTGCGCGTGAAGTCGAGCGCATTGGCGCCTTCGTTGACCAGCATCGCGTCCGGATTGGCCTTGACGATGTCGCGCACCACGTTCAGCGCGCTGTGGAAGTTCATCGGCTTCGGGTCCTTGGCCAGGGTCTCGGCCATCTTCGCGATGTTCTTCGTGCGGCGCTCGGACACGGCGCTGGTCCATTCCGAGGGCGGCTTGGGCCACTGGCTGCCGATGCCGGCCAGCAGGGCCGCCACGCACGAGCCGATGTCGCCGACCACGGGTGCGTCGATGCGCACGTTGCTGTCCATCTCGGTCGGCGAGATGTCGATCTGGATGAACTTCTGGCCGCCCCAGGACTTGTGGTCCTTGCCGCCCCAGGTCTTGCCCTTGCCGTGCGACAGCAGCCAGTTCAGGCGCGCGCCGATCAGCAGCACCACGTCGGCTTCGGGCAGCACGTAGCTGCGCGCCGCGGCGGCGGACTGCTCATGCGTGTCCGGCAGGATGCCCTTGGCCATCGACATCGGCAGGTACGGGATGCCGGTGCGTTCCACCAGCGCGCGGATGTCGTCGTCGGCCCGCGCGTAGGCGGCGCCCTTGCCGAGCAGGATCAGCGGCTTCTTCGCAGACTTCAGCAGGTCGAGCGCACGCTGGATCGCGTCCGGCGCAGGGATCTGGCGCGGGGCCGGGTCCACCACCTGGATCAGCGACGCGGCGCCCGCGGCTGCGTCCATCGTCTGCGCGAACAGCTTGGCCGGCAGGTCGAGGTAGACACCGCCCGGACGGCCGGACACGGCGGCACGGATGGCGCGCGCGATGCCCACGCCGATGTCATCGGCGTGAAGCACGCGGAACGCGGCCTTGCAAAGCGGCTTGGCGATGGCCAGCTGGTCCATCTCCTCGTAGTCGCCTTGCTGCAGGTCGACGATCTCGCGCTCGCTGGAGCCGCTGATGAGAATCATCGGGAAGCAGTTCGTGGTGGCATTGGCCAGCGCGGTCAGGCCGTTCAGGAAGCCCGGCGCCGACACCGTCAGGCACACGCCCGGCTTGCCGTTCATGAAGCCCGCGATGGCCGCGGCGTTGCCCGCGTTCTGCTCGTGTCGGAACGAGATGACACGCAGACCTTCGGCCTGCGCCATGCGCGTCAGGTCGGTGATGGGGATGCCGGGCAGGCCGTAGATCGTGTGGATGCCGTTGAGCTTGAGCGCATCGAGGACGAGGTGGAAGCCGTCGGTGAGACGGGCCTCGGCGGTGGGGGTCGTAACGGGCGAGAGGACTGCCGACATGGCAAGGCTCCTGGGGTCGGGATGAGACTGGCGGCTATGGTAGAAACTCGCCCTTTCCTTCTCCGTTGACCGCGGTCAACTTTCGGAAACTGGCCTGCCCCGATGCTGCGGTTTTCGCGCCCAAAGACCCCATGACCCTCCTGGTCGGCCACCCCGAACGCAACATCATTCACGTCCAGCTGAGGCAGAACGTCGTCCTCAAGACGATGACCGACGCGGAACGTGCGGAGCTGGAGCGGCGCCTGGTCGTGGTCGACTGCGCCAAGGAGGAGTACCTGCTGCACCAGGGCGTGCACGAGATGGAGCAGTACTTCGTGCTCGACGGCATCCTGAAGCGCGTGGTGGCCAATGCGGACGCCAAGGAAATGATCCTGCGCTTCGCCGACGAGCGCGACATCGAGACCAGTTACGCGGCGTGGCGGCTGAACACGCCCACGCCCTATGCCATCGTCAGCGTCACCAAGGCTCGCGTGGCCAAGCTGCCGATGCCGCAATGGGTGGAGTTCATGGACCGGCACCCCCGGTTCAAGGCCGAATTCGAGGTGCAGGTGATGCAGATCATGAGCGAGATCCTGGCTCACACGATCACGCTGCACCTGCTTGACGCGCCGGGGCGCGTGCACCGCTTCATGCGCAAGCACGCCGACCTGGCCGAGCGCATCCCGAAGAAGCAGCTCGCGGCCTACCTCAACCTGTCGGCCGAGACGCTCAGCCGCTTGAAGCAGCGCGGCAAGATCTGACCGGCGCTTCTGGCGCCGGCCCGGTCAGTTCTTGGAGGAAGTGAACAGCCTGGACGTGGCCATCACGCGCAGCTGGCTGTCCACGCCGGTGACGCCGGACACGCCGGCAGCCACTTTCTCGGCGGCATCACGCTCGGCCGTGTTCACCACGATGCCTCGCAGAACGATGACGCTGCCGCTGCCCTCGATGCTGACGTCGACTTCGCGCGTGGCATCGTGAGCCCGCAGGGCTGCCCGCACATGCGCGTGCAGCGCCATCGACTGCAGCAACGCCCTCGACGCATCCGTCTCGGCAAATTCGGCCCGCGACAACAGCGCCTTGATCTGCTGCACGCAGGTATCCACGGAGAGCCGGTCGGTGTTGAGCACCATGTCGAACAGCGACGGGTCACCCCACTCGACGCCGAACTGCTCATGCATGCGAGCCGCATTGGCCTGGTCGCTGCGGCGGATCTCGGCCTCGGCAAGATCGACATCGTCGGTGTCGAGTTCGGACATGAGCCACTGCACGCGCTTGGCGAACGGCCGCATGATGCGGATGCACGGCACGTGCGGCACCGTGCGCAGCAGGCAGGTGGCACCCCAGCCGCGCAGCACCACGTTGCCGCGCGAGGCGGCCTCGAGTACTTCTTCTGCCGTGTAGACGGCAATACTCGCCTTGTCGGCCGTCAGGCGCTCGATCGTGCCGGCCTTGCCCGCGCGCAGGCGGTTGATCAGGCTCTTGGACACGTGCATCTTGTCGGCCACGCGTTCGGCGACCTCGTGCTGCAGGGTGGCGATGCCGAGTTCGGCGGCCAGCTGCTCGGCGATGTCCTGGGCCAGCGAACCCATTCCCTGGGTGAGGGCGATGACAGGCATGACGTGTGCTCCTTTGCCGGAATCAGTCGATCGGGCGCTGCGCGGCAAGCGGGTCCTGCTTGGGAGCCCGGATCAGGGCCAGCAGCTTGGAAATCAGCGGCCACAGCAGCATGACCAGCGCCAGGGTGGTGATGGAGCCGACGAGCGGGTTGGACCACATGATGGTGACCTCACCCTGTGACACGAGCATGGCCTGCCGGAAAGAGTCTTCGGCCTTGTCGCCCAGCACCAGGGCCAGCACCAGCGGCGCCAGCGGATAGTCGAGCTTCTTGAAGACGTAGCCGATGATGCCGAACAGCAGCATGAGCCAGATGTCGAGCATCGCGTTGTGCACCGTGTACGCGCCGATCGCGCAGATGACGATGATCACGGGCGCGATGATCGAGAACGGAATGCGCAGGATCGACGCGAACAGCGGCACCGTCGAGAGCACCACGATCAGGCCGACCAGGTTGCCCAGGTACATGCTGGCGATCAGGCCCCACACGAACTCCTTCTGCTCGACGAAGAGCAGCGGACCGGGCTGCAGACCCCAGATCAGCAGGCCGCCCAGCAGCACCGCAGCGGTAGGCGAGCCCGGGATGCCCAGGGCGAGCATCGGCAGCAGGGCACTGGTGCCGGCCGCGTGGGCTGCGGTCTCGGGGGCCACAACGCCCTCCACCTCGCCCGTGCCGAACTTCGGCCCGCTCTTGGAGAATTTCTTGGCCAGGCCGTAGCTCATGAAGGACGCCGGCGTGGCGCCCCCCGGGGTGATGCCCATCCAGATGCCCACGAGCGAGCTGCGCAGCGACGTCGCCCAGTAGCGCGGCAGCTCCTTCCATGTCTGCCACACCACCTTGGGGTTGATGCGGGCCGACTTGCCGGAGAAGCTCAGTCCCTCTTCCATCGACAGCAGGATCTCGCCGATGCCGAACAGGCCGATCACCGCGATCAGGAAGTCGAAGCCGCGCATCAGCTCGGTGAGGCCGAAAGTCATGCGCAGCTGACCCGTCACCGTGTCCATGCCGACGGCGGCCAGCGCGAAGCCGAGCGCCATCGCCACGAGGATCTTGAACGGATTGCCCTTGCCCATGCCGACGAACGAACAGAACGTGAGCAGGTAGACGGCGAAGAATTCCGGTGCGCCGAACTTGAGGGCGAACTTCGCGACCAGCGGCGCCGTGAACGTGATCATCAGCACCGCGACGAAGGCACCGATGAACGACGAGGTGAAGGCCGCCGTCAGTGCCTCGCCGGCTCTGCCCTTCTGCGCCAGCGGGTAGCCGTCGAAGGTGGTGGCCACCGACCAGGGCTCTCCCGGGATGTTGAACAGGATCGATGTGATCGCCCCGCCGAACAGTGCGCCCCAGTAGATGCACGACAGCATCACGATGGCCGAAGTGGGCGACATCGTGAACGTGAGCGGCAGCAGGATGGCCACCCCGTTGGCACCACCCAGACCCGGCAGAACGCCGATGAGCACGCCCAGGATGATGCCCACGAACATCAGGGCGATGTTGGTCGGCGTGAGCACGACGGCGAAGCCGTGCATCAGTGCGCTGAGTTCTTCCATGAATCCAGACTCCAGTTGGTCCGTCGACGGCTCGCGGTGCCGTGTCCGTCAATAGCCGAGGAAGCCGAGCGGGTTGAGGGCGCCCTTGTACAGCGGCACCTTGAACCAGACCTCGAACATCACGAAGAAGAGCGCGTTCACGGTCACCCCGACCACCACGCTCTTGAGCGGCGAATACTTGCCAAGGATGATCATGAACAGCGCGATGAAGATCGCCGACGCCAGGTACAGCCCCAGCGCCATGATCACGCCGACGTACACCGCCGAAGGAATCAGCACCGACAGCACGCGCTTGAGCTGCTCCGAGTCGACGAAGGTCTCGTCCTCGCCGGCAGCCGCGGCGCTGGCGCGGGCACGGACCGACTGCACGAAGATCGCCGTTCCGCACACGGCCAGGATCAGGCCGATGTAGAAGGGAAAGTAGCCTGCACCCGGGCCGTCCGAGGTCCACTCGGCGCCGAGACGGCGCGCCTCATAGATCACCACACCGCCGATGACCACCAGGCAGGCAGCGACGATGGCGTCGATGGTCGAGTTTCGGGCGACCGGCGTTCCCTCGGGAACGTCTCCGGACGGGTCATGAGCCATGGTTTTCTCCTGCGTGGGGCGTGCAGCCCCCTGCCGCCTGTCTGCTGACAGGCGGGGTCGATCTGGGTGCGGGAACGCGCCGGCCGCAGGGCCGGCGCAGGGGACTTACTTGGCGATGAAGCCGGCTTCGGTCATCAGCGTGCGATGCAGCGTCTCGGCACCGGTCAGCCACTTGGCGTAATCGGCACCGCTGAGGGCGGTCTGGTTGAAGGCGCCCTTCTCCATGAATTCCTTCCAGTCCGGCGTCTCGCGGACCTTCTTCATCAGGTCCACGTAGTAGGCCTGCTGGTCAGGCGTCACGCCCGGGGCCATGAAGATGCCGCGCAGCATGACGTAGTCGGTCGGCACGCCGGACTCCTTGCAGGTCGGGATGTCGGCCCACGACTGCGTGGCAGTCACCTTTTCCTTGTAGGGCATGCGGGTGTCGTCGAAGACGCACAGCGGGCGCAGCGAGCCGGCGCGCCACTGGGCCACGGCTTCGATGGGGTTGTTCACCGACGAGTCGATGTGCTTGCCCACCAGTTGCACGGCCACCTCGCCGCCGCCCTTGTACGGGACGTAGATGAACTTGGTGCCGGTCGCCTTCTCCAGACCCACGGTGATGATCTGGTCTTCCTGCTTGGAGCCCGTGCCGCCCATCTTCATCTTGTTGGGGCCGGCGGCCTTGACCGCTGCGATGTACTCGTTGGCGGTCTTGTAGGGCGTCTCGGCGTTGACCCACAGCACGAACTGGTCAAGCGCCAGCATCGACACGGGCGTCATGTCCTTCCAGTTGAAGGGCACGCCGGTGGCCAGCGGCGTCGTGAACAGGTTGGACAGGGTGATGATGATCTTGTGCGGGTCGCCCTTGGCCTCCTTCACGGCCAGGAAGCCTTCCGCGCCCGCGCCGCCGGACTTGTTGACGACGACCATCGACTCCTTCATCAGCTTGTGCTTGACGATGACGCCCTGGATGAAGCGGGCCATCTGGTCGGCGCCACCGCCGGTGCCGGCGGGAATGACGAACTCGACGGGCTTGCTCGGCTCCCAGGCCCAGGCAGCCGGAGCAGCCATCGCGAGGGCCGCGCATGCGACGGTGGACAGACGCTTGAAGGTGCGGCCGAGGGCCGAACGACGGGGTGCTTGGTTAGCTCGCATGGACGTGTCTCCAGTCGGTGAGTCGATCTGCGTGGAAGCTTTGCCGAACCTCTTGCGAAGCCATCCACTTGGTTCGGCGCGATGGTGTTTGGGACCGGAAGAAATTCAATTGACCGCAGTCAAGATCACGGGACAACCCGGCCCGAGCGCACTCTAACGGAACGGTGCTGCGCCTGGGGGCGTTGACCACTCGACGCGCGGGTCCGGCGCGTCGCCCGCCGGCGCTGTCGCCACTCTGTCGAAGGCCCTTCCAGCGAGATCGTCATACCCGCGTTCCAGTGAGACAGGCGCATCGAATCAAGGCCCGATCAAGCCGAGTCAGTACAAACACCACCCGAGTTTGTCCCTAGCCCATGCGCAGGAGCTCCCATCGGCGCGCTGGGTGACCGTGCATCATTGCCGCCGACGTCCAACCAAATCTTCCCGATGAACACCTGGATCTACACCCACGCTGCCTGCCTGGAGCACCGCCCGGGCCCGCACCATCCCGAATCACCCGATCGCCTGCTGGCGGTGCTCAAGGCGCTGGACGCGCCGGAGTTCGCCGCCGCGGCACGGCAGGACGCGCCGATGGGCACGCTCGAGCAGATCGTGCGCGTCCACGACCCCGACTATGTCGCCGCCGTCGAGGCGGCGGTGCCTCGCCAGGGCTACCGGGCGCTCGATGCGGGCGACACGATCATGTCGCCAGGGTCATGGGAAGCGGTGCTGCGCTGCGTCGGTGCGGCCTGCGCCGCCGTCGACGCGGTGGTTGAGGGGCGGGCACGCAATGCGTTCTGTGCCACGCGCCCCTGCGGTCATCACGCCGAAGCGGATCGCGCAATGGGGTTCTGCGTCTTCAACCAGGCAGCAATCGCCGCACTGCACGCACGCGAGGTTCATGGCATCCGGCGCGTTGCCGTGGTGGACTTCGACGTGCACCATGGCAACGGCACGCAGAACAGCTTCTACGACGACCCCGACCTGTTCTACGGGTCCAGCCACCAGTCGCCCTTCTATCCGGGCACGGGCTCGCGCAGCGAGTCCGGCTCCTCAGGCAACGTGGTCAACATTCCGCTGCCGCGCGGCGCGGATTCCGCGACGTTTCGCCACCACATGCGCACCGAGCTGCTGCCCGCGCTGGATCGGTTCGCGCCGGGCCTGTTGATCATTTCCGCAGGCTTCGACGCGCATCACCTGGACCCGCTCGGTGGCCTGTCCTTCACTGATGACGATTTCCACTGGATCACGCGCGAACTGATGGCGGTGGCCGGCCGAACGGCAGCCGGCAAGGTGGTATCGACCCTGGAAGGCGGCTACAGCCTCGACGGACTGGCCAGCGGCACCGCCGCGCACGTGCGCGCACTGATGCAGCAATGAGGGCCCGGCCCGGAGGCGCCCCGCGCCCCGGTGCGCTGTCCGTTCAGCCGCCGTCGAACCGGATGCTGGCCAGCGTGACCCTGTTGCCGCCCCGCTGGCGCGCCTCGGCCAGAGCGCCTTCGCAGGCATTGCGCAGCGCCTCCTGGGTGTGCGCCGTGTGCGGAAAGCTCGCCACACCCATCGACACCGTGAAGCCGACTTCGCGTCCGTCGTGCGCCACGATCTGCGTGGCGCACTGGCGGCGCAGGCCCTCCATCCGCGAATGTGCCGTCGCCAGGCCCACGCCCGACAGCAGCACCGCGAAACGGTCCTCGTCGTAGCGGCACGAAGCATCCATCGCGCGCGTGTTGCCGCGCAGCAGCAGTCCCAGTGCTTCCTGCACCCGGCGCCGAACGGCAGCGCCCAGCGACTGCAACTCCGGCGCCAGCGGATCGAGTTCGATCGACACGAGCGCGAACTCCCGGTGCTCGCGAGTGGACAGATCGACCTCGCGCCGGATCTGGTCGTCGAAGTGCGCGCGGTTGTACAGACCGGTCGCACTGTCGCGGGGCGACCGCTCCTGTGCTTCGCGCCGCAGCTGTTCATTGGCCAGTTGCTGCTGCTCCAGCTGCTCGATCGCCTGCCTGAGCTGCGCCTCGCGGCGCCTCGCAGGTGCCAAATCGCGCCATACCAGCGCGAGCAGCGGGTTTCCGTCGGGGCCGACCAGCCACTGCCTGAGCACCTGGAACTCTCGCGGCACTCCCGCCATGTCGCATTTGTGTTCGGTGCTGTGCCACGCCTGTTGGTCGAGCGCCGCCTGGTCAGCCGCCTTGAACGCGGCGGGGTCACCCAGCAGGTCCGCGTCGCGCACTCCGATCAGCGCCGCCTGCGATCGCCCCATCCATTCCGCCATGCGGGATCCGGCGTGCAGCCAGACGCCGGCTGCGTCCTTGAGCACCAGCGCGTCCTGGTCGCGCTCCACCAGCGCCAGGGCCAGTGGCGCAAGGCACGCCGCCAGAGCGGCGTCCATGCCGGATTCAGCAGGATCGGAAGGCATCGGGAGCGAGGATGTGCATCGGATGGTAGCCACCTGGGGCTTTGTCGCCATGCTCCAAAACAGGCAGTCGCCAGGGCGCCGCGCGCCCGCTATAATGCTGGGCTTTGCTGGCAACCCACGCCAGGGCACAGGCCGTAACGGACGTCCTGAAATCGGGGCCAGTGGGAAGGTCAATGACGGGGTAGCGCTCCTGTACCCTCCTCCTTGACCCCGCACCGACGCCTGCCCGGCGCTGAAACCTAGGATCCTTCCTTTCATGACCACCATTCGCGTCAAAGAGAACGAGCCCTTCGACGTGGCGCTGCGCCGCTTCAAGCGCACCATCGAAAAGCTGGGCCTGCTGACCGAACTGCGCGCCCGCGAGTTCTACGAGAAGCCCACGGCCGAACGCAAGCGCAAGAAGGCTGCCGCGGTGAAGCGCCACTACAAGCGCGTTCGCTCGATGCAGCTGCCCAAGAAGCTGTACTGATTCCGGCCCCTGGCCAGCGACGAGCCCGCGCGGGACACCGCAGCGGGCTCGTCGCGCTTCTGAAGGACCCCCGATGACCCTCAAGGACCGCATCACAGAAGACATGAAGACGGCCATGCGTGCCAAGGACGCCGCGCGCCTGTCGACGATCCGCCTGCTGCTGGCGGCGATCAAGCAGCGTGAGGTCGACGAGCGGATCATGCTCGACGACACCCAGGTGGTCGGCGTGCTGGACAAGCTGGCCAAGCAGCGCAAGGATTCGATCGCCGCCTTCGCACAGGCCGGACGTACCGACCTGGTGGACAAGGAGACCGCCGAACTCGCCGTGCTGGAAGGCTATCTGCCGCAGCGGCTGTCCGTCGACGAAGTCCAGGCCGAGGTGGCCCGCATCGTGGCCGAGCTTGGCGCCGCGGGGCCCGGCGACATGGGCAAGGTGATGGGCGCGGCCAAGAGCGTCCTGGCCGGCAAGGCCGACATGGGCATGGTGTCTTCCGCGGTCAAGGCCGCTCTCAACCGATAGGCTTGCTGGTCATGTCGAGCACTTCCCTGCCCATTCGCCCTGTTGCGCCCGACGTGTGCGTGGCGCCGCAACTCACGCCAGAGGCCATGGCCGAGGCCGCGCGCGCCGGATTTCGCAGCGTGGTAAACAACCGCCCCGACTTCGAACACGGGCCCGACCAGCCCTCCAGCGCCGAGATCGAGGCTGCTGCCCGCGCCGCCGGCCTGGAATACCGTCACCTGCCGGTGGATGGCGGCTTCCAGACCCCCGAGCAGATCGCCGCCATGGCGAGCCTGCTGGAGCAGCTGCCGCGGCCGCTGCTGATGTTCTGCCGCAGTGGCGCGCGCTCCACGCGCCTGTTCATGCAGGCCCAGGCTGCGGGTTAGACCCTCGGGCGCCGCGTCCGATCACTGCCAGAATTCGCGCATCGCGAATTCCGGAGGGTGCGCCTGTGGGAGCCCTGCTCAAACTGTCCCGCCTGATCGACACCGTCAATGAGTGGATCGGCAAGCTGACCATGTGGCTGGTTCTGGCTGCGGTCATCATCAGTGCCGGCAACGCGTCGCTGCGCAAGGCGTTCAACATCGGCTCGAACGCGTCACTGGAGATCCAGTGGTACCTGTTCGCCGCGGTGTTCATGCTCGGCGTGGGCTACGTGATGCTCAGGAACGCCCATGTGCGGATCGACTTCATCTCGAGCAAGCTGTCAAAGCGCACCAACGCCATCATCGACGCGATCGGCATCGTCGTCTTCACCATCCCGCTGTCGATCATCATGATCAACCTCGGCTGGCCGGTGTTCATTCGCGCCTTCGACACCGGCGAGATGAGCCAGAACGCCGGCGGTCTGATCCGCTGGCCGATGTGGGCCCTTCTGCCGCTGGGCTTCTCCATCCTGCTGGCGCAGGCGTCGTCCGAGCTGATCAAGCGGGTCGCCTTCATCACGGGGCACACATCCGAGCCCTTCAGCGTGGAGCACGGCAAGTCGGAAGCGGAGCTCCTGGCGGAAAAACTGGCCGCCGAGGCCGCCAGGCACGAGCAGGAGCTCGCTGCCGGAAAGGCGCGCTGAGATCATGGCCCAGTTCATCGCCCAGAACTTCGTCCCGCTGCTTTTCTGCGGGCTGCTCTTCTTCCTGCTGACGGGCATCCCCGTCGCCTTCGGTCTGGCGGCCACGGGCCTGCTGTTCGGCTTCATCGGCATGGAGGTGGGGTTGTTCTCCACCACCCTGTTCCAGGCGCTGCCGCTGCGGGTGTTCAACATCATGAGCAACGAGACCTTGCTCGCGATCCCGTTCTTCACCTTCATGGGGATCATCCTCGAGCGATCCGGCATGGCCGAGGACCTGCTGGAGACCGTGGGCCAGGTGTTCGGCCCGGTGCGGGGTGGCCTGGCCATCGCGGTCATCCTGGTGGGTGCGCTGCTGGCGGCCACCACTGGCGTCGTCGCCGCCGCGGTGATCTCGATGGGCCTGATCTCGCTGCCGATCATGCTGCGCTACGGCTACAACCGCACCATCGCCACCGGCACCATCACCGCATCGGGCACGCTGGCGCAGGCGATCCCGCCGTCGCTGGTGCTGATCGTGCTGGCCGACCAGATGGGCCGCTCGGTGGGCGACATGTACGCCGGTGCCCTGCTGCCGGGCCTGCTGCTGGTCGGGCTCTACGTCATGTTCGTCGTGGTCGTGGCCTTCGTCAGGCCGACGTGGGTGCCCGCGTTGCCGACAGAGGCTCGCATCTACCGCGAGTCCGACGGCAGCGGCGGCTACCGCTCGTTGCTGGTGCTGCTGGTGGCGTGCGGCGCAGCCGGCTTCGCCTGGTCGCGCGTGCACAGCCAGCTCATGGGGGCATGGCTCGAACGCGAAGGCGCAGCGCCTGGCGACGAGATCTTCATCATGTCGATGACGATCGCCTCGCTGCTGGCACTGGCGCTGGCGCTGGTCAACAGCATCACGCGCATGGGCCTGCTGTCGCGCCTGGCCGAGCGGGTCACCTTCGTGCTCATCCCGCCGCTGGTGCTGATCTTCCTGGTCCTGGGCACCATCTTCCTTGGCGTGGCCACGCCCACCGAAGGCGGCGCCATGGGCGCCATGGGCGCGCTGATCATGGCCTTCGGCCGCCGCCGGCTGAACCTCAAGCTGATGATGCAGGCGCTGGACAGCACGGCCAAGCTGGCCACCTTCGTGCTGTTCATCCTGATCGGCTCGACGGTGTTCTCGTTCACCTTCAACGCGGCCGACGGCCACATCTGGGTCGAGCACCTGTTCGACAAGCTGCCCGGCGGCGCGCTCGGGTTCCTGATCGTGGTGAACGTGCTGGTGTTCATCCTCGGCTGCTTCATCGACTTCTTCGAGATCGCCTTCATCGTGATCCCGATGCTGCTGCCGGTGGCCGAGAAGATCCTGCCGTCGCTGTTCCCGCCCGGCACGCCGATCGACGCGATCATGATCTGGTTCGGCGTCATCATCGCGATGAACCTGCAGACCTCGTTCCTGACCCCGCCCTTCGGCTTCGCGCTGTTCTACCTGCGCAGCGTGGCCGCCAAGACCGACTACAAGGACCGCGTCACCGGCGCCAACATTCCGGCCGTCACCACGGGGCAGATCTACAAGGGCTCGATCGCCTTCATCGTGCTGCAAGTGATCATGGTCGGCATGGTCATCGCGTTCCCCACGCTGGTCACCGGCGGCATCGAGCAGGGCGTCAAGATCGACGCCGAGCAGGCGCTGGAGAGCATGGGCGTGCCTGAGGCCGCGACGGACCCTGCCGCCGCCGCGTCCGAGCCCGAAGCCGGCGCGTCCGAGCCCGAGGCGGGAGCCTCGGAGCCCGAGTCCGGCAAGGAAGACGACCCGATGAAGGCCCTGCAGGACGCCATCAAGCAGGACGGCGCCAAGAAGTAGCCGAGCAGCCGGCGCCGGCCGTTTCGTCCGGCGCCACCGTCGGCTTGAGACCATGAAAAAGCCCCGCCGAGGCGGGGCTTCGTTTCGAGGCGCCGGGCGCCTACGCGCGCGTCAGAGCTTGGCCGACTGCATGAAGTTGTCGAAGCGCGCCTCGGTGAAGCGGAACCACAGGTTGGCTTCCTTGCGGAAGGACGAGTAGTCCTCGTACACCTTCTTCCAGCGCGGGTTGCGGTTGCCGATCTCGCTGTACAGCGCCATGGACTCCTTGAAGGCCGCGTCCATCAGGTCCTTCGGGAACGGGAACAGCTTGGCGCCACCAGCCACCAGCTGCTTGAGCGCCGCGGCGTTCTTGCCGTCGTACTTGGCCTGCATGTCGACGTGGGCGTAGGCCGAGGCCGCCTCGACGATGGCCTTGTTCTCGGCCGACAGGGCGTCCCAGGCCTTCATGTTGATGTGCAGGTCGAGCTGCGGGCCACCTTCCCACCAGCCCGGGTAGGCGTAGTTCTTGGCGACCTTCTGGAAGCCGAGCTTCTGGTCGTCGTACGGACCCACCCACTCGGCGGCGTCGATCGTGCCCTTCTCCAGCGCCTGGTAGATCTCGCCGCCAGGGATGTTCTGGGGCACGCCGCCGATGCGCTCGACCACCTTGCCGGCAAAGCCGCCGCAACGGAACTTGATGCCCTTGAAGTCCTTCAGGGACTTGATCTCCTTGCGGAACCAGCCACCCATCTGCGCCCCGGTATTGCCCATCGGGAAGTTGATGATGTTGTAGCCGGCATAGAACTCGCGCATCAGCTTCAGGCCGTTGCCCTCGAACATCCAGGCCGTCATCTGGCGGCTGTTCAGGCCGAACGGGATGGCGCAGCCCAGGGCGAAGGTCTCGTCCTTGCCGAAGTAGTAGTAAGGCGCGGTGTTGGCGGCCTCGACGGTGCCGTTCTGCAGCGCGTCGACGGTGCCGAACGCCGGCACCAGTTCGCCCGGCGCGTGCGTGGTGATCTCGAACTTGCCGCCGCTCATCTCCTTCACCTTCTTCGCGAAGACGTCGTTCACGCCGAACAGCGTGTCTAGCGCCTTGGGGAAGCTGGAAGTGAGGCGCCAGCGGATCGCGGCTTGCGCGTGCACGGCCGGCGCGACACCGGCAGCCAGGACACCGGCGATGCCGGCGCTGCGAACAAAGGAACGGCGTTCCATAGGGGCTCTCCTGAAGAGGATGGAGGGAAGTGCGCGGCGATTCTAGGCAGCGCTCCCGGTCTACCCGGACGGGGTTTCCCCGTGCGTGGGCCGGCCATGCGAGGGCGGGTCAGGCGCCGGCGACCTTCATGCGCTGCACCAGGATGGAGCCCGTCGTCCGGCTGCCGGAGGTGTAGGCGTCCGCGCCGACGGCGACAATGTCGCGCAGCATGTCGCGCAGGTTGCCGGCGATGGTCACCTCGTGCACGGGGTGAGCGATGCGCCCGCCCTCGACCCAGAACCCGGCCGCACCCCGCGAATAGTCGCCGGTGACGCCATTGACGCCCTGCCCCATCAGCTCGATGACGAACAGGCCTCGGCCCAGCTTGCGCAGCATGGCTTCGAGGTCGTCGCCGCGCCGGGTGAGGCGGCTCTTGAGCACCAGGTTGTGGGCCCCGCCGGCATGGCCGGTGGTCCGCAGGCCCAGCTTGCGCGCCGAATAGCTGGACAGGAAGTAGCCCTGCACCACGCCGGCGTCGACCACGCGCCGCGCGCTGGTGCGGACGCCCTCGTCGTCGAAGGCGGAACTGCCCTTGCCCTTGGCGACGAGCGGGTCCTCGTCCAGGTCCAGGTGGGGCGCCAGCACGGGCTGGCCCAGGCAGCCTTCCAGGAAGGTGGCCTTGCGGTACAGCGCACCGCCCGACGTGGCCTGGACGTAGGCACCGACCAGGCCCGACGCCAGCGTGGACTCGAACAGCACCGGCACCTCGCAGGTCGCGATCTTGCGCGACTTGAGCCGGGACAGCGCGCGCTCGGCGGCATAGCGGCCCACGGCTTCCGGCGCCGCCAGATCGGCCGGGTCGCGCATCGAGGTGTACCAGTAGTCGCGCTGCATGCCGTTGCCCCGGCCTGCGATGGGCGAAACCGACAGGCCGTGGCGCGAACTGGCGTAACCGCCGCGGAACCCGCGCGAGTTGCCCATGAAGAAGTGGGACTGCTGCGCCGACACGCCCGCGCCTTCGGAGTTGGTGATGCGGCGGTCGGTGGCGAAGGCCGCGGCCTCGCAGCGCAGCGCCAGCTCGCCGGCACGGGCCGCGTCGATCGTCCAGGGGTGGATCAGGTCCAGGTCGATCGCTGCCTGCCGCGGGCTGGCCAGATCGGCGTCGTCGGGCAGCCCGGCGGCGGGGTCCTCGGCCGTGAAGCGGGCGATGTCGTAGGCGGCCTGGACCGTCTGTTCCAGCGCAGCTCGGGAGAAGTCCGACGTGCTCGCGTTGCCGCGCCGTTGCCCCAGGTACACGGTGACGCCGACCGACTTGTCCCGGTTGCGCTCCACGTTCTCCAGGCGTCCCTTGCGCACCGACACCGACAGCCCGGCGCCTTCGGACACTTCAACCGCCGCATCGCTGGCGCCGGCCTTGCGGGCGATCTGCAATGCGTCGTCCACGATCTGCTGGAACTGCGCGCGGGAGTAGCTGAAACCTTGGGGTCCGGTCATGCGAACTATCATAGCCAGCAACCCATGAACGCCCCCGACGACCTGCACGACGACGACGCCTCGTCACGACCGAGCAAGAGCGAACTCAAGCGTCAGGCCCACGACCAGCAGGACATCGGCCAGGCGCTCGCCGCGCTGCCGGAGTCCACGCTGGCCGCCACGCCGATGCCGGACAACCTTCGCGACGCAGTGCTTGAACTGCGCCGCACGCGGTCGCACGAGGGCCGCCGGCGCCAGTTGCAGTACGTGGGCAAGCTGATGCGTCAGGTGGACATCGAGCCGCTGCGAGCCGCAGTGGCGTCGGCGCAGCTCGGACGGGCGCACGACGCGCTGGCGCTGCACAAGGCCGAGCACTGGCGCGCCGAACTGATGGCCGACGACGATGCGCTCACGCGCTGGATGGCCGAGCACCCCGACACCGACCTGCAACGCCTGCGCACGCTCATCCGCAACGCGCGCAAGGACGCCGCCCTTCCCGCCGAGCAGCGCCATGGGCGCGCCTGGCGCGAGCTGTTCCAGTTCATCAAGCCGCAGCTGGCCACGGTGCCGGCGGCGGGGCCCACCCCATGAGCGACTTCGATCCCGTCCGCATCGGCCTGCTGTCGATCAGCGACCGCGCCTCGGCAGGCGTTTACGAGGACAAGGGCCTGCCGGCCCTGCAGCAGTGGCTGACGCGCGCGCTGCGCAACCCCATCACCTGGGACACCCGCGTCATTCCGGACGATCAGCACGGCATCTCGCAGGCCCTGACCGAACTGGTGGATGACCGCGCCTGCCACCTGGTGCTGACCACCGGCGGTACCGGGCCGGCGCCACGTGACGTCACGCCCGAGGCCACGCTGGCCGTGGCGGACAAGGTGATGCCCGGCTTCGGCGAACAGATGCGCCAGATCAGCCTGAACTTCGTGCCCACCGCGATCCTGTCGCGGCAGGTGGCGGTGATCCGCAAAGCGACACTGATCGTCAACCTGCCCGGCCAGCCGAAGTCGATCGCGGAAACGCTGGAGGGCCTGCCGTCAGCCACGCCGCCGGTGCCGGGCATCTTCGCGGCCGTGCCCTATTGCATCGACCTTATTGGCGGCCCCTACCTCGAGACCGACGATGCGGTGTGCAGGGCGTTCCGGCCCAAGTCGGCGATCCGGGTGCGCTGAGCGCTACACCACCACCGGCTCGGGCTCGAGCCGGATGCCGAACCGGCCGTACACCGACTCCTGGATGGCACGTGCCAGGGTCACCACCTCGGCGCCGCTGGCGCCGCCGCGGTTGACCAGCACCAGCGCCTGCTTCTCGTAGACGCCGGCGCGGCCGATGGTCTTGCCCTTCCAGCCGCAGGCGTCGATCAGCCAGCCCGCGGCCAGCTTCACGCTGCCGTCGGGCATGGGGTAGTGCACGATCTCCGGGTCGCGGTCGATGATGTCGCGGCACTGCTCCGCGCTGACCACCGGGTTCTTGAAGAAGCTGCCCACGTTGCCGATGACGGCCGGGTCCGGCAGCTTGGCGCGACGGATCGCGCAGATCCAGTCGAACACGGTGGCGGCGTCGGGCGCCGCGTTTCCCGTTTCCTGCACCTTGCGCTCGAGTTCCAGGTAGCCGAGCACCGGCTCCCAGGGGCGCGGCAGCCGCATGCGCACGCGGGTGATCACGCTCTTGCCGGCCAATGCCCGCTTGAACACGCTGTCGCGGTAGCCGAAGCGGCACGCGTCAGGCCCGAGCGTGGCACTGCGCCCGGTGACCAGGTCCACCACGTCGAGCGACTCGAAACGGTCCTTCAGTTCGACGCCGTAGGCGCCGATGTTCTGCACCGGCGCCGCGCCCACCGAGCCGGGAATCAGTGCCAGGTTCTCCAGGCCCGGCCAACCCTGTTCGAGGGTCCAGGCGACGGTGTCGTGCCAAGGCTCGCCCGCACCGACCTCGACGATCCAGGCGTCGTCGCGCTGCTCCACGAGCCGGCGGCCTGTCACTTCCACCTTGACGATGACGGCCTGAGGGTCGCGCGTGAACACCACGTTGCTGCCGCCGCCGAGCACGAACTTCGGCGCACGCCCCAGGTCGGGGTGATCGACCAGCCGGCGCAGTTCGGCGTCGCTGCGCACGCGAACCAGCGTGTGCGCCACCGCCGGCAAGCCGAACGCGTTGAGCGTGCGCAGGTTCACGCCCTTCTCGATAGGCAGGTCGGGTATGGCGATGCCTTGCATGGGACAATTCTCGCCCAAGCCCGCGACCCTTCAGCGACAGGCCATGCCCAGCTTCGATGTCATGCTCGAGCCGAACTTCGTCGAACTGCGCAATGCGGTCGAACAGGTCAACAAGGAAATCGGCACCCGATTCGACTTCAAGGGCAGCAGCGCCAAGGTCGATCTCACCGAGAAGGGCACCGCGCGCGACCTGATGCTGTGCGCGGACAGCGATTTCCAGATCAGCCAGGTCAAGGACATCCTGCTGGCCAAGCTGGCCAAGCGCGGCGTGGACGTGCGCTTTCTCGACGACAGCGCGAAGATCGAGAAGATCGGCGGCGACAAGGTGCGCCAGCCGGTCAAGGTGAAGGTGGGCGTCGACGCCGAGCTTGGCAAGCGCATCCAGCAGGCCGTCAAGCAGAGCAAGATCAAGGTGCAGGCGGCCATCCAGGGCGACATCGTGCGGGTGACCGGCGCCAAGCGCGACGACCTGCAACTCACCATCGCCCTGCTTCGGCGCGAGATCGCCGACACGCCGATCCGTTTCGACAACCCCCGGGACTGACGCGATGACGATGCGCCGACTCTGGTGGGTGCTGGCGTTCGCAGCGGCGGGCTCAGCAGGGGCGCAGACCGTCACCCTGAACGGATCTCTCGGCACCCAGCAGGCCTTGCTGGTGATCGACGGACAGCCGCAGGCCGTGCCGGTGGGCGCCACCGTCAAGGGTGTCCGATTGCTGTCGCTGAGCGCCACGCAGGCCGAGGTCGAGGCCGGCGGTGTCAGGCGAACGCTGGCGCTGGGCGCCGGCCCGGTGCGCGTTGCAGGCGGTGCGAGCAGCGGGGCGCGCGAGATCGTGCTCACGGCAGGCCCGGGAGGACACTTCCTCACCACCGGCCAGATCAACGGTCGCGCGGTGCAGTTCATGGTGGACACCGGAGCCACCACGGTGGCGATGGGCCAGGCCGACGCGGACCGCATGGGGATCGACTACCGCACCAGCCCGCGCCGCGGCTTCGTCGACACGGCCAACGGCCGCGTGCCAGCCTACGGCGTGACGCTGACCTCCGTTCGGGTGGGTGACGTGGAAGTCGCCAACGTGGAAGCCACCGTGCTGCCGGCGGCGATGCCGCACGTGCTGCTGGGCAACAGCTTCCTCACGCGCTTCCAGATGAAGCGCGAGAACGACGTGATGCGCCTGGAAAAGCGGCCGAACTGACGCGGCCGCACCCCGCGGGAGCTCAGGCCGGCTGCAGCAGGCCTTTCTTGTCGAGCATCGGCTCCAGGCGCGGCGCACGCCCGCGGAACGCAGCGAACGTGGCGCCTGGCTCCACGCTGTCCCCAGCCGAATACACATGACGCAGCAGTCGCGCAGCCACTTCGGCGTCGAAGGGGTCGCCGGCCTCGACGAAGGCCTCGAAGGCGTCGGCGTCCAGCACCTCGGCCCAGAGGTACACGTAATAGCCCGCCGCATAGCCCGAGCCATAGAACAGGTGCTGGAAGTGGGTGAACCGATGATTCAGCCCCACGCCGTCGGGCAGGCCCCGCTCGCGCAGCACCTGGGCCTCGAAGGCCACAGGATCGGTGGGAACCCGACCGCTGGGCAGTGCGTGCACGGCCATGTCGGTCAGCGCGCTGGCAACATAGCGCACGGTCTCGTAGCCCTGACCGAAACGGCGCGCGCGCTTGAGCCTCTCGATCAGGTCTTCCGGGATCGGCTGGCCGGTATGCACATGCCTTGCGTGACGGCGCAGCACGTCGGGCTCGGTCATCCAGTGCTCGAACAACTGGGAAGGAAGCTCGACGAAGTCGCGCAGCACATTGGTGCCGGACAACCGCTCGTAGCCCACGTCCGACAGCAGGCCGTGCAGGCCGTGACCGAACTCGTGGAAAAGCGTTCGCACATCGTCGAACGACAGCAGGGTCGGCTGGCCGATCGCCGCCTTGGCGAAGTTGTTGTTGTTGACCACGATCGGCGTCACGGCGCCACCGTTGCGGGTCTGCTGCCTGAACTGGCTCATCCAGGCGCCGCTGCGCTTGGACGCCCGGGCGAAGTTGTCGTGCAGGAACACGCCGATGACGCCGTCGTCGACTCCGCGCACTTCGTAGGCCTTGACGTCCTGGTGATAGACGGGAAGGTCCGCTCGCTCCACCATGCGGACGCCGAAGAGGCGCTGCGCGCAGTCGAAGGCGGCCGCGACCATGCGCTCGAGCGGGAAGTAAGGCTTGACCTCGGCGTCGTCGATCGCGTACTGACGCTGCCTGACCTGCTCGGCCCAATAGCGCCAGTCCCAGGGTTCGATGGCGCCGTCCACGCCGCGCTGGCGCATCAGGGCCTGCAGTTCACTGCGCTCTCGCTCCACGGCAGGCACGGCGCGTGCCCAGACGTCGTCCAGCAGCTTCATCACGGCAGCCTGGGTGCCGGCCATGGTGTTGTCCAGAGCGTAGTCGGCATAGCTGCCATAGCCCAGCAGTGCCGCCTGCTCCGCTCTCAGTTCGAGGATCTCGCGCACGATGTCGCGGTTGTCCGTTTCGCCGGCATGCTCGCCGCGGCTGGTCCATGCGCGCCAGGCCGCTTCGCGAAGGTCGCGCCGTTCGCTGAAGGTCAGGAATGGCACGACCAGTGAACGCGACAGCGTGATCACGGCGCCGTCAAGGCCCCGTTCGGCGGCGGCCTGCCTCGCCGCGTCACGCACGAAGTCGGGCAAGCCGGCCATGTCGGCCTCGTGCGCCAGGTTCAGCCTGAAGGCACCTTCGTCGGCGAGCACGTTCTGGCCGAAGCGCGTCATCAGCGACGCCAGCGTCTCGTTGGCGGCGGCATAGCGATCGCGCTGCGCGCCGACGAGCCGGGCACCGGCGCGGACAAAGTCGCTGTGCAGCCGCTCCAGGAGACGAAGGCCCTGCGGCGGCAGGCCCAGGTCCTGACGCTTTGAATGAAGGGCGTCGAGGCGCGCGAACAGCCTTGGGTTCAGGTAGATCGCGTTGCCGTGGGCCGCCAGCGGCTGCGCCATGTCGCGCTGGACGACCTGCAGTGCGGGGGACGTCTCCGATGCGCAGAGGTTGTAGAACACGGCCTCGACACGGTTGAACAGCCGGCCGCTTGCGTCCAGCCGCGCCACCGTGTTGTCGAAGGTCGGCGCGTCGGGCTGCTGCGTGATCGCGTCGATCTCGTCCCTGTGTTCGCGCATGGCCACCTCGAAGGCCGCGGCGAAGTGCGCCGGTTCGATGTCGCCGAACGGCGGCAGTTCGTGCGGCGTCTGCCAACGTGCGAGCAGAGGGTTGTCCCGGTCGGTCAGGGTGCTGTTCATGGCGCCGACCTCACTTCCCGGCCTTGATGGCCAGCTCGTCGTCTTCCCGATAGGGTCGGTTTGCGCACTCGGTCAGCCAGTCGGTGCGCTCGTCCTCGGTCTTGGCAGCCGCATCGTTGAGCGCCTTGTTGCGCGCGTTCCAGTCGGTCACCGAGGCGTCCCGCGCCTTGGCTCGCTCGTTGTAGCTTCGAACACTGGCTTCATAGGCGGGCACCAGCGTGCCCTCGTCGTTGGTCAGGGTGGTCCGCGTTCGGTCCAGCCCCTCCCGGGTCGCCTCGAGAGCCTTGTTCAGCGCCTCCCGGTCGGCCTTGGGCGCCTCTTCGACGGCTCGGGCCCGCTGGTTGAAGGCCTCGATCTCCGTGGCATGCGCCCGCATCCGGGCCTCCCAGCCGCGCACGGCGGCAAGCTTGGCATCCACGTCGGCGCGCACCAGTTTCATGGCTTCGCCGCTCTTGACCAGTTCGTCCTTCTCGGCGTCCAGCGCGGTTCGGCGCTGCACCAGGTCCTTGCTGTCGACCGTGATGGCGTCCAGTCGCTTCAGGCAGGACCGCAACTCCTCGCGGGTCAGCATCTTGCCGGACGGAACCCCCTTGCCACCCAGGCTCTTGGTCGGCGCGGCGCGGGGCGCCGGCGATGCCGGGATCACGATGGAAGGTGGCTTGGCCTTGGCAGGTGCCGGCGCCTGCTGGGCGTGGGCGGGTGCGGCGATTGCGGAAATGGCAGTGAATGCCGCTGCGGCGAGTCGGTAGTGTCGCAACATGGAAGTCTCGGGTACGGCCTCGTGGGCCAGGAGTGGACCGGAGAGCGCCTGCCGCGTAGGCGGGCGCTGGCGCGAGGGCAGGATCATGCCATCTTGCCCTGTCGACATCTTTGGGGTCAGACTCCAACCCCGAACGCTTGCAGGAGACACCGATGGTCAAGCTCGTGAAGTGGGTGGTCGGCCTGGTCGCATTGGTCGCACTGGTGCTGGTCGCGGGTGGCTACGCCCTGTCGCCTGAATTCCGATCGGCGCGCAGCGTCACGGTCAATGCCCCGGCAGAGAAGATCTACCCGCTGGTGGCGGATCCACGCGAATGGAAACGCTGGACGGTATGGAACCAGCGCGACCCTTCCATGGCGATCACCTACAGCGGCCCCGCCTCGGGTGCCGGTGCAGGCTGGGCCTGGCAGAGCAAGACCGAGGGCGACGGAAAGATGACTTTCACCGCGGCCGATCCGGGCCGGCGCGTGGCCTACGAGCTCTTCTTTCCGGACTTCGGCACCACGTCCACGGGTGACGTGACGCTGGCCGCGGACGGCACCGGCACCCGCATCACCTGGAGCATGACGGGCAACATGGGCAGCAACCCGCTGATGCACTGGCTGGCGCTGTTCGGCGACCGCATGGTCGGCCCCGATTTCGAGGCCGGACTGGCCAACCTGAAGGCTCTGGCCGAGAAGTCCTGACAGGGACGCGCGCGTCCGGCGCCGGGCTCACTCGCCCAGGTAGGCGGCGCGAACGCGCGGATCGGCCAGCAGCATCTTCGCGTCGCCATCCATCGTGACCTCTCCGGACTCCATCACGTAGCCCCGATTGGCCAAAGACAGGGCCCGGCTGGCGTTCTGCTCGACCAGCAGGATGGTCGTGCCCTGCTTGTGGATGTCGGCCACCACCTCGAAGATCTTGTCGACCATGATCGGCGACAGGCCCATCGACGGTTCGTCCAGCAGCAGCACCTTGGGGCGCGCCATGAGGGCACGCCCCATGGCCAGCATCTGCTGCTCACCGCCGCTCATGGTGCCCGCAAGCTGCTGGGCACGCTCCTTCAGGCGCGGAAAGATGCCGAACACCTTGTCGATGTCGGCGTCGATCTCGCCGTCGTTGCGCACGAATGCGCCCATCTGCAGGTTCTCGACGATGGTCATGCGCGTGAAGGTGCCGCGACCTTCCGGCACCATCACCAGACCCTGCTTGACCAGGTCCCAGGCGCCCTGGCCGCGGATCGGCCGGCCCATGAACTCGATGTCGCCGGACGCGACGGGCTGCGTGCCCGTGATGGCCTTCAGCGTGGTGGTCTTGCCGGCGCCGTTGGCACCGATCAGGCTCACCAGCTCGCCCTGGCGCACTTCGAAGCTCACGCCCTTGACCGCCTGGATGCCGCCGTAGGCGACCTTCAGGCCGCTCACCTTCAACAGAGTCGTTGCCATCTCAATGCGTCCCGTGCCCGGCACCGAGGTAGGCCTCGATCACCTTCTCGTTCCTCTGCACCTCGGCCGGCGTGCCTTCGGCGATCTGCTTGCCGTAGTCGAGCACCGTCACCCGGTCGCACAGGCCCATCACCAGCTTCACGTCATGCTCGATCAGCAGGATGGTGCGGTTGTCGTTGCGGATGCGGTCGATCAGCTCGCGCAGCACCACCTTCTCGGTGGCATTCATGCCGGCCGCGGGTTCGTCCAGAGCGATCAGCTTCGGGTCCGTGGCCAGGGCGCGCGCGATCTCGAGGCGTCGTTGGTCGCCGTAGGACAGCGTGCGCGCCTTGTAGTCGGCGTAGCGGCCGATGCCGACGTAGTCGAGCAGTTCCTGGGCGCGCTGCGCGATGGCCCGCTCCTCCGCCTTGAACGACGGCGTTCGGAACACCGCCCCCACCAGCCCCGACTGGGTGCGAACATGCCTGCCCACCATGACGTTCTCGAGTGCGGTCATCTCCGCGAACAGCCTGATGTTCTGGAACGTGCGCGCGATGCCCGCCTTGGCCACCTGGTGCACGGCCTCGGGCTTGTAGGGCACGCCGCCCAGCTCGAAGCTGCCGGAATCGGGCGTGTACAGCCCGGTGATCACGTTGAAGAACGTGGTCTTGCCCGCGCCGTTGGGGCCGATCAGGCCGTAGACCTGGCCTTCCGTGATGGAGATGCCCACCTCGGACAGCGCCTGCAAGCCGCCAAAGCGCTTGGAGACGTTGGCGACCTTGAGGACGATCTTTCCGTTGCTCATCGTGCCGCCCTCCTCACTTCGCCACCGGCGACGGCGCCGACTTGCCGTGCTCGGGCGACGGCCACAGGCCGCGCGGACGCAGCAGCATCACCCCCACCATCGCCAGCGCGATGAGCAGCTGCCGCAGGATCGACGCGTCGATGCGGCCTCCGGTCAGGTTCTGGATGTCGCCGGCCACGTAGCGCAGCGCTTCGGGCAGGATCGCCAGCAGCAGCGCCCCGACGATGACGCCGGGCAGGTGGCCGATGCCGCCCACCACGACCATCGCCACGATCATCACGGACTCCATCAGGCTGAAGGACTCGGGCGACACGAAGCCCTGGAACGCCGCGAACATCGAGCCCGACACGCCGCCGAAGGTGGCGCCCATGCCGAAGGCCAGCAGCTTCATGTTGCGCGTATTGATGCCCATCGCCTTGGCCGCGATCTCGTCCTCGCGGATCGCCATCCAGGCGCGGCCGATGCGCGACGTTTCGAGCCGATAGCAAACCAGCAGGCTGCCCATCACCAGGGACAGGAACAGCCAGTAGTACAGCGTGACCGACGGGATGGTGAAGTCGCCGATCTGCAGCGACTTGCCGAACGAGAACCCGAACAGGTTCATCGAGTCGATGCGGTCCAGGCCGCGCGGCCCGTTGGTGATGTTGACCGGGTGCTCGAGGTTGTTCATGAACACGCGGATGATCTCGCCGAAGCCGAGCGTGACGATGGCCAGGTAGTCGCCACGCAGCTTGAGCACCGGCGCGCCCAGCAGCACGCCGGCGATGGCGGCCAGCCCCGCGGCCAGCGGTATCACCACCCAGATCGGCGTGTGCAGGCCGTCCGGGAACAACGCCTTGAAGCCCTCGAAGTTCTCGGCCAGGTGCGGGCTGGCCAGCAGCGCGTACATGTAGGCGCCGACCGCGTAGAACGCGACGAAGCCCAGGTCCAGCAGGCCGGCATAGCCCACGACGATGTTCAGGCCGAGCGCCAGCAGCACGTACAGCATGGCCAGCGCGAGGATCCGCACAGGCCCCTGCCCCAGCTGCTGGGCCAGCAGCGGCAGCGCGAACAGCGCCACCGCGACGAGCACGAAGACGACGACCTGATTCTTCTTGTCGGTCATGGCGATGCCTCCCCGTCAGGCCCGGTCGGCCACGCGCTCGCCGAGCAGGCCGGACGGCCTCAGCGTGAGCACGAGAATCAGCGCGACGAAAGCGAAGATGTCCGCGTAGTGGCTGCCGAGCACGCCACCGGTGATCTCGCCCAGGTAGCCTGCGCCGATGGCCTCCACCAGACCCAGCAGGATGCCCCCGACCACGGCGCCCGCGAGGTTGCCGATGCCGCCGAGCACCGCCGCCGTGAACGCCTTGAGCCCGGGCAGGAAACCCATCGAGTGCTGCACCGTGCCGTAGTTGGCCGCCCACATGATGCCGGCCACCGCCGCCAGTGCGGCACCGATGATGAAGGTGGCCGAGATGACCATGTCGGGCTTGACGCCCATCAGTGCGGCCACTCGCGGGTTCTCCGCCGTGGCACGCATGGCGCGCCCGAGCTTGGTGCGGTTCACGAGGTACATGAGCGCGGCCAGGATCACCGCCGTCAGCCCCAGGATGATGCATTGCACGATGCTGATCACCGGGCCGCCGAGGTCGATCGGATCGCTCGGCAGCAGGATCGGGAACGGCTTGGGGTTGGGCTTCCAGATGATCATCGCCACGGTCTGCAGCAGCAGGCTCATGCCCATGGCGGTGATCAGCGGCGCCAGGCGCGGGGCATTGCGCAGGGGGCGGTACGCCACCTTCTCGATCGAAAAGTTCAACGTGGCGCACACCGCGATGGACACGGGCACCGACAGCAGCAGCAGCAGCCAGCCCGGCATGCCGCTGCCTTCGAGCGCGTTGACGACGGTCCAGCTGGTGAGCGCACCGAACATCAGCACCTCGCCATGCGCGAAGTTGATGAGGTTGATGATGCCGTAGACCATGGTGTAGCCCAGGGCCACCAGGGCGTACATGCTGCCGAGCACCAGCCCGTTGATGATCTGTTGAAAGAAGATGTCCAAGCGGCTACTCCAGGGTCATTCCATCCCGCCAAAGGCGGGCACGATTCTAGGCAGGCAAGGTCCGTGCCCCGCGCAAGGATTACCCTTGCGGAATCGAGCCCTCAAGGGGCGTCAGCCGAGCAGTGTCGACACCTCGCGCAGGGGCTTGCCGAGGCCCGCGGCCACGCCGGCATGGGTGATCGCTCCGTCATGAACGGTGAGCCCCGCCGCGAGGTGCCGGTCTTCGACGCAGGCCTGCCGCCAGCCCTTGCCGGCCAGGGCCAGAATGAACGGCAGCGTGGCATTGCCGAGCGCGAACGTCGACGTGCGCGGCACCGCACCCGGCATGTTGGCCACGCAATAGTGCACGATGCCGTCCACCTCGTAGGTGGGTTCGGCATGCGTGGTGGCGCACGACGTCTCGAAGCAGCCGCCCTGGTCGATGGCCACATCGACGATCACCGCGCCGGGCTTCATGCGCGACAACTGGGCGCGCGTGACCAGCTTCGGTGCGGTGGTGCCGGGCACGAGCACGGCGCCCACCACCAGATCGGCCTGCAGCACGGCCGCCTCGGTGGCGTCGAGCGTCGCGTACAGCGTGCGGATGCGGCCGCCGAAGGCTTCGTCGATCTGACGCAGCCGAGGCAGCGAGCGGTCCAGGATGGTCACGTCGGCACCCAGGCCGACCGCCATGCGCGCTGCATGGGTCCCGACCACGCCGCCGCCGATCACGCAGACCTGCGCCGGCGCCACGCCGGGCACGCCGCCGAGCAGCACGCCGAGGCCGCCATGGGCCTTTTGCAGCGCCACGGCGCCGACCTGGATCGCCATGCGGCCGGCCACTTCGCTCATCGGCGCCAGCAGAGGCAGTCCACCCCGGTCGTCGGTGATGGTCTCGTAGGCGATCGCCGTGCAGCCGCTGGCGAGCAGCCCTTGCGCCTGGACCGGGTCGGGCGCGAGGTGCAGGTAGGTGAAGAGGGTCTGACCGCGGCGCAGCATTGCGCACTCCTGCGGTTGGGGCTCCTTGACCTTGACCACGAGTTCGGCCGCATCGAAGACGGCGGCCGCGTCGGTCGCGATGCGTGCCCCGGCCAGCAGGTAGGTGGCGTCGTCGCAGCCGATGCCGCGGCCGGCGCCCGCCTGCACGATCACCTCATGCCCGTGGTGAACCGCCTCCCTCACGGCAGCCGGCGTCATGCCGACGCGATATTCGTGGTTCTTGACTTCGGTGGGTACGCCGATGCGCATGATTTGGCTCCTTGGGAATGGGCAGATCGTCGTGCCGACGGCTTCGAATGGGGTTGCAAAGAACACCCTGGATTACCCCGAAACTTCGCAATAAGATTGCGCACTGACTCCATGATGCGTGTTGATACTTGACTGCATTGCGGGAAAGATGCATGAATCTTGACAAGATCGACAGGGACCTGCTGCGCCACCTGCAGGCCGACGGCCGCTTGCCCAATGCCGAACTGGCCCAGCGCGTGGGCCTGTCGGCGTCGGCCTGCTTCCGGCGCCTGCAGCGCCTGGAGCAGGACCGCGTCATCTCGGGCTATCACGCCACGCTCGACGGCGACGCCATCGGAAAGCCGACGACGGTGTTCATCGAGGTCACGCTGTCCAGCCAGGGCAGCGCGGCGCTCGACGCGTTCGAACGCGCCGTGGCTGCTTGCGACGACGTTCTCGAGTGCCACCTGATGTCGGGCGACTTCGACTACCTGCTGCGCGTGGCAGTGGCCGACATGCGCGACTACGAGCGCGTGCATCGACAGCGCGTGGCCGCCTTCCCGCACGTGGCGCGCATCCGCACGGCCTTCGCGATGCGCGCCGTGGTGCCGCGCCGGGGCTTCGCCCTTTAGTCCTCGGTGCGGCCGCGGTCGTTGGCGCGACGCAGCCGCTGCAGCTTGTCGGCGATCTGCTGCTCGAGGCCGCGGTCGGTGGGGCGGTAGAAGCTCGGAGCCGGGCTCAGGCCGTCCGGAAAGTACGACTCGCCCGCAGCGAAGCCGCCGGCCTCGTCATGCGCATAGCGGTAGCCCTTGCCGTAGTCGAGCTGCTTCATCAATTTCGTGGGCGCATTGCGAAGGCGCAGCGGCACCGGCCGCGTGCCGTCCTGGCGCACGAACGCCCTCGCCTCGTTGTAGGCCACGTAGGCGGCGTTGCTCTTTGGCGCTGCCGCCAGGAACAGCACCGCCTGCGCCAGCGCCAGCTCGCCCTCGGGCGATCCGAGCCGTTCATAGACCTCGGCCGCATCGAGCGCCATGCGCAGGCCGCGTGGGTCGGCCAGCCCGATGTCCTCGCTGGCCATGCGGATCACGCGCCGCGACACGTAGCGCGGATCCACGCCACCGTCGAGCATGCGCACGAGCCAGTACAGCGCCGCGTCGGGATCGCTGCCGCGCACGGCCTTGTGCAGGGCCGAGATGGTGTCGTAGAACTGCTCGCCGCCCTTGTCGTAGCGACGCAGCTGGTCGCCCAGTGCGCGCTCCAGCAGGGGCTCGTCGATGCGCTCGGCGTCGCCGGCCACGGCGGCCACGTTCTCCAGCACGTTGAGCAGGCGGCGCGCGTCGCCGTCGGCATAGGCGACAAGACGATCGCGCGCCGCGTCGACGAAGGGCGCCGCCCCCATCGAGGCCCGTGCCCGCTCGAGCAGCTCGGCCAGGTCGTCCGGCGAAAGCGGCTGCAGCACATGCACCGTGGCGCGCGACAGGAGCGCCGAGTTGACCTCGAACGACGGGTTCTCGGTGGTGGCGCCGATGAACGTGAACAGCCCAGATTCCACATGGGGCAGGAACGCGTCCTGCTGGGCCTTGTTGAAGCGATGCACCTCGTCGACGAAGACGATGCTCGAGCGCCCGGCACGGCGTGCGCCCTGGGCGCGCTCCACCGCGTCGCGGATGTCCTTCACGCCGCCCAGCACGGCGGAGATCTGGATGAACTCGGCGTCGAAGGCGTTCGCCACCAGGCGCGCGAGCGTCGTCTTGCCGACGCCAGGCGGGCCCCACAGGATCATGGAGTGCAGCCGGCCGGCGTCGAACGCGGCGCGCAGCGGTTTGTCCGGGCCCAGCAGATGCCGCTGGCCGATGACCTCGTCGAGCGTTCGGGGGCGCAGGCGCTCGGCCAGCGGCGCCGCGCCGGCCGCAGCCGCGGCCGAAGTCAGCGGTGCGGGATCGTCGTCGAACAGCGAGCCGGGCATGGGCGGGCATTGTGGCAGCCGGTGCGATGATCGGGCCATGAACCGCCACCTCGTGCTGCTCGCTCTGTGCCAGGGCGCATTTCTCACCAACAACGTCCTGTTCATTGCGATCAACGGCCTGGTCGGGCTGGCCCTGGCACCAGTGGGCTGGATGGCCACGCTGCCGGTCACGGGCTACGTGGTGGGCAGTGCGCTGGCGACCGGCCTGGTGGCCCGGACCCAGGCGCGATGGGGTCGCAAGCGCTCGTTCCAGCTCGGTCTGTGCGTGGCGATACTGTCGGCGGCGCTGTGCGCCTGGGCCGTCACCCACCGGGACTTCTGGCTGCTGGTGGTCGCCACGGTCATCGCGGGCTACTACAACGCCAATGCGGCGCTGTACCGCTTTGCCGGCCCGGAACTGGTCGGTCCCGACTACAAGGAGCGTGCGATCTCGCTCGTGCTGGCCGGCGGCATCATCGGCGCGTTCACCGGGCCCAACCTGGCAAGTGCGACACGGGACCTGCTGCCGGTGCCCTTCGCGGCCGCCTATCTGTCGCTGGTGGGCGTGGCGCTGCTGTCGCTGGCCATGCTGTCGTTCATCCGCTTCCCGCCGCATGTGGCGCCGGTCAAGGGCGCACCGAGCGGCAGGCCGATGGGCCAGATCATGCGTCAGCCCGTCTTCATCGTGGCCGCATCGTGCGGCGCCCTCGGCTATGGCGTGATGAATCTGCTGATGGCCGCCACGCCGATCGCGATGCAGCGGTGCGGCCTGCCCTTCGAGGACGCGGCGCTGGTGCTGGAGTGGCATGTGCTGGGCATGTTCGTGCCCAGTTTTTTCACCGGCCACCTGATTCGTCGCGTCGGCGTGGTACCGGTGATGCTCGTGGGCGCGGTGCTCAACCTCCTGTGCATCGGCATTGCGCTGGCCGGCGTCGAGCTGGCCAACTTCCTTTGGGCGCTGTTCGTGCTGGGCGTGGGCTGGAACTTCCTTTTCACCGGCGGCACCACGCTGCTCACGGAAGCCTATCGACCCGAGGAGAAGGTGCGCGTGCAGGCCGCAATGGACTTCTGCGTCTTCACGACGATGGCAGTCAGTTCTTTCGCGTCCGGCGCTCTGGTCACCACCCAGGGCTGGACCTGGCTCAATATCGGCTCGCTCGTGCCGGTGAGCCTGTCGATCGCGGCGCTGGGCTGGCTGCTGGCGCGGCGCCTGCGCGCCAAGGCGGCCGAAGCCGCTACGGCCTGAGCACTTCCACGCCCGCTGGCGGCACGAACCGGAAGGCGTCCGGTGCCGGGGGCGTGTTCAGGACAAGGTCTGTGAAGGTGATCTGGGAGCGCTGTCCGAAGCTGTCGACCATGTCGAGTGCTGCCAACTGTCGCCCCCGGAAACCAACCTTGAGCGACTGGAAGCCGATCGATTCCTGACGCACGCGAGGCTCGGCCTGCACCCAGTCAAGGCCCTCGGCGGCAGGCAGCGCGCGCAGCACGAAGTCGCGCTCGAGGCCGGTGCCCGCCAGCAATGCAGCCGGCGTGGCGCCCAGGGCCTGGTCCATCGCCCTGACCGTGACCTGCTGCAGGTCGACGTCGTGCAGCCAGACCTTGTCACCGTCGCCGACGATGACCTGCGCATAGGGGCTGGCATAGACGAAGCGAAATCGGTTGGGTCGCGCGAACTCGAAGCTGCCGCTGGATGTGCGCCGGCGCGCGCCGTCCGGAGATGTCACCACCTGCGTGAAGGCGGCGCGTCCGCTGCGCGCGTCGCGGGAGAAGTCTCGCAGGGCATCTGCGGCGTCGGCACGACTGGCGCCGGCCGCCAGCGCCAGGGCCCCACCGAGCAGGACGCGGCGTCGCATCGCCTACTCCTCCCGCCGCGGAACCAGCAGGTCTCGATTGCCGTTGGTGGCCATCGAGGACACCAGGCCGGACTTCTCCATCTGCTCAAGCAGCCGCGCGGCGCGGTTGTAGCCGATGCGCAGGTGTCGCTGCACGAGCGAGATCGACGCTCGCTTGTGCTGCAGGACGATCGCCACGGCTTGGTCGTACATGGGGTCGGCTTCTCCGTCTGCGCCGGCGCCACCTTCGCCCGGCGCCGCATCGCCGTCGCTGTCCAGCGTGCCGCCCTCGAGGATGCCCTCGATGTAGTTCGGCTCGCCCTGCGACTTGAGGTACTCCACAACGCGGTGCACCTCCTCGTCGCTGACATAGGCGCCGTGCACGCGCATCGGCGTGTTGACGCCGGCTGGCGCCGACAGGTAGAGCATGTCGCCCATGCCCAGCAGCGACTCCGCGCCCATCTGGTCGAGGATGGTGCGGCTGTCGATCTTGCTCGACACCTGGAAGCCGATGCGGGTGGGGATGTTGGCCTTGATCAGGCCGGTGATCACGTCCACGCTGGGGCGCTGCGTGGCCAGGATCAGGTGGATGCCCGAGGCGCGGGCCTTCTGTGCCAGGCGGGCGATCAGTTCCTCGATCTTCTTGCCCACGACCATCATCAGGTCGGCCAGCTCGTCGATCACGACCACCACCTGCGGCAGCCGCTCCAGCGGCTCGGGCTGTTCAGGCGTCAGCGAGAACGGGTTGCCGATCTTCTCGCCGCGCGCCGCAGCCTCGTCGATCTTCTTGTTGTAGCCGGACAGCTGGCGCACGCCGAGCTTGCTCATCAGCTTGTAGCGGCGCTCCATCTCGCCCACGCACCAGTTCAACGCGTTGGCCGCCTGCTTCATGTCGGTGACGACCGGGCACAGCAGGTGCGGAATGCCCTCGTAGACCGACAGCTCCAGCATCTTGGGGTCGATCAGAATGAGCCGCACGTCGCGCGCCTCGGCCTTGTAGAGCAGGCTCAGGATCATCGCGTTGATGCCCACGCTCTTGCCGGACCCGGTGGTGCCCGCGACGAGCGCATGCGGCGTCTTGGCCAGGTCCACCACCACCGGGGCGCCGATGATGTCCTTGCCCAGGCCCATGGTCAGCAGCGACGCCGCGTCGTTGTAGGCGGTGGATCCCAGGATCTCCGCCAGTCGGATCGTCTGGCGCTTGGCATTGGGCAGCTCGAGTGCCATCGTGGTCTTGCCGGGGATCGTCTCGACCACGCGGATGCTGACCAGGCTGAGCGAGCGCGCAAGATCCTTGGCCAGGTTCACCACCTGCGCGCCTTTGACGCCCGTGGCCGGCTCGATCTCGTATCGGGTGATCACCGGGCCGGGCGACGCCGCCACCACCCGCACCTCGACGCCGAAGTCCTTTAGCTTCTTCTCGATCAGACGCGAGGTCATCTCGAGGGACTCGGATGTCACGGACTCGACGCGCCCGGGAGGCGCGTCGAGCAGGTCGACCTGAGGCAGCTTCGTGTCGGTCAACTCGGCGAAAAGGGGCTTCTGGCGCTCCTTGGCCACACGCTCGGAGCGGGGCAGTTCGGCGATCGGCTTCTCGATCACGACCGGGATGTGTTCGTCGATCTCCTCGCGCTCCACAGCCGCCACTTCCGCGCGCTCGCGCTGGGCCGCAGCCCCCATTCGCACGTCCTCGGCGATTTCGCGGCGGGCGTCTCGACGTTGCCTGAAGGTGTCGATCCAGGCGCCGATGTCCTCGGCCAGGCCGATCCAGGAAAAGCGCAGCGCCAGAGCCATGCCGGCCACAAGCAGGCCGATCCACGCCACGCCGGACCCCGCGAAGCCCAGCCAGCGGGCCGATAGCGGCCCGACCAGGTAGCCGAGTACCCCGCCCGCGTGACCCGGCAGGGTCGTCTCGAAGCGGTAAAGCCGCGTCGACTCGAGCGCGCAACTGGCGCACACGAGCAGGATGAGCCCCACCCAGAATGCCAGCCGGTGGCCTTGCGCCGCAGGTTGACCGCGCAGTTGGCGAGCCAGCGCCGACAGCCAGGACCGAGCGGCAACGAGAGGCAGCCACCAGGCGCTATGGCCCAGCATGAAGAACAGGAAATCGGAGAACCAGGCACCTGCCAGGCCGGCCTTGTTCGCCAGAGGCCCGCCGCTGCCCGATGTGGAGAAGCCGGCATCGGCGCTGCTGTGGGTCAGCATCGCCAGCACCGTCAGCATCAAGGCCACCGCGGCCACCATGAGCCACAACTGCTGTCGCAGCGACATCGGCGCCGGCGCGTTGCCCGGTGCCATACCGGCGCCGGCCTCGGCCCCGAGTGATCCGAGGGGAAATGTCATGGACGCATTGTGGCCGAACGGGACAGGCGCCCCGCAGGCCGAAGCCGGGTCAGTCGACGTTCAGTCGTTGTACAGGCGCTGTTTGATGATGACCGAGCCGTTTTCCTGCGTCTCGATCACGCCGCGCTGCTCCAGGTCCTTCATGACCCGGCTCACCATCTCGCGGGAGGCGCCGACGACCTTGGCCATGTCCTGCCGCGACACCTTGTTGCGGATCAGGTTAGTGCCGTTGACGTCCTCGGCCATGTCGAGCAGCGTGCGAGCCACGCGGCCGTAGACGTCCAGCAGGGCCAGCGACTCGATCTGGCGGTCAGCAGCGCGCAGGCGCTGCACCAGCCCGCGAAGGATGCCGTAGGCCAGCGATGTGGTCTCCGGCAGGCAGCGAGCGAACTCGGTTCGGCCCAGCACCAGCATGTCGGTCTGTACCTCGGCGCGGACCGTGGCCGAATGCGGCTCGTTGTCGATGAGGCTCATCTCGCCGACGTAGTCGCCCGCCTCGAGCACCGCAAGGATGACCTCTCGGCCGCGGGAGTCGGACGTCAGCACTCGGGCCCGCCCGTTGAGCAGGATGAACAGGGCATTGCTCTTGCGTCCCTGCTCGACGACCAGTTCGCCCCGGCGGAAACGCCGCTTCACGACGTTGTCGGCCACCTGTTGGGCATGCTCGTTGCTGAGCATCGAAAACAGCGGCACACGACGGATCAGGTCGAGATTCGAAAGCATCGACATCGCGGAAACTCCTTGTTGGTGCTCTTCTTACGGCTCGCCGCACGGCAGTTCCCCGAAATGGAAAACCGGCCATCCGCCGCGGCTGCCTACAATTTCACGACCCGGCTATTGTGCCTATTGACAGGCTTCACGCCATGCCTGCTGCACCTCATGTAGGGTGCCCTGTTGGCCGACCGCGACGCCTCCCCCTGCTCCAGGAACCTCCAGATGACCACATCCACCCATGCCAAGGTGCTGATCCTCGGCTCCGGCCCGGCCGGCTACACGGCCGCGGTCTACGCTGCCCGCGCCAACCTGAAGCCCACGCTCGTGACCGGCCTGGCCCAGGGCGGACAGCTGATGACGACCACCGACGTGGACAACTGGCCGGCCGATGCCCAGGGCGTGCAGGGCCCCGACCTGATGCAGCGGTTCCTCGAGCATGCCGAGCGCTTCCAGACCCAGATCGTGTTCGACCACATCGGCTCGGTCGACCTGTCCCGCCGGCCGTTCACATTGGTGGGGGACTCGGGCACCTACACCTGCGACGCCTTGATCATCGCCACCGGCGCCAGCGCGAAGTACCTCGGGCTGCCCAGCGAGCAGGCCTTCATGGGACGCGGCGTCAGCGGCTGCGCCACCTGTGACGGGTTCTTCTACAAGGGCGCCGAGGTCTGCGTCGTGGGCGGCGGCAACACGGCGGTGGAAGAGGCGCTTTACCTGTCCAACATCGCCACCAAGGTGCATCTGATCCATCGCCGCGACAAGTTCCGCGCTGAGGCCATCATGGTCGACAAACTGAATGCCAAGGTCGCGGAGGGACGCATGGAACTGCACCTGTGGCAGACGCTGGACGAAGTGCTCGGCGACGCCAGCGGGGTGACTGGCGTCCGGCTCAGGAGCACTGCAGACGGCAGCACGCGGGACCTCTCCGTCAAGGGGTGCTTCATCGCCATCGGCCATCAGCCCAACACGGACATCTTCAAGGGCCAGCTCGAGATGAAGGACGGCTACGTCGTCACTCGCTCCGGCCTGGCCGGCATGGCGACCATGACCAGCGTGCCGGGCGTGTTCGCCGCAGGCGACGTGCAGGATCATGTCTATCGACAGGCCATCACTTCAGCCGGCACGGGATGCATGGCTGCACTTGACGCCCAGCGCTTCCTCGAACAGCAGGCCTAGCCTGCCCGTCCGGGGTCGGCTATACTCGCGGTCTTTGCCAAAATCCGGCAAGTAGAACCATTTTTCGGAGCCGAACATGGCACGAGTCTGTCAAGTCACGGGCAAGCGCCCGATGGTGGGAAACCACGTTTCCCACGCCAACAACAAGACCAAGCGTCGCTTCCTGCCGAACCTGCAGTACCGCCGTTTCTGGCTTGAGACCGAGAACCGCTGGGTGCGCCTGCGCGTTTCCAATGCGGCGCTTCGGTTGATCGACAAGGTGGGCATCGACCAGGTCGTCGCAGACCTGCGCGCCCGCGGCGAACTTTGATTTAGGAGCCCGACATGGCCACCAAAGGCGGACGCGAAAAGATCAAGCTGGAGTCGACTGCCGGCACCGGTCACTTCTACACGACGGCGAAGAACAAGAAGACGACGCCGGACAAGCTCGAATTCATGAAGTTCGATCCCAAGGCACGCAAGCACGTGCTCTACAAGGAAACGAAGCTCAAGTAACTGCCACGCCTCGTCGCCCCATCGGGACGACGAAGGCGAAACGGGCCGCCTCAGGGCGGCCCGTTGTCATTTGGGCGTCATGCGAGCGGTGTGCAGCGGCCGGGTGTTGTCCGCCGCCGACACCTTCAGGCGTGAGCTGCTCGCAGGCGCAGCGAGAAATCGCGCAGAGCGGCAATGCCGCTGTCCTCCGCGCGTCGGCACCATGCCTGCAAATCGGCTACGAGTTGCTCCGCGGACACGTTGGTGCGAGTCCAGAGCTGGCGCAGTTCCTCGCGCATGGCGACCAGTTTGGCGAGGGACGGGCTCTGCTCCACAACCTCGGCCACCTGGGGCTTGATGCCCTGCGGGATCTTGTCGTCATCGCGATGCAGCCAGCGACGTGCCAGCCGCAACTGGGCCTGCCGAGCCGACTGCGCGGCCCCCTGCTCCTTGACCTTGGCAAGTTCACTGCTGACCGTGCCGCGCAGCGCCTTGGCGTACTGGGCCATCACTTCGTAGCGGTTGGCGATCAGCGCGTCGAGCGTCTTGCCGTCGGCAGCACGCACCTCACCCAGCTCCAGGCGAGGTGGCGTCTTGCGGACCTTGGCCCACCCCAGGGTCTCCAGGATGCGGATGTACAGCCAGCCGATGTCGAACTCGTAGGGCTTGACCGACAGCTTGGCGCTCGTCGGGTAGGTGTGGTGGTTGTTGTGCAACTCCTCGCCACCGATGATCACGCCCCAGGGCGAGATGTTGGTCGATGCGTCCTGCGCCTCGAAATTGCGGTAGCCCCACCAGTGCCCGATGCCGTTGATGATGCCGGCCGCGGTGATCGGAATCCAAAGCATCTGGACCGCCCAGACGGCTGCACCGATGGCGCCGAACAGGAACAGGTTGACGATCAGCATCAGGCCGACGCCTTGCCAGCTGAACCGAGTGTAGAGATTGCGCTCGAGCCAGTCGTCCGGCGTGTTGTGGCCGTACTTCGAGAGCGTTTCCTGGTTCTTGGCCTCGGTGCGATACAGCTCGCTGCCTTCCAGCAGCACCTTCTTGATGCCGCGGGTCTGCGGGCTGTGCGGGTCGTCGACGGTTTCGCACTTGGCGTGATGCTTGCGGTGAATCGCCACCCATTCCTTGGTGACCATGCCGGTCGTCAGCCATAGCCAGAAGCGGAAAAAGTGCGACGGCACGGGGCCGAGGTCGAGCGCGCGGTGCGCCTGGGCACGGTGCAGGAAGATCGTCACGGCCGCGATCGTGATGTGGGTCACGACCAGCGTGAACAGCAGCACCTGCCACCACGACGCTTGGGTTGCGCCTTGAGCCAGCCATTGCACGAGTGCGTCGAACACCAGGGAGATTGCGTCCATCCGAAACTTTCAGGTCGAGGAGTCGATTGTAGGCGGCGGCCTCCGCGGCGAACCGGGGAAACTGCGTAGCAAAGGCTCGGTTTCTTGGGGCCTGCGCTAGCTTTTGCGCCAAATCATGGCAAAAAAGCCGTCAGTTGAATGCAGATGGGGCCACATTCTCAAATTTCCATCGCTAACCAGCGTTTCCGACTCGGCGACCCCCTGCCCCGCCAGCACCTGCCGCGCGTCGACTTTCTCGAAACCGGGGTGGGCCAACGCAAACGCCGCTCCAATCTCCTCGTTCTCGGCCCGGAGCAGGCTGCAGGTCGCATAGACCAGCCGTCCGCCGGGCTTGAGCAGGCGCGCAGCCGCAGCAAGGATGTCCTTCTGCTTGACGACCAGTTCATCCACGCCCGCCGGCGACTGCCGCCACTTCAGGTCCGGATTGCGGCGCAAGGTTCCCAGGCCGGAACACGGCGCATCGACCAGCACCCGGTCGATCTTGCCGGCGAGGCGCCGGATCCGGTCGTCGCGCTCGTGGACGATCTGGACCGGGTAGACGTTTGAAAGTCCGCTTCGCGCCAGCCGAGGCTTCAGCGCCGCCAGTCGGTGCCCCGATGTGTCGAAGGCATAGAGCCGCCCGGTGTTCTTCATGCAGGCGCCGAGCGCCAGCGTCTTGCCGCCGGCTCCTGCGCAGAAGTCGACCACCATCTCGCCGCGACGCGCCTCGAGCGTCAGGGCCAGCAGCTGACTGCCCTCGTCCTGGACCTCGACCTCGCCGTCCGTGAACACCTTCAGCCGCGTCAGCGCCGGCTTGCCGGTGACGCGCAGGCCCCAGGGCGAGAAAGGCGTCGGCGTGGACTCTATGCCCGCCGAGGCCAACGCCGCCTGCACGGCCTCTCTGCGAGCCTTGTGAATGTTGACCCGCAGATCCAGCGGCCCGGGCTGGTCCAGTGCTGCCACGAGCGACCAGAAGCCTTCGTCTCCGAGCTGGTCCCGCAGCGGCGTCGCGATCCAGTCGGGCAGGTTGTGGCGCAGCTTCGGGGCCAGGGTCGCGAGGTCGACCTGGCGGGCGCGCTCGAGCCAGGACTTCTCGTCGGGAGACAGGGCCGCGGACAGGAACGCGCCGTCACCCGCCCATCCCAGCGCGGCAAACCGCCGCTCGATGGTGCCCGGTCCTCCCTGCGCCAGGTGCTGGTACAGCAGTCTGCGCCTGAGCACCGCGTAGGTCGTCTCGGCCAGGGTGTGGCGCTCGCGCTGGCCCAGCCCCTTGTGCTTGCGGAAGTGCGCCGACACCACGCCGTCGGCGGGCGACGCGAACGTGAGCACCTCGCGCAGCAGCGCGGCGCAGGCGTCGAAGAGCTGGCGCGGCGTCATGACAGCCCGACCACCTGAGGCTCTCCCGCCAGTTGCCTGACCAGGCCGCGCTCCAGCTGCAACAGGCCCTGCGCCCACCAGCGAACGGCGCGTGGGTACACCACGTGCTCCAGCGCCAGCACGCGCTCTGCCAAGGTGTCCTCGTCGTCCGATTGCAGCACTGGAACCACGGCCTGTATCACGATCGGGCCGTGGTCCAGTTCGGGCGTCACGAAGTGCACCGTGGCGCCGGTGACCTTGCAGCCGGCCTCGATCGCTCGGCGATGCGTCTGCAGGCCCGGGAACGAAGGCAGCAGCGAAGGGTGGATGTTGAGCATGCGCCCTTCATAGCGACGCACGAAGTCGGCACCCAGGATGCGCATGAAGCCGGCCAGGACCACCAGGTCCGGCGCATGCGAATCGACGCACGCAGCGAGTTCGGCGTCGAAGGCCTGGCGCGACGCGTGCGCGCGGTGGTCCACGACAGCCGTAGCGATGCCGCGTTCGGCGGCATAGGTCAGACCGGCGGCGTCCGGCCGGTTCGACACCACGGCTACCACGCGGGCAGGCCACTGCTCCGCGACGCCGGCCTCGACGATGGAGCGCATGTTCGAACCACGGCCGGAGATCAGGATGACGATGCGCTTCATGGGCGGCGGGCAGTGTAGCCCCGCCTAGAATCCCGCCACCATGAAGTCACGCGTTCTCTCCGGCATGCGACCCACGGGTGCCATGCACCTCGGGCACTACCACGGCGCCCTGAAAAACTGGGTTCGATTGCAGGACGAGCACGACTGCTTCTTCTTCGTGGCCGACTGGCATGCGCTGACCACGCACTACGAAGAGCGCGACGTGATGGAGCGCTACGTCTACGAGATGGTGACGGACTGGCTGGCCGCCGGCCTGGACCCCGAGAAGTGCACCATCTTCATCCAGAGCCGCCTGCCGGAACATGCCGAGCTGTTCACGCTGCTGGCCATGGGCACGCCGCTGGGCTGGCTGGAGCGCGTGCCCACCTACAAGGACCAGATCGACAAGCTCAAGGACCGGGACCTGGCCACCTATGGCTTCCTCGGCTACCCGTTGCTGCAGGCGGCGGACATCCTCATCTATCGCGCCACCTCCGTCCCCGTCGGCGAAGACCAGAGCTCGCACGTGGAACTCACGCGAGAAGTGGCACGCCGCTTCAACCACCTGTACGGCCGGCCCGCCGGCTTCGAGGACCGTGTGGCCGCGTCGCTGGCAAGGCTGGGCAAGGACGACGCGCGCTACCTCGAGAAGCAACGCAAGGCCTATGGCGAGACCGGCAGCGCCGAGGCCCTGGGCAAGGGCGAGGCACTGATCGCGCGGGCCGCAGGTTCGTTGACAGGCTGGACCGCCGACGACACCGAGATCCTGTCCGGCCATCTCAGGGGCAGCGGACGCGCGATCCTCGTCGAGCCCGCGGCCCTGCACACCGAGGTGAAGAAGCTGCCGGGTCTGGACGGCGCCAAGATGAGCAAGAGCTACGGCAACTCGATCGCCATGCGCGAAGAGCCGGCGGTCGTCAGGCAGAAGGTTCAGACCATGCCCACCGACCCGGCCCGCGTCCGGCGTACGGACCCCGGCAACCCGGAGCGCTGCCCGGTGTGGCAGTTCCATCAGGTCTATTCGAACGCCGACACTCGCGACTGGGTGGTCAAGGGATGCACCACGGCCGGCATCGGTTGCCTGGAGTGCAAGCAACCTGTGATCGACGCCATCGTGGCCGAACAGAAACCCTGGCGCGAACGCGCCGAGACCTACCTGGCGGACCCGAAAAAGGTGCACTGGATCGTCGAGATGGGCACCGAGCGGGCCCGCACCGTGGCACGGCAAACCATGCGCGACGTGCGCGTGGCGATGGGCCTCAACTACTGAACCGTGATGACCCCCTCCCTGCAGACCTTCGAGTTCCACCCCGACGGCGATGCCGTGGCCAGCATCGTCGTGCTGCACGGTCTGGGGGCCGACGGCACCGACTTCCTGCCCTTCGCGGACCAGGTCGATCTTTCGGCGATCGGCCCGGTGCGGTGGGTGCTGCCCCGGGCGCCGGTGCGTCCCGTCACGGTGAACAACGGCTACAGGATGCGCGCCTGGTACGACATCTACGAGTTTGGCGCCCAGGCTCGCACCGATACGCGCGAGGACGAGGCCGGCCTGCGCGACAGCTTCACCGCCGTGCACTCACTGATCGAGCGCGAAATCGCACGCGGCGTGCCGGCCTCGCGCATCGTGCTCGCCGGCTTCAGCCAGGGCTGCGCCATCACGCTGGGGGCGGGCCTGCGATTCGGGCAGCGGCTGGCGGGGCTGGTGGGCATGTCTGGCTACCTTCCGCTGGCCTCGACCACAGCCACCGAACGCAGCGAAGCCAACCGCGGCACACCGCTGTTTCTCGCACACGGCCGCCGCGACCCCGTCGTCGGCCTGGACCGCGGCGCCGCATCTCGTGATGCGCTGGCCGCGCTGGGATGCGACATCGAGTGGCACGACTACCCGATGGAGCATTCCGTGTGTGCCGAAGAGGTGGACGACCTGCAGCGGTTCCTGCTGCGCGTGCTCGCCGCCTAGGACGGCGCGCCCAGCCAGGCGGCCGGCTCGTCAAGCATGGCCTCGAAGGCCTCGACGAAGCGGCCCACGTGCACGCCGTCCATCAGCGCGTGATGCACTTCCACCGACATCGGCAGCCAGGTGCGCGTGCCGTCGGGCTCGGCACGGCCGAAGGCGAACTTGGGTACCGAATCCTCGCCGCCCCAGTTGCGAGCATGGCTGAAGCTGCTGAAGTGAATCCAGGGCAGCGTGGTGAAGTGGATCCGGCCTTGATCGTCGGGCCGGGGATCGAACCGGGCCGTGCGGGCGCGGGCGGCGTCGATCGAAGCCCTCGCACGGGCGCAGAAGCGGTCGAAGTCCGCATCGGGGTCGATGTCGGCGAAGGTGAAGCTTTCGCCGTCAGGCCGCAGCACCGTGGTGCTGCCGCCCACGGTGTCGTGGACCCGCACGCGGCCGGCTTCCAGGCGCATCCGGAACGGCTCCTGCCGGTTTGCCAGCGTCATCGCGACGAAGTAGCACGCCAGGCCCAGGCCGGCGCCCGGGCGGGTGGCCGCCAGCGCGGCCCGCAGTGGCGCCACGTCGAGGCGCACGCACACATTGAAGAACGGCTTGTCGAAGCCTCGGAAATGTTCGAAGGCATCGCGGCGCGCCCAGCCAGTCGTGTCGATGTAGCGGGTCATGGTGCGAATCCCGTTGCTGGTCTCGCCTGCTTCCGGCAAGGCCGGCGCGCTCAGCAGGTGCCGGGCACGAGGATGTCGCGTCCCACGTCGCCGATGCGTGTGCGGCCGCAGAACGCCATCGTGATGTCCAGCTCCTTGTGCAGGATCTGCAGCGCCTTGGTCACCCCTTCCTCACCCATCGCGCCCAGGCCGTAGACCATGGCGCGGCCGATCATCGTGCCGCGCGCACCCAGGGCCCATGCCTTGAGCACGTCCTGCCCGGTGCGGATGCCGCCGTCCATCCAGACCTCGATCTTGTCGCCCACGGCCTCGACGATCGCAGGCAGTGCGGCGATGCTCGACGGCGCCCCGTCGAGCTGCCGACCGCCGTGGTTGCTGACCACGATCGCGTCGGCTCCGCTGGCCACCGCCAGTTTCGCGTCTTCCACTTCCATGATCCCCTTGAGGATCAGCTTGCCGCCCCAGCGCTCCTTGACCCAGGCCACATCGGGCCACGACAGGCGAGGATCGAACTGCTCGTTGGTCCACGCTGCCAGCGACTTCATGTCGCTGACCGACTCGACATGCCCGACGAGGTTGCGGAAGGTGTGCCGGCGCGTTCCGAGCATGCCCAGGCACCAGCGCGGCTTGGTGGCCAGGTTCACCATGTTCGCCAGCGTGGGCCGCGGCGGTGCCGTCAAGCCATTCTTGAGGTCCTTGTGGCGCTGACCGATCACCTGCAGATCCAGCGTCAGCACCAGGGCGCTGCAGCGGGCCGCCTTGCAGCGGTCGATCATGCGTGCCATCGCATTGCGGTCACGCATCATGTAGAGCTGGAACCAGAACGGCGCCGCCGTGTTCTCCGCGATGTCCTCGATCGAGCAGATGCTCATCGTCGACAGCGTGAACGGGATGCCGAACTTCTCGGCCGCCCGCGCCGCGTGGATCTCGCCGTCGGCATGCTGCATGCCCGTCAGTCCCACGGGCGCGATGGCCACGGGCATCTTCGCGTCCTGGCCCACCATCTTCACGGCCGTACTGCGGTTTTCCATGTTCACCGCCACCCGCTGGCGCAGCTTGATCGCCGCGAAGTCGCTCTCGTTGGCGCGGTAGGTGGACTCGGTCCACGAGCCGCTGTCGGCATAGTCGTAGAACATGCGCGGCACGCGGCGCTTGGCCAGGACGCGCAGGTCCTCGATGCAGGTGATGACGGTCATTTTGGCGCTCCTCGTGTCTTCTGCCGGACACGGATGCTAAGCGCCCTGGAGCGGCCGGCCTTGCGCCGGCGCCAAA
>WBZX01000282.1_pt1 | contig 48580 bp, 44 predicted proteins | sample 5204211 | NCBI WGS metagenome assembly WBZX01 (sample SAMN12344362, study PRJNA552823) | activated sludge metagenome | biome: Activated sludge suspended growth; feature: Nitrification reactor; material: Wastewater; isolation source: activated sludge from nitrification reactor of wastewater...
GAGAGGGAGCTACAACGGATTATAGGGACTTGATACGGTCTTCGGTATGGTAGCTCATCCGGGGTGAGAGAGGGAGCTACAACCACAGTAACATCCGGGTATGGATATAAATGATGGTAGCTCATCCGGGGTGAGAGAGGGAGCTACAACAGCCAGAGCGGCGGACACTGCATGTTGAACATGGTAGCTCATCCGGGGTGAGAGAGGGAGCTACAACCTCGACTCACCGCAGGCGGGCGATTTGAGTATGGTAGCTCATCCGGGGTGAGAGAGGGAGCTACAACTATCAAGGTAATCATAAAAACAAGGCCCACATGGTAGCTCATCCGGGGTGAGAGAGGGAGCTACAACGCAACACGCCGGAGGCAGATGGCGACGGCCATGGTAGCTCATCCGGGGTGAGAGAGGGAGCTACAACAGTCTCGACTTCGCCTTCCGGTGCGGCTTTATGGTAGCTCATCCGGGGTGAGAGAGGGAGCTACAACGCGAACAGGCGCTGGCCCTGCACCACCGTGATGGTAGCTCATCCGGGGTGAGAGAGGGAGCTACAACGCAGTGGCAGACAGCCCCACGGGGCCATCCACCACAGCGTTATCGCTACGCGATGTCTGCAAGATATGCATGCCAACATCATTCATCTCATCAATCGTTAAATATTGCCAAGTACTCGGCAAAAATAAACACTCGATTCCGGGATTGCCCGGTAATTTCCTGCAAAATCCCATGCTGGCACATCAATGCAACGAGATCATTCGCCGCTTTGTAGCTAGTGCCACATATTTTCTGAGCCTCTTCAACGCTAGTCGCAGGCTGGATAAACAACGCGGTGAGCAATCGTTGCGCGCTTGCCACCCTGCGCCCAAATCTGGATTGTAGGTCTTTCTCCAGATTTGCTTTCAATGCAATGATTCTGGATAAGGTATTCACTGCCAAAGCAGCTGTTTGTTCTATCCCGACCAGAAAATACTTGAGCCATTGCAACATATCGCTTTTATCGCGCACCACCATCAAGTTGTCGTAATACAGTCCCTTATTCTTCTCAAAATAGCTGGAAAGGTAAAGCAGTGGCTTATCCAGAATCCCTTCACTCACCAGAAACAAGGTGATGAGCAAGCGGCCGATACGTCCGTTACCATCCAGAAACGGGTGTATGGTTTCGAATTGATAATGGGCAATCGCAATACGGATCAAGGCAGGGACATGGATGTCGCGATTGTGCAAAAAATGCTCCAAATCACCCACCAAATCGTTCACGTACTGATGATGCGGCGGAATGAATGCCGCATCCGCCAAGCTGTGTCCACCTATCCAGTTTTGGCTAGCGCGGAACTCTCCGGGCAGTTTGTGCTCGCCCCGTACACTTTGCAGCAAAATAGCGTGCGTTTGTTTCAAGAGTCTGGAGGACAAGGGCAATAGTTTCAATTCATCAATCGCCGAATTAAGCGCGAGAATATAATTTTGTACTTCCCGCCAATCGTTGCGATGCTCGGGCAGAATTTCAGCTTCAGACAGGACAGCCTCCTGCATATTGGTCTGCGTACCCTCAATGCGACTTGAGACCACCGCCTCCTTGGTCACATGCAACTGGATGAACAAATCGATATTGGGTACCAGCCGCGCAAAGGAATTAAGCTCTCCCAACTTAACAGCGGCTTTTTCCAGCAAAAGATTTATCTGGGGCGCTTGCCACACCCATTCGTCATTGATACCAGACGGTAGAAAATAGCGGTACTCATACCCTTTTTCATACTGCCCCGACTGATATTGCTCAAGTTGTATCGTCATATCATCTGCCCGATAAAAGTAACATACAAAAACATTTATATTACTTTTAACGAAAAAAGTAAAATATGAACTTTCGTATATTACTTTTCCTGCAGCAGTGAGTGTCAGCAGGGTTTTATCCACGCCGCCGCGACTCCCGGTAAAAATACCCCCATACTCTCCAGCCTCGGGCGAGCATAAGTCATCGAAAACAAAAAAGGCAGCCAAGAGGCTGCCTTTTCCATGGTATTGCTGTAAATTGATTTACTTCACGCGGTTCTTGTACTCGTGGGTACGGGTGTCGATTTCGATCTTGTCGCCGGTGGAAACGAACAGCGGCACCGGCAGTTCGAAGCCGGTGGAGATCTTGGCGGGCTTCATGACCTTGCCGGAGGTGTCGCCCTTGACGGCGGGTTCGGTGTAGGTGACTTCACGAACCACAGAGTTGGGCAGATCGACGGAGATGGCTTTTTCGTTGTAGAACACGACTTCGCATGCCATGCCGTCTTCCAGGTAGTTGATGGCGTCGCCCATGTTTTCGGCTTCGACTTCGTACTGGTTGTATTCGGCGTCCATGAACACGTACATCGGTTCGGCAAAGTAGGAGTAGGTGCAGTCTTTCTTGTCCAGAACGACGACTTCAAACTTGTCGTCAGCCTTGTAGATGGATTCGCTGGGCGAATCGGTAAGCAGGTTTTTGAACTTCATCTTGACGACTGCGGAGTTGCGGCCGGATTTGTTGTATTCGGCTTTTTGCACCACCATCGGGTCGTTACCGATCATGATGACGTTGCCTACACGGACTTCCTGTGCGGTTTTCATGGGGCTTTTTCCTAAGCGCCAACATGGGCGCAAAAATGTTTGCAAAAACTGAAAGGCGCGGATTATACCCTGTTTTTACAGAAACTTACCAGATTTTTCGCGAGATCTTTTTGCCCGATTAATCGTGTTTTCCAACGCCTGGCATGTGCGTCGATCACCGCACGGCATTGCCAGAAAGCAGGCCAATCCACCGCCACGCCTCGATTCCATGCGTGCCAGAATCTGGTCACTTGCTGCGCCTCGTCCGGTGGAAGTTCGTCGCAGTAGCGACCGATAAAGGCATCGAGTTTTGGCCAGTGGGCATCATCCTGCTGCGGGTAAATCTGCCAGACAAAGGGCTTGCCCGCCCACTGCGCCCGGACGAAAGAATCTTCGCCGCGCACAAAATTACAATCGCATGCCCAGAGCAGGCGATCATAATCGTCTTGCGGCAGAAACTCGAATGCATGCAGCCGCAGGGCGCCTCGACCAACGCCAAACGACTGTTTTGCGCGATCGGCCAACACCCCTTGCGGGATCAGGCAGGTCACCGGTTGCATGCCATCGGCCCACGCAGCAAGCAGGCTTTGCAGCGCAGGGTTGTCGTAGCCAAATATCGATATCCGCAACTCATCCGCTTGCGGCAAGGGCAAGCCGAGCTTGCTCCAAATACTTTCCGCCTCAAAACCCTGCCCCAGTCCGGTTTCGCGGATCAGGCCGCCGGTTTCGGGAGTGAAGCCGGGAAAGAAGAAGTATTTGGTCAGCGGCAACATCGGATGCTGCGACTGGCCGAGATGGCAGCCTTCGATCCAGTGTTCGGCCGAAAGGTATTCCAGATTGATCCAGAGCGGCTGGATCGCACGTGCGGCCATGGCCGCGATGTAACCGGGCGGGAGTTCGCAGGCAAACGCTTCGATGACGATATCGGCGGGTTCGACCGTGGGGAATATTCTTTCCCAGGCCCTGACTTCGACACCGACAGCCGCCATCGTGGGAGCAATGCGCTGCAGGCTGGCAGGATCATCCACCCATAACCGCACCCGGATACGGTGCTCGGCCGCCAGTTGCCGCGCCAGCCGCCAGCACACGCCGATATCACCGTAGTTGTCGACCACGGCGCAAAACAAATCGAGGGTTAAGCCCCGCGCTCTGCCAGCCACTGCTCGGTTTCCGGCTGCAGGGTGACGTGGTTGATGCCGTAGCGGTTGTTCAGCATCTCGCGCATGGCGGGCAGAACATGCATCCAGCCATGCAGATCATGCAGGACAACATGCGCCGAGAGCGCCACGACACCCGAGGATAACGTCCAGATATGCACATCGTGGATGGACGAAACGCCTTCCATTTTTCCCATTTCAGCCTCGACCACATCCAGATCGAGATTCATCGGCACACCTTCCATCAGCACGTGTACCGCCTCGCGCAGCAGTTTTAAAGTTGAGGCCAGTATCAGCATCGAGATCAGGATGGAGAGTATGGGGTCGATGCGTGTCCAGCCGGTGAAGTAAATGATTGCTCCCGCCGCAATCGCCGCCACCGAGCCAAGCAGATCGCCCATCACGTGCAGCAGCGCGGCGCGAGAGTTGAGGTTGCTATGCCCCTTATGCAAGTGCCAAGCCACGCCGATATTGACCAGCAAGCCGATGACGGCGATCAGCATGACCTCGCCCCCGGCAATTTCGCGCGGATGCTGCAATCGAAAAATCGCCTCGTGCACAATGCCCGCGACTACAAACAGCATCAACAAACCGTTTGCCAGTGCGGCGATGATTTCGGTACGTGCCAAGCCATACGAATGCTTGCGCGTCGGCGGCTTGAGCGCGACCCACGAAGCCAGCCAGGCCAGACCCAGCGAAGCCGAATCCGAAAACATGTGCCCGGCATCGCCCAGCAAGGTCAGCGAGTGGGTCATCCAGCCGCCCATCGCCTCGATAAACGCATAACCCAGGGTCAGCATTACCGGCCAGAACAGATTGAGATGTCCACTATCGTGGTGACTGTGGGGTTGGTCGTGTGGGTGTTCCATAGATTCCAGCATCTTATCAGAAGCTTTTTTAAAGAAATCACGAGAAGAAATGATGCAAGCCCCCGAGGCGCAGAAACCACCATGCGCCGTAGTCCAGGGGATTTCGAGCGCCGCGTAACGTAGCAGGCCGCCTTTGCAGTATTTTTAACTCATCCGGTGCAGTTGCGACGACATGGTCTTGAGTTCATGCCTAGCCGCCAGATAATCCGGGCAAAGCCTGGCCACGATTGCCCAGAATTTCGGGCTATGGTTCATCTCTTTCAAATGTGCCAATTCATGCGCAACCACATAATGAATAATGTGCGGCGGGGCCTGGATCAAGCGCCAGTTAAGGCGGATTTCGCCGCGCGAATTGCAACTTCCCCAGCGAGTTCTGGCGCTCGAAAGTGCGATCGATGGCATTTCTACACCAAGCCGGTTGGTCAACAACTGCGTGCGCCGAGTAAAGTCATTCAGTGCCTCGTACCGGTACCATTGCAGCACTTTTCTGGAAACGACCGATGTGTTTTCCGGCTCGGGCAGCGCAATCAGCAAACGCCCGGCCTCCAGTTGCGGTTTACGGCTACGGGCATCAGGCGTCAGGCAGAGCTGGATGCGGTTACCCAGGTACAGCAACGGCTCGCCGTCCTGCCAGCGCATCTTTGGCACCTGCCTGGCTTGCCATTCACCGAGTTTGGCGATGATCCAGTCGGCGCGCTCCAGTAACAGGCTTTCCAGCATTTTTTTGCCTATTCGTGCAGGCGCATTGACAGTCAGGCCGCTTTCGTCGATCCGCATACCGACAGTACGGCGGCGTGGGCTGGTTTTAAGGCGATAAGGGATGGGGCCGCTGGAATGGAGAAGCTGGTATTCCATCGCTACAGGGATGACAATCGCGGCATCTCGGCCTCAATCCATGCCTCGACTTGCCGGTTCAGTTCATCTGCTTTCATGCCTGCAGTATCGATCGGCTTGCCGATGCTGACCGTGATGGTGCCGGGGCGCTTGAGCAGGCTGTTTTTGCGCCAGAACTCCCCGGCATTGTGCGCCACCGGCAATGCCAACGCACCGGCATGCGCCGCCAGCCAGGCGCCGCCGATATGGTATTTGCCTCGCCGCCCGGGAGTGATGCGCGTGCCTTCGGGAAACACCACCACGTTCAGGCCGATTGCGAGTCTGTCCCGGCCTTGGCTTACCAGTTGCTTCAACGCCTCACGGCCCGCAGAACGATCAATTGCAATTGCCCGGAGCGCCCACAAGGCCCATCCAAAAAACGGCAGCAACAGTAGCGACCGCTTCAATACCCAGATTTGCGGAGGAAAAATTGCCTGAAACGCGATAGTCTCCCAGGCAGACTGGTGCTTGGCCAGAATCACGCATGGATGCTGCGGAATATTCTCAAGACCAATCACCCGGTAGCGCAAACCGCAAGTGAGTGCTAACCACCAGACCACGAAGTGCGCCCAGCCAGAAACGAGCCGCGAGCGAAAAGGCGCAGAAAACGAGATCATCAGGAGCGCCAGCAAGGCGAACGGAATGACCATCAGCCACATGCCAAGATTGAAGATCGCCGAACGCAACCAGGTCATCAGCAATTGCAGCCGTATCATCCCAATTCGCAAATAATCTGCTTTGCCGCTTCGGCAAGGTCGGCACAGACCCAAGTGCCCTCAGGCAAACCGCCTGCCGCCAGGGTCGCTTCGCCCTTGCCGGTCCGCACCAGCACCGGCAAGGCACCCAGCGGAACGCTGGCCTGCAGATCACGCAAGGAGTCACCCACGCTGGGGACACCATCAAGATCCATCCCGAACCGGCGCGCGATTTCTTCTATCATCCCTGGACGGGGTTTGCGGCAATCGCAATTGACTTCGGCAGAATGCGGGCAGTAAAACAGCGCATCAATACGGCCTCCGGCCTGCGCCAGCGCCCGGTGCATCTTGTCGTGAATGGCGTTGAGCATCGCCATATCGAACAGACCGCGACTGATGCCAGATTGATTGGTCGCCACGGCAACCCGAAAGCCCGCCTGGTTCAATTCGGCAATAGCCTCAAGGCTGCCGGGGATCGGCTGCCACTCGTCAGGACTCTTGATGAATTGGGCAGAGTCGTAATTGATAACGCCGTCGCGATCGAGAATGACGAGCTTCATTGCGTGAAGGGAGAAGGGGGAAGGAGGAAGGGTTTACGTTTCACTTTTCACCTTTCACAGATCAAGCCGCCAGGCGCGAAAGATCGGCCACGCGGTTCATGGCCTGATGCAGAATCGCCAGCAAACCGAGACGGTTGGCACGCAAAGCGGGATCTTCGGCGTTGACCATGACGCCGTCGAAGAAGGCATCCACCGACACTCTTAACGCTGCCAATGCTTGCAATGAGGCCGTATAATCGCCGGATTCAAACGCGGCATCGGCTTGCGGTTTGACTGTCGTCAATGCCTGATACAAAGCGGCTTCGGCGGGCTCTTTCAGCAAGGCCGCTTCCACTTTTGCAGAAACCGCACCTTCGGCCTTTTTCAGGATGTTACCGACACGTTTGTTGGCGGCGGCGAGGCTTTCGGCTTCGGGCAAATAATCAAACTCGCGAACTGCTTCAAGTTTTCGCCACAGTGAATACATGTGATTAGGCTTTAGCGCCAAAACTGACTCGATGATTTGAGAACTATATCCCGGCGCAACAGAAACCGACCCATCATCGGCTTTTACACCAAAAGGCTCTTTAAAATAAGCGCGTAATCTATCGTAAGTAAATTCAATTAGATCATTTGTCGGGTTAGTAATCGTACTGCCAAAAGCAGTTGCAGCAAGAACAAACAGTTCATTCAATTTCAGCGCATTATCATTTTCAACCAACATGCGAATGATGCCGAGAGCATGCCTTCTCAAGGCAAATGGATCTTTATCACCAGTCGGTTTCTCACCAATGCCAAACAGGCCCACCAGCGTTTCCAGCTTATCTGCCAGCGCCACGGCCATGCCCACCGGGTTACGCGGCAAGCTGTCGCCTGCAAAACGCGGCTTGTAGTGGTCTTCAATCGCATCGGCAATGTCGGCGCTCAAACCGTCGTGCAGCGCGTAGTAGCGGCCCATGATGCCTTGCAGTTCGGGAAACTCGCCAACCATGTCGGTAATCAGGTCGGCCTTGGCCAGCCTGGCGGCTGTCTCGGCCTGATCGGCAACGCCCAGTATCTGGCCGATGGCCCTGGCAATGGCTTGCACCCGCATCACTCGCTCGCCTTGCGTACCGAGTTTGTTGTGGTAAACCACCTTATCGAGTTGCGCCACGCGCGATTCCAGCGTCTTCTTGCGATCCTGATCGAAGAAGAATTTGGCGTCAGCCAAACGTGGACGTACCACACGCTCGTTGCCACCAACCACCGCACTCGCATCTGCCGGGCTGATGTTGGACACCAGCAGGAACTTGTTGGTGAGCTTAGCCTGAGCATCCAGCAGCGGGAAATATTTCTGGTTGGCCTTCATGGTCAGGATCAGGCATTCCTGCGGTACTTCGAGGAATTCCTGCTCGAACTGGCCCAGCAACACATTCGGCCTCTCGACCAGCGCAGTCACCTCGTCGAGCAGGGCTTCGTCGTCAATCGGCTTCAGGCCTTCCCTGTCGGCAGCCGCAGTCAACTGGCGGACGATCTCGGCACGGCGTGCATCAAAACCGGCGATGACAGCACCTTCGGCAGCCATTTGCCCGGCATAGCTGTCGGCATCCTTCAGAATCACCGGGTGCCTGAGCGCCTCGAAACGATGACCTTGCGTCGTATTGCCGGAGTCGAGCCCCAGCACTTGCAATGGCACGATATCGGCGCCGTGCAAAGCCACCAGCCCATGCGCGGGCCGCACAAAGTTGACCGAAGTCCAGCCATCCTCCAACTGGTAAGTCATTATTTTTGGAATCGGCAGCTTGGCTAACGCGCTTTCCAATGCTTTCTGCAGGCCATCGGCCAGGCTTGCACCCTTGGCCATCGAGTCGAAGAACAGTACATCGGCCTTGCCATCGTTTTCGCGCTTGAGTGTCGGCACCACCGAGGCATCGGCCCCCAGCGCAGCCAGCCGCTTGAGCAGTGCGGGCGTCGCCTGGCCAGCGGCATCCAGACCCACAGTCACCGGCATGAGCTTTTGCGACACGGCCTTGTCCGCAGCCTGTGCGGAAATCTGCGTGATATGCGCGGCCAATCGGCGCGGCGAGGCAAACGGCGTGACAACCGAAGCGTCATCTGCCAGCCCTTGCGTCTTGAGCGATTCGAACAATGCGGTAGAAAACGCTTCGCCCAGCTTTTTCAGCGCCTTGGGCGGTAGTTCTTCAACAAAAAGTTCAACAAGTAAATTGCGAGTGGTCATCGTGCTTTCGTCATTCCCGCGCTGGCGGGAGTCCAGTCAAAGTAGTTGATCGTACAAATCCTGCCATTCAGGATTCACTTGTTCGATCAGGCGGCTTTCTTTTCGATCTGCGCCAATACTTCGTCAGCCCATTCTCTTGGTGCCATCGGGAAACCAAGGCGGGCGCGGCTATCGAGATAACTTTGCGCCACGGCGCGCGCCAGATTACGGATACGGCCGATATACCCGGCACGCTCGGTGACCGAAATCGCGCCACGGGCATCCAGCAGGTTGAAGGTATGGGCGGCTTTCAGCACCTGTTCGTAGGCAGGCAGCGCGAGCTGGTTTTCCATCAGGTGCCTGGCCTGTTTCTCGTAAGCGTTGAACGCGGTCAACAGGAACTCGACGTCGGAATGCTCGAAGTTGTAGGTGGATTGCTCCACTTCGTTCTGGTGGAACACATCGCCGTACTTGAGGCCGGGCGCATAAGTCAGGTCGTACACGTTTTCCACGCCTTGCAGATACATCGCGAGACGTTCCAGACCATAGGTGATTTCGCCTGTGATCGGCTTGCAATCGATGCCGCCGACTTGCTGGAAATAGGTGAACTGCGTGACTTCCATGCCGTTGAGCCAGACTTCCCAGCCCAAACCCCAGGCACCCAGCGTGGGATTTTCCCAGTCGTCCTCGACGAAACGGATGTCATTTTTCTTGAGGTCGAAGCCCATGGCTTCGAGCGAACCCAGATACAGTTCCAGGATGTTGGCCGGTGCCGGTTTCAGCACCACCTGGTACTGGTAGTAGTGCTGCAAGCGGTTGGGATTTTCGCCGTAACGGCCGTCCTTGGGCCGACGGCTGGGTTGCACATAGGCAGCCTTCCACGGCTCCGGGCCGATGGCGCGCAGGAAAGTTGCCGTGTGCGAGGTGCCTGCACCGACTTCCATGTCGTAGGGTTGCAGCAAGGCGCAACCCTGCTTGTCCCAGTACTGCTGCAGGGTGAGGATAATTTGCTGGAAGGTGAGCATTTAGGCAGTAACCTGATCCAGTTCAAATGCCTTGTGCAGCACGCGCACGGCCAGCTCCAGGTACTTTTCGTCCACCACGACGGAAATCTTGATTTCGGAGGTAGAGATCATCTGGATATTGATGCCTTCTTCGGCCAGCGTGCGGAACATCTGGCTGGCGATGCCGACGTGCGAACGCATGCCGACGCCGACCACGGCGACCTTGGCAATCTTGTCGTCGCCGATGATTTCACGTGCGCCGATGTGGCCCTGCACCTTGTCCTTGAGAATGGCGAGCGTCTTGTTCAGCTCGTTCTTGTGCACGGTGAAGGTAAAGTCCGTCGTACCATCTGCGCCGACATTCTGGATAATCATATCCACGTCGATATTGGCATCGGCCACCGGGCCGAGAATCTGATAGGCAATGCCGGGGCGATCCGGGACGCCCAGCACGGTGATCTTCGCTTCGTCGCGGTTAAAGGCAATGCCGGAGATGATGGGTTGTTCCATATTATCGCTTTCCTCAAATGTAATCAGCGTGCCGTCGCCTTCTTCTTCAAAGCTGGAGAGCACGCGCAACTTGACCTTGTATTTGCCCGCAAACTCGACCGAGCGGATTTGCAGCACCTTGGAGCCCTGGCTCGCCAGCTCCAGCATTTCCTCGAAGGTAATGGTGCTCAAGCGACGCGCCTCGGGCACGATGCGCGGGTCGGTGGTGTAAACGCCGTCGACGTCGGTGTAGATCTGGCATTCGTCGGCCTTGAGCGCCGCTGCCAGCGCCACACCGGTAGTGTCGGAACCGCCACGGCCCAGCGTGGTGATGTTGCCGTTTTCGTCCACGCCCTGAAAACCGGCCACGACGACGACATAACCTGCGTCGAGATCGGCGCGAATACGGTCTTCGTCGATCTTGAGAATACGCGCCTTGGTAAACGCATCATCGGTCACGATGCTGACTTGCGAGCCGGTATAGCTCTTGGCCTTGATCCCCAGATCCATCAGGCCCATCGCGGTCAACGCAATCGTCACCTGCTCGCCGGTGGAAACCATCTGGTCCAATTCGCGCGGATCAGGTTCCGGCATGATTTCCCTGGCCAGCGCGATCAGGCGGTTGGTTTCGCCCGACATTGCAGACACCACGACCACCACTTGATGACCCAACGCCTTGTAGCGCGCCACCCGGCGCGCTACGTTGCGGATACGGTCAGGAGAACCGACGGAGGTGCCGCCGTATTTTTGTACGATCAAAGCCATTCAATATCCTTCAATAAATCCTTGAACCACGGGGGACACAGGGAGCACAGGGACTGTCTGATTTCCCCGTGCCCCCCGTGCTCCCCGTGGTTATTGCAGTTTACCCTTCACCCAATCGGCCACACTCGCCAATGCCTGCGGCAGCTTGGACGGATCAGTACCGCCTGCCATCGCCATATCCGGCTTGCCACCGCCCTTGCCGCCAACCTGCGCAGCGACGTGATTGACCAGTTCGCCCGCCTTGAGTTTCGCAATCAGGTCAGGCGTCACGCCAGCAGCAAGGCTGACCTTGCCATCGGCCACGCTCGCCAGCACGATGGCGGCAGACTTGAGCTTGTCCTTGAGTTTGTCCATGGTTTCGCGCAGCGCGTTGGCATCGGCACCTTCCATGGTTGCGGCCAGCACCTTGATGCCGCTGATTTCAACGGCTTGCTCGGCCAGGTCGTCGCCCTGACTGGAAGCCAGTTTCGACTTCAGGCGGGCCAGTTCTTTTTCCAGCGCTTTCACGTTGTCCAGAATTTGGCCGATCTTGGCCGGGACTTCGTGCGCCGGGGCTTTGAGTTCGCTGGCGGCCTGAGCAATCAAGGCTTGCTGCGCCTGCACCAGTTTCAGCGCGCCTTCGCCGGTGGTTGCTTCGACGCGACGCACGCCTGCGGCCACGCCGGATTCGACCGTGATCTTGAACAGGCCGATGTCACCGGTACGGCTCACGTGCGTCCCGCCGCACAGTTCGCGGCTGGAGCCGATATCAAGCACGCGTACTTCGTCACCGTATTTTTCGCCGAACAGCATCATCGCGCCGGTTTTCTGGGCGGATTCGATATCCATCACTCGCGCCTGGCAAGCCACATTAGCGAGAATTTCGACGTTGACGATCTGCTCGACCTTGCGGATTTCGTCGTCCGTCATCGGCGCATTATGTACGAAGTCGAAACGGGTCTTGTCTGCGTCCACCAGCGAGCCCTTTTGCTGCACATGCTCGCCCAGCACTTCGCGCAGCGCTTTGTGCATCAGGTGCGTGGCCGAGTGGTTGCGCATGGTCGCAGCACGTGATTGCGTGTTGACACGGGCAGAGACCGTGTCGCCAACCTTGAGCGTGCCGGTCTTGAGCACGCCATGATGACCGAACACCGTGGCCTGAATCTTTTGCGTATCTTCCACCGCAAAAATGCCATTACCGCCACGCAATTCGCCGTTGTCGCCGACCTGACCGCCGGATTCGGCATAGAACGGGGTATCGTCCAGCACTACCACGCCAAGGTCGCTCTCGTACAACTCGTTTACAGTTGCGCCGTCTTTGTATAGCGCAAGTACCTTGGCTATCGTTTCCAGTTTTTCGTAGCCTTGGAAATTGGTGGCCTGGCCGTCGTATTCCAGATTTGCCGCCATCTTGAACTTGCCTGCAGCGCGGGCTTGTTCCTTCTGGCGGGCCATCGCAGAGTCGAATGCGCCACTATCCACCGACACGTGGCGCTCACGGCAGATATCCGCCGTGAGATCGAGCGGGAAACCGTAGGTATCATGCAGCTTGAAAGCAGTTTCGCCGTTAAACACCGTCACCCCAGACTTGGCCATCTCGGCCAGTTCGGCTTCCAGAATCGCCATACCGTGCTCAATTGTCTCGAAAAAGCGATCTTCTTCCAACTTGAGAATATCCATCACCCGCTGCTTGCCGGCAGTCAGTTCCGGATACGCTTCACCCATCTCGACCACCAGGTCCGGCACCATTTTGTGGAAGAAGGCGGCGCGAGCACCCAGATTGTAGCCGTGACGAATAGCGCGGCGGATGATGCGGCGCAGTACGTAGCCGCGGCCTTCGTTGCCGGGAATTACGCCGTCGGCGATGAGGAAGGAGCAGGCGCGGATATGGTCGGCCAGCACCTTGAGTGACGGGCTATCGAGGTCGGCACATTTGGTTTCGCGTGCGGCGGCGGCAATCAGCACTTGGAACAGGTCGATTTCGTAATTGGCATGCACGCCTTGCAACACGGCGGAGATACGCTCCAGCCCCATGCCGGTATCGACGCTGGGTTTGGGCAGCGGATGCATCACACCCGCTTCGTCGCGGTTGAACTGCATGAACACGTTGTTCCAGATTTCGATGAAGCGGTCGCCGTCTTCGTCGGGGCTGCCCGGAGGCCCGCCGGGGATGTGCGCGCCGTGGTCGTAGAAAATCTCGGTGCAAGGGCCGCAGGGGCCGGTGTCGCCCATCATCCAGAAGTTGTCGGAAGCGTAGCGCGCGCCCTTGTTGTCGCCGATGCGGATAATGCGCTCTTTCGGCACGCCGATCTCTTTGGCCCAGATGTCGTAGGCTTCGTCGTCCTCGGCATAGACCGTAACGGTGAGCTTGTCGGCAGGAATCTTGAACACGACGGTGAGCAACTCCCACGCGTAGTGGATCGCGTCGCGCTTGAAGTAATCGCCGAAGCTGAAGTTGCCCAGCATTTCGAAGAAGGTATGGTGGCGGGCCGTATAACCCACATTCTCGAGGTCGTTGTGCTTGCCGCCTGCGCGTACGCACTTCTGGCTGGTGGCGGCACGGGTGTAAGGGCGCTTATCGAAGCCAAGGAACACATCCTTGAACTGATTCATCCCGGCGTTGGTAAACAACAGGGTAGGGTCGCCGTGCGGCACCAGCGAACTCGAAGCCACCACCTGGTGACCCTTGGAGGCGAAAAAATCCAGGAAAGCCTGGCGGATCTGTTTGCTATTCATCTGCTCAATGTAGCGCAGGCGTCCTCGCCTGCTTCCAAAATCATAAAAATGCAGGCGGGGCGCCTGCGCTACTTATTCGTCCTGTTCCTCGCGCAAAATGCGCTTGATAATCTCGAAGCCGAAACCCCGGCTTTGCAAAAACCTAGCCTGTTTCGCCCATTCTTCACGGCTTTCCGGCTGGCTGCCGAATTTCTTTTGCCATACGGTGCGTGCATTTACAAGATCATCCATGCCCGCCGTCGCCTGCTCCACCAGCGACTCGGCTACACCTTTTTCACGCAACTCGTGCGCCACCTTGCGACTACCGAAACGACTTTTGCGGGTGTTGACCACCTGTTCGGCAAACCGCTCGTCGGAGAGCCAGCCGCGTTTCTGAAAGTCATCAAGCAGCGCAACAATTTCATCGCCGCGATCTTCACCCTCTTCAACGTAAGCCGACAGCTTGCGCGCCAACTCCTGTCGTGAGTGTTCGCGCCGCGCCAGCAAATCCAGCGCGCGCTGGCGCAGGGATATTGCCGGTTTAGTCGTCACCCGCTTCCGGCATCACGGTCTTGACGGCATCTGCCTTGCCGGCTTTCACCGCGTCGCGGATCTTGCCTTCGATTTCCTGGGCAACTTCCGGGTGCTCCTTCAGGTATTCGCGGGCATTGTCCTTGCCCTGGCCGATTTTTTCGCCCCTGTAGCTGTACCATGCGCCGGATTTTTCGACGAACTTCATGTTGACGCCGATTTCGATGATTTCGCCTTCGCGCGAAATGCCTTCACCGTAGAGGATGTCAAACTCTGCCTGCTTGAACGGCGGCGCCACCTTGTTCTTGACCACCTTGACGCGGGTTTCGCTGCCGATGACTTCGTCGCCCTTCTTGATCGAACCGGTGCGGCGGATATCCATGCGCACCGAGGCGTAGAACTTGAGCGCGTTGCCGCCGGTGGTGGTTTCCGGGTTGCCGAACATCACACCGATCTTCATGCGGATCTGGTTGATAAAAATCACCAGCGTGTTGGTGCGTTTGATGTTGGCGGTGAGTTTGCGCAAGGCTTGCGACATCAACCGGGCCTGCAGGCCCATGTGCGAATCGCCCATTTCGCCTTCGATTTCAGCTTTCGGCGTCAAGGCAGCCACGGAGTCGACCACGACCACATCGACCGAGCCGGAGCGTACCAGCATGTCGGCGATTTCGAGCGCCTGTTCGCCGGTATCGGGCTGGGAAATCAGCAGGTCAGGCACGTTCACGCCCAGTTTGGCCGCGTATTGCGGGTCGAGCGCGTGTTCCGCGTCGATAAACGCAGCGACACCACCCAGCTTTTGCATCTCGGCGACGACTTGAAGCGTCAGGGTGGTTTTACCGGAAGATTCCGGACCATAGATTTCGATGACACGGCCGCGCGGCAAACCACCGATGCCCAAGGCCAAGTCAAGCCCCAGCGAACCAGTGGAAACAGCCTGAATATCGGTGGCGACTTCGTTATCGCCCATCCGCATGATGGAACCCTTGCCGAACTGCTTCTCGATTTGCGAGAGAGCCGCTGCCAGTGCCTTGCTTTTATTCTCATCCATGCCGCTGATTCCTAGCCGTAAAAAAGGGCAAATTATGTCATAAATCAGCGCCTAAGGTAAGCGCGCAACGGCTCACCGGACAAGGCATCAGGCCAGGGCCTGCCGCGCGATTTCGAGCTGGATTTTACGCTCCGAGATGGTGCGGATCAGTTGCTGCACCAGTTCGCCCAGCGGATCGCCGCCCATGGCTTCGGCGGTTTCTATGGTTTTCTTGAGTTGGGCGATTTCGGTGTTCTGAGAAATACGCAAATCGCGCTGCACCTCGCCCAGACGGCGGCGTAGCTGGGCAACGCGACGGATGGCCTTGACGATACGCGAGGCGACATCCTCCCCGGCAATCGCTTCCGGATCTTCGCCAAATTCGGTAATCAGGCGCTGGATCGCCTTGTGGTCGCCGCGCTCGTAAGCACCATTGACCTTGGCCATCAACTCGGTCCGCCGCAGGCGCTCGAATTCACTGGTGGCGCGGTCGGGGTGCATCAGCCGCGTCGCTTGACGGTAAATCTGCTTGAGTTCCGGCGAAATCTCGGGCGGTGGTGGTGGTCGCGCCTCGATCAGCCCGGCTTCTTCGGCCGAGCGTTTGGCTTGCTCCTGTGCGCTATGAGCCTGGGCTTGCACGGCGGGGTCGTCCGGCGCTTGCCACATCCTAGCCTGGGCGATCTGGGATTCGATTTCGTCCAACTGCACATACAACCGACCGACAGCCTGGTAATAGCGATGGCGAAAACGGTCAGTTTCGGTTTTGAGGGTTTCCAGCGCGAGTTCCGCCGTGGCGACCTGCTCTTCAAGCGCGGATTGTTCGTTTTCCAGACGTTTTAATTCTTGTTCTTCGGGGAGCATCGACGATTCTTATCAATCTTCAGGTCTGACTAGTCGTTTTCGAACATCCGGCCAAGTTGCCACTGCGCTTCCGCGTGGCCCTGTTCTGCGGCCTTACGATACAGAAATACCGCCTGCTGGAGGTCTTGCGGGACACCGCGGCCTTCCTCATACATCACGCCCAGCTTGTACTGGCCTTCTTCGTTCCCTTGCGTGGCGGATTGGCGATACCAGTAGACGGCATCGTCATCCCGCGCATTCATCTCGTAAAAATCGCCCAGCCAGCATTGCAGGAAAGCGTCGCCCTGCGCGGCGGCCCGCCGCATCCAGTCGAAAGCAACCGCATTCCCTTCGCCGTTATCACAGTTATACAGGCTCAACCCCAGCGACCACTGCCCGCGCGGATCGCCGGTTGCAGCGGCACGGCGGAACCAGAGTTCGGCCTGTTCTGGGTCTTGCGCCACGCCATGGCCGTTTTTATACATGTCGCCGAGATCGCACCATAACTCGACATCTTCGTCGGCCTGCTGCGTCTGGCACCATTCGAAAGCCAGTTGCGCCAGACGTTGCGCGCGCGGCTGGCCTTCTTCGCTCTGCTGCACTCGGCGATACAGCACCGAAAGCGGGTAATATGCCTTGTGATAGCCCTCGTCCGCCAACTGCTGAAACGCATTGAAGGCGGCGGCGATTACCGGGTTGCCGTCCACTCGCCAGTTGCGGAAAGCAGTTTCGCGGTTGAACTGTTCGCGCGCCAGATAGTAGCGCTCGTTCTGTGTATCGTGGTCTACCACCTTGACCACCGGGCGCCTGGTTTTTCTGCGTTCGCGCTGCTTGAACTGAGGTTCGCATTCCTTGCTGAACCTTATTGCGTAAGGCTTGACCCCCTCGCCGAACATCTCGATCACCGCACGGAAGAACAAGCGCACAAACTCCTGATAGGCCACCCCCGCATGCATAAACGGCTCGGCAACTGCCTGAAAATGCGGTTTGGCGTTCTGGTAAACCTCTTCGTCGAATACATCCTGAACCACGCGCAAGGCATTTAGCCCGCGCGACACCAAGCTTTCTCCCTGCGGCAGCAAGGCCATGCCCTGTGCCGAGATCATTGCCGGGAGCTGTGTTTGCACCATCACCTGCATCGTCCACTCCTATCGCCGACTGGCAGGCCGCAATCAGCGAAAAAGCGCATGGAATACGGTGTGTTCATGTGGGTGCTTCTAAAAATTCAAGTTTCTAAACCAGGCAAGGCGCGAGCGAAAAATTGCGACGCAGCATATGCCGGATATGTAAGGAGTAATTTTTCGTGAGCAACGCCGCATGGTGACGAAAGTTGGATTTTTTTAGAAGTGCCCATGAGATCGTTTTATAGGCGAGGCTGGGGCTGCGGTCAAGGGGATTGCGGCTAAAGCGCGCGCCCACCTGCACAGTTGACCACCCCCTGCAGCAAGATCGCCACCGATTGCCGACGAACGGCCTCGCGGTCGCCTTCAAAATGGCAAGTCCGGCTGACCAGCACGCCATCTGTCGTGGCCCAGGCAAAACATACCATGCCGACCGGTTTCTCCACCGATCCACCGCCCGGCCCAGCTATCCCGGTGATCGATGCAGCCATCTGCGCCTGACTATGGCGCAAGGCGCCTGCGGCCATTTCACGCGCAACTTGCTCGCTCACTGCGCCATACTGCTTGAGCCCACCCGCAGACACACCCAGCATTTCCATCTTGGCCTCATTGCTGTAAGTAACGAAACCGCGATCGAACCAGCCGGAACTGCCCGCAACCTCCGTCACCGCCTGCGCCGCACCGCCACCGGTGCAGGATTCCGCCAGCGCCAGCATCCAGCCGCGCTGCTGCAGTGCCGCGCCGACTTCAGCAGCCAGCATCAAAAGTGCATCGTCAGCCATAGCAGGGCTTTCAGGGCAACAATGGCATAAATCGCCGCCAGCAAATCGTCAAACATCACGCCGAACCCGCCTTTCAGGCGCGCATCGCACTGGCGGATCGGAAACGGCTTCCAGATATCGAACAGGCGGAACAACACGAACGCCACGCCCCACCAAGGCCAGGTGTGCGGCGTATATTCCAGCACCAGCATCATCGCGACGATTTCGTCCCAGACGATGCTGCCGTGGTCGGATACACCCAAGGCATCGCCGGTTTTCTGGCAGATGAGAATGCCGATGAGGAACAGCGCGGCGATAACGGCCAAGTGACCGGCTTCGGGCAACAGCATCAGCGCGGCAAACAGTGGCAGGCCAACTACAGTGCCGAAAGTACCGGGCGCTTTGGGAGCCAGGCCCGCCCCGAAACCCAATGCAAAGAAATGCATTGGATGTCGCAACAGAAAAGCACGATCAGGCGAAATGGTCATATCCTCCCTTTTCGACAGCGACAGACCGACCGCTAGCATCTCGCAACACCAGTTCATGGCCTGGAATTATTTGACCGATACGCGTCAGTTTCAGGCCCAGCTTTTCGCCGATTGCAGCAATTTTGGGCCCCCGCTCCGGATTCGCTGTAAAACACAACTCGTAATCATCACCACCAGCGCACAAACAACTGCGCGCCCAATCTTCCGCCAATCGCGGCGCCAGTACTGGATGCGCAGGCAGCATATCGAAATTGAGTTCGGCTCCGATTTCCGAGCATTCCAGAATATGCCCGAGATCAGCCAACAGGCCATCGGAGATATCGATAGCCGCATGGGCAATGCCGCGCAATCCAAGGCCTAGCGCCACGCGTGGCTGCGGGGTTTCGAGCGCGCGCAGGCAATGAGCGAGATCGGTTTCGTCGAGTTGCACCTTATTTTGCAAAGCGGCTAGTCCGAGTGCCGCACCACCCAACGTGCCGGAGACCCAGATATCGTCGCCCGGCTGCGCTGCATCGCGCCGCAGGGCCTGCTGTTTGGGCACTTCTCCCATGATGGTGACGCTTAGATTTAACGGCCCGCGCGTGGTGTCGCCGCCTATGAGTTCAACGCCGTACTGATCGGCACACTTGAAAAAAACATCGGCAAAGGCGGCAAGCCAGCTTTCGTCAGCATTCGGCAAGGCCAGCGCCAGCGTCGCCCAGCGCGGTTGTGCGCCCATGGCGGCAAGATCTGAAATATTGACCGCGAGCGCTTTCCAGCCCAGTTTGCGCGGGTCGGTGTCGGGGAAGAAGTGCGTGCCTGCCACCAGCATGTCGGTAGAGATGGCAAGCTCCATCCCCGGCGTGACTGACAGCAAGGCGGCATCGTCACCGATGCCCAGGGTCGCGGATGGTACCGGGCGGGTAAAGTAGCGCTCGATGAGGTTGAATTCGGAAGCCATTCAGACTGAATTGCCGTGTTGTAGCGTAGGCGTCCTCGCCTGCATCTGGAATATTTGCCATGCCGGGGTTGATGCAGGCGGGGACGCCTGCGCTACGGGGGGGCGTGTCCTTTGTAACATTCGGGTTAAGCAGCCGGTTTTTGCGCCGACTTGGGCCGGAAGGCCTTGACCACGGACTCGTTCGTCTCGATATACGTCGCGCCGATGAGGTCGAGGCAATACGGCACGGCGGCAAAAATGCCGTGAACGAGCTGCTTGCCATCCGCGTCCTTCAGCCCTTCCAGCGTTTCCCTGATCGACTTGGGCTGGCCGGGCAGGTTGATGATGAGGCTTTGCTTGCGGATGACGGCAACCTGGCGCGAAAGGATCGCGGTGGGGACAAAATTGAGGCTGATCTGGCGCATTTGCTCGCCGAAACCCGGCATTTCCTTATCACCGACGGCCAGCGTGGCTTCTGGTGTCACGTCGCGTAGCGCGGGGCCGGTACCGCCTGTGGTGAGTACGAGGTCGCACTTTTCGTGATCGACCAGATCCCTGAGCGTGTCTTCGATATCGGATTGTTCGTCAGGAATGATGCGGCTGACGGCCTCCCAGGGCGTTACCAAGGCCATGCTGAGCCAGTCGCGTAGCGCGGGAATGCCCTTGTCTTCGTACACACCGCTGGAAGCGCGATCGCTAATGCTGACGAGGCCGATTCGGATTGCCGGGGTAGTCATGGCTGAATTTCCTTCAAATTTTCGGGCGGTATCCGGAGGTAATCGGATAGCGCCTGTCCTTGCCGAAGCCGCGATGCGTGATGCGCACACCCACTGGCGACTGGCGACGCTTGTATTCGTTACGGTCGATCAGGGTAATGACGCGTTTGACGTCCTGTGCACTATGGCCCGCAGCGACAATCTCGGCAGGGCTGCGGTCGTTTTCGACGTACATTTCCATGATCGCATCCAGCGTCTCGTAAGGCGGCAGTGAGTCCTGATCGGCCTGGTTGTGCCGCAACTCGGCCGATGGCGGGCGCGTGATGATGCGCTGCGGGATGATGGGCGAAATGCTGTTGCGGTAATCGGCGAGGCGATAGACCAATGTTTTCGGCACGTCCTTGAGCACGGCGAAACCGCCCGCCATGTCGCCATAGAGTGTGGAATAGCCCACGGCCATCTCGCTCTTGTTGCCAGTCGTCAGTACTATCGAACCGAACTTATTGGAAAGTGCCATCAGCAGGGTACCACGTATCCGCGCTTGCAGGTTTTCTTCGGCCAAGTCGAACGGCAGGCCCTTGAACTCTTCAGACAGGGTTTGCAAAAAGCTGTCGAACACCGGCTTGATTGCCATTTCATCGTGACGCACGCCAAGATTATCGGCCATTTCGCGCGCATCAACTAGACTGATATCAGCCGTGAATTCGGACGGCATCATCACCGTACGCACCCTGTCCACACCCAGGGCATCGACGGCAATGGCTAGCGTCAGAGCCGAATCGATCCCACCGGACAAGCCCAGCACCACACCGGGAAAGCCGTTTTTCTTGACGTAATCGCGCACACCGAGACAAAGCGCCTGGTACACGCTGGCCTCCATTCCGGGGTCTGGCGCCATCAGGCCCGGGATAAACCGGGTTTCACACAGTTCGACAAAGCCGATGGTTTCTTCAAACGCCGGCCATTGGCTGACGACTTCGCCATGGGCATCCATGGCAAAACTCGCGCCATCGAATACCAATTCGTCCTGCCCGCCCACCATATTGGTGTACAACACCGGCATACTGGTTTGGCGTATGCCCTCGCGCAGGACTTCGTAGCGGGTCTGCTGCTTGTCGAGATGGTAGGGCGATGCATTGAGGGCTAGCAGCACCTGAGCTCCGCGCTCGGATGCGCACTCCGCCGGGGCTGGCTCCCAGACATCGGCACAGATATTGACACCAAAGCGAACGCCTTCCAGATCGAACACCATGGCATCCTTGCCTGGTTCAAAATAGCGCACTTCGTCGAAAACACTGTGATTTGGCAGAATATGCTTGCGGTATGTGGCTTCGATCTTGCCGTCGCGCAGCAGAGAGGCTGCGTTATAGCGCAGCCCGTGATGATCCAGCGGATGCCCAACCAGCAGGGCGATATCGCCAGACTGATGGGCCAGGTCGTTTAGTGCGTCGGCGCTGGCTTCGAGAAAATCCTCGCGTAGCAGCAAATCTTCCGGTGGATACCCTGTCAGCGCGAGTTCCGGCGTGACCAGCAAGGCCGCCCCCCGTGCGCGAGCATGATTCGCCGCGTCGATGATTTTGCCGACATTACCGGCAAGATCGCCTACGGTGAAATTAAGTTGTGCAATGGCGATTTGCATCGTCTGGCGATCCCGGCTGAAGCTTAATACGAGCCGCCAGCTTCCTTGATGATCCTCACCATCTCGGGTTGTTTCTTTTTCATCGCATACACCAGCGCGGTCAATCCGTACTGATCCTTGGCCTTGACCTTGGCACCGTGCTCCAGCAACAGCCTGAGGACATCTACCGAACCGCTTTCCACGGCAAAGTGCAGGAGCGGCGTGCCTTCGGAGTCTTCGATATTAACGTTGCTGCCGCGCTCGATCAGCAGCTTGGCGGCCTCTGCCTTGCCGCGGCGAATAGCCCAGGTCAATGCCGTCCAGTCTGTGTGATCCTTGAGTTCGGTCTGGGCTCCACCGTCAAGCAACGCCGTCATCGCATCCAGATTGCCTTCGCGGGCGGCATAGGTCAGAGCGGCCACACCGAAGCGATCCCGTGCAGAAGAGTCGGCGCCGTGCTTGAGCAGAATCTTGACTGTCGGCGTATCGCCATTTTTTGCCGCATACATCAGCACGGTTTTGCCGTCATCGCTCTTGGCATTGGCGCTGGCCCCCTTGTCAATCAGCATGCCCACCGCCTCACTGTACCCGGAAGTCGACGCGAGCCCGAGCGCGCTCCACCCGGCTTCGTCACGCACAGCGATATCGGCCCCATTGTTCAGCAAGGCTTTCATGGCATCGAGAAAATTCTTCTTGGTGGCAAACATCAACGACGTCCAGCCTGCGGCATCGCGCGCATTAACCTCTGCCCCCTTGTCCAGCAACACCTTGATCACCTCGGTCTGCCCCTTGCGGGCTGCATACATCAGGGCGGTAATGCCGTCCTTGTCCTTGGCATTCGCACTAGCGCCGCTATCCAGCATCGCTCGCACAGTCTCGACATCCCCCTTGGCCGCCACTGTGAGCAGGTAGGGGATTTCCTCTTCCGCCCAGGAAGCCAATGGCAGAAGTAGCGCACAAAGCAGTAACAGAGGCTTGATGAAGTTCATGCCGATATCCTTAAACGTTTATTTTGCCGCAATTGCAGCCTGTACCGCCTCGCCCAGCCCGGCGGGCGAACTCGCGACCACCACCCCGGCTTTCTCCAGCGCGCGGATCTTGTCGGCTGCCAACCCCTTTCCACCCGAGATAATCGCCCCGGCATGGCCCATGCGCTTGCCTTTGGGCGCAGTCTGCCCAGCAATATAACCCGCTACCGGCTTGGTTACGTGCGACTGGATATAATCCGCCGCCGCCTCTTCATCCGTACCGCCGATTTCGCCCACCATGATGATGGCCTCGGTTTCCGGATCGGCCTCGAACAGTTCCAGGCAATCGATGAAGTTCATGCCGCGAATCGGGTCGCCGCCGATGCCCACGCAAGTGGTCTGCCCCAGACCCAGTTGCGTCGTCTGGTGCACCGCTTCGTACGTCAAGGTACCAGAACGCGACACGATCCCGACCTTGCCGCGCTTATGGATGAAGCCCGGCATGATGCCAATTTTGCACTCGTCCGGCGTGATCACGCCCGGGCAGTTCGGCCCGACCAGCCTGGCACCATTGGCCTTGAGCGCCGCCTTGACGTTGAGCATGTCCAACACCGGGATGCCTTCGGTAATGCAGACAATCAGTTCGATACCGGCATCCATCGCCTCGATGATCGAATCCGCAGCAAACGGTGGCGGCACGTAGATCACGCTGGCATTGGCGCCGGTATCGCGCACCGCATCGCGCATGGTATTGAATACCGGCAGGCCGAGATGGGTTTGCCCGCCCTTGCCCGGCGTCACACCGCCGACCATTTTGGTCCCGTAAGCCGCCGCCTGCTCGGAATGGAATGTCCCCTGCTTGCCGGTGAAACCCTGGCACAGGACTTTGGTGTTCTTGTTTACAAGTATGCTCATAAAATAGCCTTAACTTACCGCTGCAACAGCGCGTTTGGCCGCATCGGTCAGGCCGTCTGCAGAAATGATCGACAGGCCGCTTTCGGCCAGCATCTTGCGGCCGAGTTCGACATTGGTGCCTTCCAGCCGCACTACGACCGGCACTTTGACGCCAACCTCCTTGACCGCCGTGATGATGCCTGCGGCAATGATGTCGCAACGCATGATGCCGCCGAAGATATTCACCAGTATGGCTTTGACATTGCTGTCGGACAGAATGATCTTGAACGCCTTGGCCACTGTCTCGGCCGTCGCACCGCCGCCGACATCGAGGAAATTGGCAGGCATGCCGCCGTGCAGCTTGATCAGGTCCATGGTCGCCATCGCCAGCCCGGCACCGTTGACCATGCACCCGATATTGCCGTTGAGCGCGATGTAATTGAGCCCGGCGGCATGCGCCTCGGCCTCCTTGGCATCATCCTGTGACCAGTCGCGCTGTTCGGCCAGCGCCTTTTGGCGATAAAGGGCATTGTCATCCACGCTCATCTTGCAATCGAGCGCGACCAGCGCACCTTCGGTCGTGACGATCAACGGGTTGATTTCCAGTAGCGCCAGGTCGCTTTCCTTGAACAGCTTGTAGAGGCTCTTGAGCAGGCGCGTAAAGGCAGCGATCTGCTCTCCGGCCAGCCCCAGCGCAAACGCCAGGTTGCGGGCCTGGTAATCCACCAGCCCCAGCAAAGGGTCGCAGACTTCCCGCAGGATTTTTTCCGGGCTGTGCTCGGCAATTTCTTCAATTTCCATGCCGCCCGCAGCGGAAGCCACCACCACCACACACTCGATGGCCCGATCCACCAGCAGCGACAAGTAAAGTTCGCGCGCGATTGGCAAGGTCTCTTCCACCAGCACCTGAGTCACAGGCTGGCCCTCCGGCGCGTTCTGGATGGTGACCAGTTTATTGCCGATCAGGCTACCGGCCAGAGCCTTGATCTCGTCGGACGACTTGACCACCTTGACCCCGCCCGCTTTGCCGCGCCCTCCGGCGTGAATCTGGGCCTTGACCACCCAGGCATTGCCGCCCAGTGCGGCACCCGCTTCCACTGCCGCATCGGCGCTGGCAGCAACAATCCCCTTGGGGGTAGGCACGCCATAGCGCTGCAGTAGCTGCTTGGCCTGAAACTCATGCAAATTCATGGGGAATTCCGTGCGATTGGTTCAAGATGGAATTTTGGCGGAAAACGGCAAAAGACGCCACCCATATCGGGCGTCCCCCCGGCATCGGGAACCGACAAGCCCGATTTACCTATCCCTGAACGATGCGATCTACTGCAAATACCGCGCTAAAAGTGCTGCCCTTGCCGTATTCGCTGGCGACTTCAAGATGACCGTGGTGACGCGTAAGAATATGCTTGACGATGGAAAGCCCGAGGCCGGTGCCGCCGGTTTCGCGTGAACGGCTACGGTCAACGCGGTAGAAACGCTCGGTCAAACGCGCGATATGCTGCGGCTCGATGCCGATGCCGGTATCCCTGACGCTGAACACCGCCTGCCCGTCCCGCATCTGCCAGTTGAGACGGATCTCCCCGTTTTGCGGCGTATAGCGGATGGCGTTACTGACCAGGTTACCGAAAGCGCTATGTAATTCACTCAAGCTACCACGCAACTTGAGGGTTGGTTCAATCTGCTCGATCAGGATGGTATGGCGTCCCGCACTCAGGCTTTGCGCCTCTTGCCGCACGGTCGCCACTAGCGCCGGGATATCGACAACTTCCTCGTGCGCCAGCGTCTGGCTGCTTTCCAGTTGCGATAGCGTCAACAGGTCACCAACCAGATTGCGCATGCGGTTGGTCTGATCTTCCATCAGGTCGAAATAATGCCGCAGATTATCGGGCACGGCTCCCTCGATATCCTTGAGCGTTTCGAGAAACCCGCCAACCACGGTCAATGGCGTGCGCAGCTCATGCGAGACATTGGCAACAAAATCGCGCCGCATGGTTTCGATTTTTTCCAGGTGCGAAACATCGCGGCAAATCAGCAGTTTCTGATTTTCGCCAAATGACACCAGTTGTAATTCCAGCGTAATTTCCAGATTGCGCGACAACTTGATGACCAGCGGCTCGGCATAGCTACGCTCATTGAGATAGGCGATAAACTCGCTCTGACGAACCAGAAAGCCGATTGGCTGGCCAGCATCCTTCTCCAGATTGAGCCCCAGCAAACGCTCGGCTGTTGGATTGCACCACTCGATCTGGTCACCGGCATTCAGCATCACCGCGCCATCGGGCAAGGCACCTGCGGCCTGCTGCAAACGATCCAGTTCGGCAACCAGGCGATTTTCCTGACGGACATAGCCGCGAATCACTTGATAAAGGTCGGCAAACACCTCATCCCACACGCCTACGCCATTCGGAATAGCGTTGAGATCGGGTCTTTTCAGCCAGGCCAGTAAAATCCGCAACTGTCGCAAATGCAGAGCCAGCAGCGCCAGAATGGAAAATATCAGCACCGCGAGCGCGGCTACACCGTCAACCGCAGCCCACACCAGCAGGCAAAGCAGGCCGACCGGCAGCAACGGCCACAGATTGCGCCACCAGAAATCTTGCACCAGGGAATTCCGAGAAATTAAGAGGAAGTATTATCGGCTAGCGCGCGGAAAACCGGTAGCCCACGCCGCGCACGGTCTGGATCATTTCTTCATGGCCACTGGTTTCAAGCGCCTTGCGCAGGCGGCGGATGTGCACATCGACCGTACGGTCCTCCACGTAAACGCGATCGCCCCAAACCTTGTCCAGCACATTGGCACGGGAGTGAACTCGCTCCGGGTTGGTCATCAGAAAATGCAGCAGGCGGAATTCAGTCGGCCCCAAGTCTATCGTCTCACCGTTACCGGTTACCCGGTGCGTGACCGGATCGACGCGCAAGCCACCGACCTCGATCGGGTCATCCGTCATCTGCGGCGCACGGCGACGCAATACGGCCTTGATGCGCGCCAGCAATTCACGCGGGCTGAACGGCTTGGTCACAAAATCATCTGCCCCCACATCAAGGCCGCGGATCTTGTCGGATTCTTCCCCCTTGGCAGTCAGCATGATGATAGGGATGGCTTTGGAATAATCGTCACTTTTGAGACGGCGTGCAAAATCGATGCCGCTCATGCCGGGCAGCATCCAGTCGAGAATAATCAGGTCCGGCAGGGTTTCACGCATCAGCGTTTGCGCTTGCTCGACACTCATGGCACGTAGCGCATTGTGTCCGGCCTGTTGCAGGTTCAGCGCAAGCAACTCCTGGATCGCCGGTTCGTCTTCCACCACCAAAATGTTAGCGGGCATAGTTACTTTCCTTGTACGAAGTGTGCGTACTTTATGACGTAAGTATGACAAATTGATGACAACAGGGAGTGATTGCCAATAAATTAAATTTGTAACACTATTCGTTCCTGTCGCTGATTAATCTGCAGCGCCGCCTGTCGGTCGTTTCAATCAAAATTAAAGAGCATCAAGGGGGGAAGCATGTCGGGGTTTTTCTCGAAGGAAAGAATTACTGCGAGCCACCGCTATAATCGCTGGCTGATACCGCCAGCCGCACTGGCCGTGCACTTATGCATCGGCCAAGCCTATGCGTTCAGTGTATTCAACGAACCGCTCACTCGCGTGATCGGCATCACGGCGTCGGCCTCCGATGATTGGAAACTCACCACAGTCGGCTGGATTTTCAGCCTGGCGATCGCATTTCTTGGCTTGTCTGCAGCCTTTGCCGGAAAGTGGCTGGAAAAAGTTGGCCCTCGCCGTACCATGTTCACGGCCGCCTGCCTGTTCGGCGGCGGACTCCTGCTTTCCGCCATTGGCGTTAAAACCCACCAGATATGGCTGCTCTACCTCGGCTACGGCGTGCTCGGCGGATGCGGGCTCGGACTCGGCTACGTCTCGCCGGTCTCAACCCTGATCAAGTGGTTTCCCGACCGTCGCGGCATGGCAACCGGCATGGCCATCATGGGATTCGGTGGCGGCGCCATGCTGGGGGCGCCTCTTAGCGTCGCCTTGATGAAGCATTTCCATAGCGACGCCAGCGTCGGAGTCCTGGAAACGTTCGTCGTCATGGGCACGCTATACTTCATCTCGATGATTATCGGCTCGCTCGCCATCCGCATTCCACCTGCCGACTGGAAGCCGGAAGGCTGGATCCCCCCCACTGTCGCCAAGAAGATGGTTACCCAGAATCATGTACATATCGATCAGGCACTCAAAACCCCGCAGTTCTACCTGCTCTGGCTGATTCTCTGCCTCAACGTGACTGCGGGCATCGGTATTCTCGGCCAAGCCTCGGTAATGATTCAGGAAATGTTCAAGGGCAGCATTACGCCAGAAGCCGCCGCCGGTTTTGTCGGGTTGCTGAGCCTGTTCAATATGGGCGGGCGATTCATCTGGTCGTCGGCTTCGGACTATCTCGGACGGCAAAATACCTACTTCGTATTCTTCGCTCTGGGAACCTTCCTCTATTCCATGCTGCCGAGCTTCAGCAGTCACGGCAACATTGTGTTATTTGTCGCAGCCTCAGCCATTATCCTGAGCATGTATGGCGGCGGCTTTTCCACCATTCCGGCTTATCTTGCCGATATTTTCGGTACAAAATACGTAGGCGGCATTCATGGGCGCCTGTTAACCGCGTGGTCCACGGCCGGGGTATTAGGCCCTGTGCTGGTTAACTACATCCGTGAATATCAGATTTCGCAAGGAGTCGCCAAGGCCGACGCCTACACAACTACGCTCTACATCATGGCCGGGCTGCTGACCATAGGCTTCATCTGCAATCTGATGATGAAAGAAGTACATGAAAAGCACCATATGAAACATGATGCCGTTGACGACACCTTATAAGCAAGGCGGAGAGAAAATATGGGAAACAACGAAAACCAGGCGACCGAAAACCATGGGGTACTTCTGGTGCTATTCTGGGCCTACGTCCTGATCCCGCTTGGCTGGGGCATATTTCAGACCTTTCACAAGGCGTTGGCACTATTTCAGTAAACAGGCAGAAGGGGGCAGCCTCCCCACAGCCCATTACGCCAGTACGGCAACTTAACGCAGGCCCGGAAACCGCCCCTGCATGGCCCGCATCATCTTGCCCATGCCGCCCTTGGACAGCATCTTCATCATCTTCTGGACTTCCTCAAACTGATTCAGCAGGCGATTGACCTCCTGCACCTGCACGCCGGCACCGGTTGCAATCCGGCGTTTACGACTGGCTTTGATGAGCTCCGGCTTACGGCGTTCCAGTGGCGTCATTGCGTTAATGATACCTTCGATCCGGCGCATCGCCTTATCCCCTGCTTCGCCATCCATTTTGCCGGCGGCCTGCGCCATTTGTGCCGGTAATTTGTCCATTAAGGCACCCACACCACCCATATTGCGCATCTGCTGCATCTGCGCCTTGAAATCTTCAAGATCGAAATTTTTGCCGGATTTAACTTTTTCGGCGAGTTTTTTGGCTTCGTCCAGATCGACATTTTTCTGCGCCTGCTCGATCAGGCTGAGAACATCGCCCATGCCCAGAATGCGCGAAGCCATACGTTCCGGGTGGAACGGCTCCAATCCATCGACTTTCTCGCTGACCCCGACAAATTTGAGCGGTGCGCCACTGACATGACGCACAGACAGCGCCGCCCCGCCGCGTGCATCGCCGTCCAATTTGGTCAGAATGACACCAGTAAGCGGCAAGGTTTCCGAAAATGCGCGCGCCGTGTTGACGGCATCCTGCCCCTGCATCGCATCGACGACAAACAGAGTTTCAACCGGATTGAGCAGGCCGTGCAGTTCCTTGATTTCGGCCATCATGACTTCATCGATCGCCAAACGTCCAGCAGTATCAAAAATCAGCACATCGTGAAAATGACGCCGTGCATGATCGAGCGCGGCCAAAGCAATATCCCCAGGTTTCTGCGAGGGGTCGGAAGGGAAGAAATCGGTTTCCAGTTGTGCAGCCAGTGTCTTCAGCTGCTCGATTGCCGCCGGGCGATAAATGTCGGCGCTGACCAGCAACACCTTCTTTTTTTGTTCCTTGAGCAAGCGGGCGAGCTTGGCCGAGCTTGTCGTCTTGCCCGAGCCTTGCAGGCCTGCCATCAGAATGACAGCCGGCGGGACGGCCGCCAGATCAAGCGATCGACCCTGCCCCCCCATCAGGTTGATCAACTCCTCATGAACCACCTGCACCAGCGCCTGCCCCGGCGTCAGGCTTTGCAACACCTCGCGACCCAGCGCGCGCTCCTTGACGTGCGCAATGAAATCGCGCACCACGGGCAAAGCAACATCGGCTTCCAGCAACGCCATTCGCACTTCGCGCAGCGCTTCGGTGATATTCTCTTCGGACAGGCGAGCCTGTCCGCGCAGGTTTTTGACGACCTGTTGCAGGCGTCCGGTCAGATTTTCAAACATGGCTTAATAGGGAACGCGTTTCGCGGTCATGATATAGTTAAGGCTTAACTAATTTTACCCGAAGTATGGCCGATTTCCTGCCTTATCTGCTCACGACCCTGATTTATCTGGGGGTCGCCACGCTCTACTGGCGTCGCACCAGCGTGTCTCCGCTGTGGTCGCAGACTGGCGTCGGTATCGCCTTGGCAATTCATGGCTGGTTGCTATACCGCTCCCTGCTCTACCCGGAAGGACTGAACCTTGGCCTGACGAACGCCCTGTCAACCATCTTCTGGCTGACCGCACTGATTTACTGGGGCACCAATTTCCGACACGACTTGCATCGCCTGCAAGCATTCGTACTCCCCCCTGCCGCGCTTGCATTGCTAATGGAATGGGCATGGCCGGAGAACCACCCTGTAACCTACGCCGAGCCGCTGTTCCGCCTGCATCTGGTGATCGCTTTTGTCGCCTACAGCCTGCTGACTTTTGCAGCATTGCACGCATTGCTGATGGCATTGGCAGAACGCACCCTACACCGCAAGCCAACACTGCTCAGATTGCCCGATTTTCCGCCACTGATCAGCATGGAGCGCCTGCTGTTCCAGATGGTGGGTGCCGGATTCGTTTTGCTCACGTTGACCGTGCTCAGTGGCATTGTATTTTCCGAGCAATTGTTTCATCAGGTCTTCAAGCTCAACCACAAAACCATCTTTGCCATCCTCTCCTGGCTGATTTTTGCTGCATTGCTGGTAGGGCGCTGGAAATACGGGTGGCGCGGCCGGACAGCCGTGCGCTGGACCTTGTCCGGCTTTACCGTATTATTGCTGGCTTATGTCGGCAGCAAGTTTGTCCTTGAAATTTTGCTCGGTCGATAGTATTTACGCCTGTCCGAGCCATCCCAGAGTTACCCCATGAGTACACCCCGTAAAGTTTTTATCAAGACCTTTGGCTGTCAGATGAACGAGTACGACTCGTCGCGCATGGCAGACCTGATGCAGGCGGCGGAAGGCATGGAGCCGACCGACAAGCCGGAAGATGCCGATATCATCCTGATCAACACCTGCTCCGTGCGCGAAAAACCGCAGGAAAAAGTATTCCATCAACTTGGCCGGCTGAAAGAACTCAAGCAAGCCAATCCCGATCTGGTCATCGGCGTCGGCGGCTGCGTGGCAAGCCAGGAAGGCTCGGCCATCGTCGACCGTGCGCCCTATGTCGATGTTGTATTCGGCCCGCAAACCCTGCATCGCCTGCCAGAAATGATCGCCGCCAAGCGTAAATCCGGCCAGCCACAGATCGACACCAGTTTCCCAGAGGTCGAGAAATTCGACAAATTGCCCCCACCGCGTGTCGAGGGCGCAGCTGCGTTTCTCTCGATCATGGAAGGTTGCAGCAAGTACTGCACTTTCTGCGTCGTCCCCTATACCCGCGGCGACGAGGTTTCGCGGCCGTTCGATGATGTGCTGACAGAAGCGGCGCAACTGGCGCAGCAAGGCGTCAAGGAAATCACACTGCTGGGGCAAAACGTCAACGCCTATCGCGGAACGATGAGCAACGGCGAGACCGCCGACCTCGCGCTACTGCTCGAGTACCTGGCGGAAATCCCGGAAATCGAGCGCCTGCGCTACACCACCTCGCACCCCAACGAGATGTCACCGCAACTGATTGAAGCCTTTGCCCGTATTCCAAAGCTGGTGTCGCATCTGCATCTGCCCGTGCAGTCCGGTTCAGACCGTATCCTGATGGCGATGAAGCGCAATTACACCGTACTGCAGTACAAATCACTGATCCGCAAACTACGCGCCGCAAGGCCCGATTTGTGCCTGTCCGGCGACTTCATCGTCGGCTTCCCCGGCGAAACCGAAGCCGAATTCGAGGCCACCATGAAACTGGCCAAGGAGCTCGAATTCGACGCCAGCTTCTGCTTCGTCTACAGCCCTCGCCCGGGCACTTCGGCGTCCTACCTGCCCGACGACACCCCGCAGGAAATCAAACTCGCCCGGCTCGAACGCCTGCAGGGATTGATCGATACTCAGGCCTACGCCATTGCCGAAGCCATGATAGGCACGAAACAGCGGGTTCTGGTCGAAAACCTGTCGCGCAAGAGCGATCAGGAACTGGCCGGGCGTACCGACAACAACCGCGTCGTCAACTTTCCCGGCCCTGATGAACTGGTCGGGCAATTTGTCGATGTGACGATTACCGCGGTCACCTCGCACACTCTGCGCGGCGAAATCGTACAAAATTGAACAGTATGGAAATCAACTTTACCCCCGAAGACAACGAACAGCTTGCCAATCTGTGCGGCTCGCTGGACGAAAATCTCAAGCAGATCGAGGACGCACTAGATGTTTCCATCGCCAGACGCGGCGCGCATTTCCGCATCGGCGGCGACAAACAGCAGGCACAACTGGCCACCCAGCTCCTGCAAAACTTCTACGACCGCGCCAGAAAACCGATCTCGCTGGAAGACATTCAGCTTGGGCTGGTCGAGATCGGCAAACTCGCGCCCGATGCGATTCCCACCGCTGCCATGCCGGTGCTGATGACGCGCCGCTCCGACCTGCATGGACGTACACCTCGCCAGGTCGAATATCTGCAACAGATCCAGGAATTCGACATCACTTTCGGCATCGGCCCGGCGGGCACGGGCAAGACTTACCTTGCAGTTGCCAGCGCGGTGGATGCGCTGACGCGCGACCGGGTCAAGCGCATCGTACTCGTTCGACCGGCGGTAGAGGCTGGCGAACGTCTGGGCTTTCTCCCGGGCGACCTCGCACAGAAGGTCGACCCCTACCTGCGCCCCCTGTACGACGCACTTTACGACCTCATGGGATTCGACACCGTGGGCAAGATGTTCGAACGTGGCGCCATCGAAGTCGCGCCGCTGGCTTATATGCGCGGCCGCACCCTGAACCAGAGCTTCATCATTCTCGACGAAGCCCAGAACACCACACCGGAACAGATGAAGATGTTCCTCACCCGCATCGGTTTCGGCACCAAGGCCGTGATTACCGGCGACGTGACGCAGATCGACCTCGGTCGCGGCCAGAAAAGCGGCCTGGTGATTGCGCAGCAAGTGCTCAAGGACGTGCGCGGTATTGCTTTTACGCGCTTCCAGTCCGAGGACGTAGTGCGCCATCCACTGGTGCAGAAGATCATCAACGCCTACGAGAAATTCGAGCAGCACAACGAATGAAACCCAAACTCTCCCTGGCCGTGCAATACGCAGTCAAACCGGATGCCGTCCCCACCCGTCATCAATTTCGCAAATGGGCCATGGCAGCGCTGGAATGCGATGCCGAAATCGCCTTGCGGATTGTCGATAGCGAAGAGGGCCGTGATCTCAACCGCGACTATCGAGGCAAGGATTACGCCACCAACGTGCTGACTTTCCCTCTCGACGACGACCCGATGCTGATGGGCGACATCGTATTGTGCGCGCCAGTAATCGAGAAAGAAGCGGGCGAGCAGGGCAAATCGCTGGAGGCGCATTACGCCCATCTCACGGTGCATGGCATTTTGCACATGCAGGGCTACGACCACGAAACCGACAAAGATGCGATCTTAATGGAGACACTGGAATCCCAAATTGTCACCAAATTAGGGTATGCTGCCCCCTATCACGTTACGGAGAACGCCGCCGCTCATGGCTGACGACAGTAATAAACCGGGCTGGCTCGAACGCTTGTCTCACTTCCTGCTACGCGAACCTGAAGATCGCGAGCAGCTGATCGAACTGCTTCACTCGTCTTTTGAGAAAAATCTGCTGGATGCCGATGCCCTCACCATGATCGAAGGTGTGTTACAGGTATCCGAGATGCAAGTGCGCGACATCATGATCCCGCGCTCGCAAATGGACGTGATCGATATCACCGATCCGGCCGAGAAATTCATCCCCTTTGTCATCGAAACCGCACACTCGCGCTTTCCCGTCATCGACGAGAACAAGGACGACATCATCGGGATCTTGCTGGCCAAGGATCTGCTGCGTTACTACGCGGGCGAGGACTTCAACGTCCGCGACATGTTGCGCCCGGCAGTATTCATCCCTGAATCCAAACGACTGAATGTGTTGCTCAAGGAATTCCGCAGCAACCGCAACCATATTGCCATCGTCGTCGACGAATACGGCGGCGTGGCAGGCATGGTCACGATCGAGGACGTGCTGGAACAAATCGTCGGCGATATCGAGGACGAATTCGATTATGATGAAACCGAGGACAACATCTTCCAGGATGCCAGTGGTCGCTACCGCGTCAAAGCGCTGACCGAGATTGCTGACTTCAACGAGATCCTGAGCGTCGAATTCAGCGATGAAGAATTTTCCACCGTCGGCGGACTGGTGGTCAGCAAATTCGGGCACTTGCCGAAACGTGGAGAAACCATCAGTTTCGCCGGATTCAAATTTACCGTATTGCGTGCGGATAGCCGCCGCGTCCATACGCTGTTGCTCGAACGCCTGCCGGAAATCAGCGCGGCGGGAACTTAAAGCAGCGCAACAACCTCATATCGTCAAGTAGTCAGACTTCTTCGCAGGAGGTTAGGATGAAAAACCATGTGATGTTGCTGCTGGCAGCGCTATCTGCCCCGGTATGGGCCGATGAAGGCCCATCTATCCCCACAGACGAGGATGGCTTCATCACCGCCATCCAGTCAAAGACCGCTACTGAAATCACCGAGCTTCTGGGGGACCCTCAATACCAATTTGCAATACGGGATAAGGAAGGCCAAGTGGTAGGCCATATCCGACATTATCACTATGTCACGACCGGATTCGACGGGCAATACTACAAAACCACCGAACTGGACTTTATTGGTGACAAAGTGGTGAACATTGTACTGATCAATACAAATGACGCTGAAGACATATCAGCCGCGCTCGACTGCGACGCCGTCGCAACCTGCTAGTGGCCTGCTTTGTAATTGGCAGAACACGAAGTGCAAAGACTAGCTTTAACCCAGATCATCCATTAGTCGGATCTTCGAGCCTACGCGAGTGCCGGTGGGCAGGTTACGGCCTAATGGATGATCTGGGTTTAATGTTTCGTAAATTACAAAGCAGATCACTAGGACGCATTCACACGAGACTCGCGAATACGGAGGGATGGTTGAGATGCCATCCGCGTTACAAGACATGCTAAATTGCGAACCACTTCGAGCGGCTTCAAAAACATATTCCTAAAATTGCCCCACATCGCCTAATACACTAAAATAGCGATTAAATTAATAAAATCATTTGCCTACACCAATACTGCGGCAGTCATGAGCAATCCTGGTTAGAGTGACGCGATCGTTACTCCGTAACTCCAGTCAGTACCGATCACTTTAAATCATCTTTTAAGAGAATCCATCTTGAACCAGAAACCATTTGTCATCAGCAAAACTCCTGCCGGATTCGCCGATATGCCTGCTTTGGGCATGGACGGCAAAAGCATCGTCGAGGATTTTCGACGCTATTTCACCCGCACCCTGAGCCATGACGAGCTCAACCAGGCGGCCTATCACGTGTACACCGCATTTTCGCTGGCTTGGCGCGACCGTATTGTGGAGCGCTGGAAGAAGACACAAGCAGCTTATGAAGCACAGGATTCGAAGCGCACGTATTACCTGTCGCTGGAGTTTCTGATGGGTCGCGCACTGGGTAACGCGATGCTCAATCTGGATGTCGATGCCACTACCGCCGACGTGCTGAAAAAAATGGGCATGGCGCTCGAAGAAATCATTGATCAGGAACATGATGCAGGTCTTGGCAACGGCGGTCTGGGCCGTCTAGCCGCGTGTTTTCTCGATAGCTGCGCCACGCTGCAGTTACCGGTGATGGGCTACGGCATTCGCTACGAATACGGGATGTTCCGCCAGAAAATCGAGGATGGTTACCAGTTTGAAGAGCCTGACCACTGGCTGCGCATTGGCAATCCATGGGAAATCGAGCGTCAGGAGCTGGCAGTACGCGTCCACTTTGGCGGCCACACCGAATTTCACACCGACGAAAACGGCCGCGCACATGCCCGCTGGGTGAGTTCCCACGACGTGCTGGCGGTGCCTTACGATATGCCGATCCCAGGTTACCGCAACGGCACGGTCAATACCTTGCGCCTGTGGAAATCGACCGCCACCGACGAATTCGATTTGAGCGAATTCAACGCGGGCAGTTATGCCGAGGCCGTGGGCGCAAAAAATGCGGCCGAGCATATCACCATGGTGCTGTACCCCAATGATGCCAGCGAGAACGGCAAAGAATTGCGCCTGCGCCAGCAGTATTTCCTGGCATCCGCAAGTTTGCAGGATGTGCTGCGCCACTGGGTCGCCAAGCATGGCAACGATTTCAGCAAGTTTGCCGAGAAAAACGGCTTTCAACTGAACGACACTCACCCGACTTGCGCCGTCCCCGAACTGATGCGCCTGTTGATGGACGAGCATGGCATGACGTGGGATCAAGCCTGGGCAATCACCTCGAAAACGGTGGCCTATACCAACCACACCCTGCTGCCGGAAGCGCTGGAGCGCTGGCCGGTGAGCATGTTCGGCCGCCTGTTGCCGCGCCTGTTGCAGATCATTTGCGAAATCAATGCACGCTTTCTGGCCGAGGTTTCGCTGCGCTGGCCGGGCGACATCGGGCGCCAGCAACGCATGTCCATCATCGAGGAAGGCCATGAAAAGCAGGTGCGCATGGCCTATCTGGCCGTCGTAGCGAGCACCTCGGTCAATGGCGTGGCCGAACTGCATTCGCGTCTTCTCACACAAGACCTGTTCCACGACTTTTACGAATTGTGGCCGGAGAAGTTCAATAACAAGACCAACGGCGTGACGCCGCGCCGCTGGATTGCCTCCAGCAACCCGGCCATGAGCAAGCTGATTACCGACAAGATCGGCTCGGGCTGGATTACCGATCTTGCACAATTGAGCAAACTGGCGCCTTACGCAGACGATAAAAAATTCTGCGCTCAATGGCGCGATATCAAGCGCGCCAACAAGGTACGCCTGTCTGAAATGGTGCAGCGCGACTGCGGCGTGACATTTAACCCGGACGCATTGTTCGACATACAGGTGAAGCGCATCCACGAATACAAGCGCCAGTTGCTCAACGTGCTGCATGTCATCCATCTGTACGACCGCATCAAACGCGGCGACACCGCAGGCATGGTGCCGCGCTGCGTGCTGATTGGCGGCAAGGCAGCTCCCGGTTACATGATGGCCAAGCGCATCATCAAACTGGTCAATGCCGTGGCGACCGTGGTGAACGAGGACAAGGATACGACCGACCTGCTGCGGCTGGCTTTCTTGCCGGATTACCGCGTGACGGCGATGGAAACCATCTGTCCGGCCGCGGATTTGTCCGAGCAGATTTCAACGGCAGGCAAGGAAGCCTCTGGTACCGGCAACATGAAATTCATGATGAACGGTGCGCTTACCATCGGCACGCTGGACGGTGCCAACGTCGAAATTCGCGAGGAAGTGGGTGATGAAAACTTCTTCCTTTTCGGGCTGACGACAGAAGAAGTCGAGGCAACCCATGGCCATTACGACCCAGCCGCCATCATCAACGCCGATGAAGATTTGAAGCGTGTCATACACCTGCTGGAATGCAAGCATTTCAATCTGTTTGAACCGGGTATCTTCGAACCGATTATCGGCGCCATCTACAGCCCGCACGATCCATGGCTGACAGCCGCGGATTTCCGCAGCTACGTCAACGCGCAGCAACGCGTGGCGGATGCCTATCGCGATCAGGATCACTGGGTACGCATGAGCATCCTCAATACCGCAGCCAGCGGCAAGTTCTCCAGCGACCGTACGATCCTGGATTACAACCGCGATATCTGGAAGATGCCAAGAATTTCGGCTGCTTGAATTAGCGTTTGATTTTAACCACAGGGCATGGGGAGCATGGAGAACCACACAAGCCGTTGTTTTCCCAGTGTTCCCCGTGGTTAATTGCTTCTTCTAAACTGGTGTGGCGCTGATCGCCGACACCACCGCCAAGGCATCACGGGTGGCCTTGACGTCGTGCACGCGCACCACGGCGGCGCCCTTCATCGCAGCCACCACAGCGGCAGCCAGACTAGCTGGCAATCGATCTGCCACATCGTTGCCGGTAATCTGACCCAGCACTGATTTACGCGACAATCCTACCAACACCGGATAGCCTAACCCGCATAACGATTGCAGTTCACGCAGCAAAGCGATGTTGTGCATGCTGCGTTTGCCGAAACCGAAACCCGGATCGAGCATAATGCGCTCACGGCCGATGCCTGCGGCTTCACACGCAGCGGCACGTGCCAGCAGAAAATCCCTGACTTCCATCACCACGTCGTCGTAGCACGGATCGTTCTGCATGGTTTTCGGCGTACCGGGCATGTGCATGAGGCATACCCCCGCATCGCTGGCAGCCACCGCCTCTATCGCGCCGAGTTCCTGCAAGCCGCGTACGTCATTGATCAGGCTGGCGCCTGCGGTAACGGCTGCGCGCATCACTTGCGGTTTGTAGGTGTCGATGGAAATCGGGGTATTGCAGCATTGAGCGAGGCCTTCGATCACCGGGATCACACGACGCAATTCTTCTTCCAGCGAGACCGGCTCGGCATTCGGTCGGGTCGATTCGCCACCGATATCGAGGATGTCGGCACCGTCCTCGACTAGCTTCATTGCATGCTCGATCGCCCGCGAGGTCGTACCGAATTGACCGCCATCCGAGAATGAGTCCGGCGTGACGTTGACGATGCCCATGACCAGCGGGCGATTAAGGTCGAGTGTGTAGGAGTTGGCGCGAAAGACCATCTAGGTGAAAAGTGAAAAGTGAAAAACCCCGCAGTTACATTTCACCTTTCACATCATTTCAAGTTTCTTGTGCGGGCTGCGACGGTGTCACTGTAGCCTCGCCAGTCGTCCCGCCACCGGTAGGCGGAGTCGCCGCCTTGACCGGCGCCGGCTTGGGCGGGCGTGGCGGCAAACCATTCATGATATCGTCGATCTGCTCGGCATCAATGGTTTCCCACTCCAGCAGCGCGTGGGTCATTGCTTCGACCTTGTCACGGTTGTCCTCGATCAGCTTGCGTGCCAAGGCATATTGCTGGTCGATGATACGGCGGATTTCCGCATCGACTTGCTGCATGGTGGATTCGGACATATTCTTGTGCGTGGTTACGGAACGGCCGAGGAATACCTCGCCCTCGTTCTCGCCATACACCATGGGGCCGAGCCTGTCGGACATGCCGTAGCGCGTCACCATATCGCGCGCCAGTTGCGTGGCGCGCTCGAAATCGTTGGAAGCACCCGTAGTCATCTGATTCATGAACACTTCTTCTGCGATACGGCCACCGAACATGATGGCGATGCGGTTCATCAGGAACTCACGGTCATAAGCGTAGCGGTCTTCTTCCGGCAGTTGCATGGTCACGCCCAGCGCACGACCGCGCGGGATGATCGTGACCTTGTGTACCGGATCGGTCTTGGGCAGCAGACGGGCGACAATCGCATGCCCGGATTCGTGGTAAGCCGTATTGCGCTTTTCTTCCTCGCTCATGACCATGCTGCGGCGCTCGGCGCCCATCATGATCTTGTCCTTGGCACGCTCGAAGTCTTCCATATCGACCACGCGTTTGTTGCTGCGCGCGGCAAACAGGGCGGCCTCGTTGACCAGGTTGGCCAAGTCCGCTCCCGAGAAACCCGGCGTACCGCGCGCAATCACGTCAGCCTTGACGTCAGGCGCAATCGGCACCTTGCGCATATGCACCAGCAGGATTTGTTCGCGACCACGAATATCCGGTAGCGAAACCACCACCTGGCGGTCGAACCGGCCCGGACGCATCAACGCGGGGTCAAGCACATCAGGGCGGTTGGTCGCGGCAATGACAATCACGCCGGCCGAACCTTCGAAACCATCCATCTCCACCAGTAACTGGTTCAATGTCTGCTCGCGCTCGTCGTTGCCGCCACCCAGACCAGCTCCGCGCTGGCGACCAACTGCATCGATTTCGTCGATAAAGATAATGCAAGGTGAATTCTTTTTGGCCTGCTCGAACATGTCGCGCACGCGGGCAGCACCGACGCCGACGAACATTTCGACGAAGTCGGAGCCGGAGATTGAGAAGAAAGGCACTTTGGCTTCACCTGCAATCGCACGCGCCAGCAAGGTTTTACCGGTCCCAGGGTTGCCGACCATCAGCACACCGCGCGGGATACGACCGCCCAGACTCTGGAACTTGGAAGGGTCACGCAGGAATTCCACCAACTCACCGACTTCTTCCTTGGCCTCGTCACAACCCGCAACATCGGCAAAGGTCACCGGATTATTGTCTTCATCCAGCATACGCGCCTTGCTCTTGCCGAACGAGAACGCACCGCCCTTACCGCCACCCTGCATTTGGCGCATGAAGAAGATCCAGACACCGATCAGTAAAATCATCGGGAACCAGGACACAAAAATATTCATGAGCATCGACGGCTCTTCCTGCGGCCTAGCTTCGACCACCACGCCATACTTGAGCAAGTCAGACACCATCCAAGGGTCGGCCGGAGCATAGGTCGTAAAGCGCTTGCCGTCGTTGGTCGTACCGCGCAACACATGGCCCTCGATCGAAACACGCGAGACATTACGCTGCTTGACCTCATCCATAAACTGCGAATAGACGATCTGGCTGTCGCTGCCACCCGACTTGGCGCCAAACTGATTAAAGACCGTCATCAGCACTAGTGCAACCAGTAGCCAGATAGCGATGTTTCTCAAGATATTGTTCAAGTTTCTGTTCTCTAGCTAATAAAGAAGTTCATTCATTTTAAACCGATTATGCCACTTTGCGTCCGACCCCCAGCAAATAGGTTTCCGCGCTGCGGTCGCGTGAAGCCTTCGGCTTGCGGGTCAGCACCTTGTCGAACTCTGGCCGCATGGTTTTCACCAGTTCATCAAATCCGCTACCGATGAACACCTTGACCAGAAAACTGCCTCCAGGTTTCAGCCATTGCCGGGAAAAATCCAAAGCCAGTTCGACCAGATACATCGAGCGAGCCTGATCCATCACGGCCATTCCACTCATATTGGGGGCCATATCGGAAATTACAAGATCTACTTGATGCCCATTTAATGCAGCTTCAAGCTGAGCCAGCACCGACGCCTCGGTAAAATCGCCCTGGATGAACTCGAAATGCGACATGGGATGGACTTCCAGCAGATCCAGCCCGATCACCCGACCCTGCCCCTTGAGCCGATCCACCACCACCTGCGACCAACTACCGGGGGCCGCACCGAGATCAACTACCGTCATGCCGGGGCGTATCAGTTTATCCCGGTCATCAAGCTCCATCAGCTTGTATGCCGCACGCGAGCGATAACCTTCCTTGTTGGCCCGCTTGACGAATTCATCGCTCAGATGCTCCTGCATCCATGCTTTGCTGGTACGAGTACGCTTCATTTGTTAGAATGCAGCCCTTTGAAAATCAGACACCTATGGATATCTCTAAAAATTCAAGTTTCTAAACAAGACAAGGCGCGAACATAAAATCGGAGCGCCGCATATGTCTGATATGCAAGCGAGAATTTTTTGTGAGCAACGCCGTATTGTGACGAAAATTGAATTTTTAGAGGTATCCATTATGTTAAAGCTTAATTCCAAACAAGTGCGCCACCTGCGCTCTGCAAGCCATGCACTCCATCCGGTGGTCATGATCGGCAACAACGGTCTATCGGAAACCGTACTCAACGAAATCGACCGCAGTCTGACCGCGCACGAACTCATCAAGATCAAAGTGGCGGGTGACGAGCGCGAACTGCGCGTACAAATGTTGCAGGAAATCTGCGAAAAACTGGGCGCAGCAGCCGTGCAGCATATCGGCAAGCAACTGGTGATCTATCGCCCGGCAGCCGAACCCAAAATCGTGTTCCCGAAAAATTAATACTCAATGTCGAGATTGTCGGATGGAGTACTAGCGGGATTTCAGCACCAGTACGATACCCAGCAGGCTTTCGAGCAGGTAGCCGATACTGGCAATTCCATGCCAGGCCCGGAAGCGATCGGCAAATACACTTTGCATCACATCCACCGCCCCAGCCTGTGTTTTAAGCTGGGCAAGGACAGGCTGTATGCCGTACTGGCCTGCCAATGTCAATAACAGCATGACCAGTACCACCCAGAAAAAAGCCTGCTTCAAGGCAGGCATCCCAACCTGCATCACACGATGAATCAACAGGTAGAACGCCGAAACCATTCCCAGATAAGCAACCCAGCCGAACATTTTGCCCGCCAGCAATCCGGCCATTTGCTTGTCGCCCAGTGTATAAAACAACACCGGCGCGGCAAGATAGCCAATGGCCCACAATGCGCCCACCCAGGCAGTGATGAGCACAAGCGCGAAACTGTCTGCCAGGCGTGGCATCAGATATATTTGACAATCAGCACTTCGTATTCACGAATACCACCCGGTGCCTGAACTTCCGCGACATCACCCGCATGCTTGCCGATCAGGGCGCGTGCGATCGGCGAGCCGACGGAAATCTTGCCCAGTTTAATGTCGGCTTCATCATCACCGACGATCTGATACGTCACGCTATCGCCACTATCCAGATCTTCCAGGTCGACGGTTGCGCCGAAAACGCAGCGTCCATCGGCATTCAACTGGGTCGGGTCGATCACTTGCGCATTGGAAAGCTTGGCTTCGATGTCGGCAATACGCCCCTCGACAAAACTCTGGCGCTCCTTGGCAGCATCGTAGTCGGCGTTTTCCGAAAGATCACCCTGCGCACGCGCTTCAGCAATCGCCTGAATAACGCTGGGGCGCTCCACGCTCTTCAGATGATGGAGTTCAGCCTTGAGCAACTCGGCCCCTTTGACGGTCAATGGAATCTTGATCACTACAGTTTTCCCCGTATAAAAAAGAAGAAACCACACCGGATACCGGCGTGGTTTCGCATGGGTTGAATAATAACGTTATGCGAGTTTTTTGTGCAAGTGCTGTAGCGACTCCACCGTGAGCTCACGCATATGGGCCATACCTGCACAAGCTGCCTTGGCGCCTGCCAGAGTCGTGTAATAAGTCACCTTCTGCTGCAATGCGTTGCGCCGGATCGCATAGGAATCCTGCACGGCCCGCTTATCCTCGACCACGTTGACAATAAAACTGATTTCGCCATTCTTGATCATGTCGACGATGTGCGGACGGCCCTCGGTCACCTTGTTCACCGGGGCGACCTGCAAACCAGCGGCAACGAGTACGCCCGCGTTACCGCGTGTAGCCACCAACTGGAAACCAAGATCCGCCAGCGATTGGGCGATCTCGACGACCTTTTCGCGGTCTTCCTTGCGTACGCTGATGAAAGCCTTGCCGCCAGATGGCAGCTTGGTGCCCGCACCGAGCTGAGACTTGACGAAAGCTTCGGCGAAGGTGGTGCCCACGCCCATCACTTCGCCGGTAGATTTCATTTCCGGCCCAAGGATGGTATCGACACCTGGGAACTTGATGAAAGGAAACACCGCTTCCTTCACCGAGAAATACGGGGGAATGATTTCCTTCGTCACGCCCTGATCCTTGAGCGAACGTCCCGCCATGCAACGGGCAGCAACCTTGGCCAATTGCAGACCGCAAGCCTTGGAAACAAATGGTACGGTTCGCGATGCACGCGGATTAACTTCAAGTACGTAAACGGTTTCACCCTGAATCGCAAACTGTACGTTCATAAGGCCCACAACACCCAGTGCCTTAGCCATAATCACGGTCTGTCGGCGCAACTCGTCCTGCATTTCCTTGCTCAAGCTGTATGGCGGTAGCGAACAGGCGGAGTCACCGGAGTGCACACCGGCCTGTTCCACGTGTTCCATGATGCCGCCAATAAGCACATCATCGCCGTCACAAATCGCGTCGACGTCGACTTCCTTGGCATCGTTTAGGAAACGATCCAGCAGCACCGGGCTGTCGTTCGACACCTTAACCGCCTCACGCATGTAGCGTTCCAACTGCGCCTGTTCCTGAACAATTTCCATGGCGCGGCCACCCAGCACATAGGATGGGCGAACCACCAGCGGATAACCAATTTCGGTAGCCAGACGCAAAGCCTCAGCCTCGGTTCTGGCCGTGCGATTGGGCGGCTGCTTGAGATTGAGTTCTTGCAGCATCTGTTGGAAGCGCTCGCGGTCTTCGGCACGGTCGATGGCGTCCGGGCTGGTACCGATGATGGGCACACCGGCTTTTTCGAGATCGCGCGCCAGCTTGAGCGGCGTCTGTCCACCATATTGCACGATCACACCGATCGGCTTTTCAACGGCGACAATTTCCAGCACGTCTTCCAGCGTCAGCGGCTCGAAATACAGGCGGTCGGAAGTATCGTAATCGGTAGAAACGGTTTCCGGATTACAGTTGACCATGATGGTTTCATAGCCGTCTTCGCGCATGGCAAAAGCCGCATGCACGCAGCAGTAGTCGAACTCGATCCCCTGCCCGATACGGTTAGGACCACCGCCCAGCACCATGATTTTCTTTTTGTCGGTAGGCCGGGCTTCACATTCCTGCTCGTAGCTGGAATACATATAGGCGGTAGACGTGGAAAACTCAGCAGCACAAGTATCGACGCGTTTGTAGACCGGGCGCACTTGCAAGGCATGACGATAGGCACGTACGGCATGCTGGTCGGTGCCCAGCAGCTTGGCCAGGCGGCGGTCGGAGAAGCCGCGGCGTTTGAGCTGGAACAGATCGTCCTTGGTCAACGAATCCAACGTGCGACTTTTGAGCGCGTTTTCGCGCAGGACAAGGTCCTGGATCTGAACCAGAAACCACGGATCAATGCTGGAATGATCGAACACCTCATCCAGCGTCATGCCGGCACGGAAAGCGTCGCCCACATACCAGATACGTTCCGGTCCCGGTTCGCCCAGTTCCTTGGCAATCAGATCCGTATCTATCGTTCTTTCATCCAGGCCATCAACGCCGACCTCCAGGCCACGCAATGCCTTCTGGAACGACTCCTGGAAGGTGCGGCCAATGGCCATCACTTCCCCCACAGACTTCATCTGCGTCGTCAGGCGCGAATCGGCCTGCGGGAACTTTTCGAATGCGAAGCGTGGGATCTTGGTAACCACGTAATCGATGGAAGGCTCGAAAGAAGCCGGGGTTGCTCCGCCGGTAATGTCGTTCTTGAGCTCGTCCAGCGTGTACCCCACCGCCAGCTTGGCCGCGACCTTGGCAATCGGGAAGCCGGTCGCCTTGGAGGCCAGTGCGGAAGAGCGTGACACGCGCGGATTCATTTCGATGACGATCATGCGACCATCTTCTGGATTGATCGAGAACTGCACATTGGAGCCGCCGGTATCGACGCCGATCTCGCGCAGTACTGCCAGCGAGGCGTCGCGCATGATCTGGTACTCCTTGTCGGTCAGCGTCTGTGCTGGCGCAACGGTAATGGAGTCGCCAGTATGCACGCCCATCGGGTCCAGATTTTCGATCGAGCAGATAATAATGCAGTTGTCCTTGTGGTCGCGGACAACTTCCATCTCGTATTCTTTCCAGCCCAGCAGGGATTCTTCAATCAGCAGCTCGCTTGTCGGCGAGGCTTCCAGCCCGCGCTCGCAAATTGCAATGAATTCTTCACGATTGTAGGCAATGCCGCCACCGCTGCCGCCCATGGTGAAGGATGGACGGATAATCGCCGGATAACCAATCACCGCCTGCACCTGCAGCGCTTCTTCCAGGCTGTGTGCCACGGAAGAACGGGCAGAGCCGAGACCAATCCTGGTCATTGCCGCCTTGAATTTCTCGCGATCTTCCGCCTTGTCGATCGCCTCTTTGGATGCACCGATCAACTCGACGTTGTACTTCACCAGCACGCCGTGCTTATCCAGATCAAGCGCACAGTTCAGCGCCGTCTGCCCCCCCATGGTTGGCAGCAAAGCGTCCGGACGCTCGATTTCGATAATTTTCTCCACCATCTGCCAGGTGACCGGCTCGATGTAGGTCGCATCAGCCATTTCCGGGTCGGTCATAATGGTGGCCGGATTTGAGTTGACCAGAATGACGCGGTAACCTTCTTCACGCAACGCCTTGCAGGCTTGCGCGCCGGAGTAGTCGAATTCGCAGGCCTGCCCGATCACGATAGGACCGGCGCCGATAATGAGGATGCTTTTAATGTCTGTGCGTTTTGGCATAGGGATTATTTCTTGTGGCTTTGCATCAGATCGATGAAGCGATCGAACAGATAACTCATTTCACGCGGGCCGGGGCTGGCTTCCGGGTGCCCCTGAAAACTGAACGCAGGCTTATCGGTGCGCTCCAGACCCTGCAGGCTGCCATCAAACAGCGACACATGCGTGGCGCGAACGTTAGCCGGTAGCGTTGCCGGATCGACCGCAAAACCGTGATTCTGGCTGGTGATGAATACGCGCTTGTCATCAAGATCCTGCACCGGGTGATTGGCGCCGTGATGACCGAACTTCATCTTGATAGTTTTTGCACCGCTGGCCAGTGCCAGCAACTGGTGACCAAGGCAGATGCCGTAGGTTGGGATACCCGAATCCACCAGCGTCTTGATTGCGTTGATAGCGTAATCGCAAGGTTCAGGATCCCCAGGGCCGTTGGACAGAAAAATGCCATCCGGCTTGAGTGCCAAAGCCTGCTCAGCAGTTGCCTGAGCCGGCAGCACCGTCACCTTACAGCCACGTGAAGTCAGCATGCGCAGAATATTGCGCTTGACGCCGTAATCGAATGCAACGACGTGATATTTTGCTGCAGATGGCTTGGCATAACCTTCACCCAGCACCCATTCAGCCTCTTCGTAGCTATATGACTCGTCAGCGCTGACCACCTTGGCGAGATCCATCCCGGCCAAACCAGGGAAGCCCCGCGCCAGATCCAACGCCCTGACTTCGTCCACCTCGCCAGCCATGATACATCCTGCCTGCGCACCTTTTTCGCGCAGAATTCGCGTCAACTTGCGAGTATCGATGTCGGCAATTGCAACAACATTATTGGCTTGAAGATAATCGGACAAAGACTGATGCGAGCGCCAATTACTCACCAGTAACGGCAGGTCGCGGATCACCAGCCCGGCAGCATAGACTTTGGAAGATTCGATGTCTTCAATGTTAATGCCGTAGTTGCCAATATGCGGATAAGTCAGCGTAACGATCTGTTCGGTATAGGACGGATCAGTAAGAATCTCCTGATAACCGGTCATCGCGGTATTGAATACCACCTCACCCACAGTTTCGCCGGGCGCGCCAATGGATATACCACGAAATACAGTCCCATCTGCGAGTACGAGTATGGCTGGCGTATTTTGCGGCACGGTCTAACCCCTTGTAATTCTTAAATTTGTCGCTTGAAGTAGCGGATATGCAAAGCGGGGCTGGCTATGCGCCCTCCCCGCTCTGAATTTGTGAAATTATAGCGGAATCGCATCAACTGGGCAATGCAGGCCGCTACCAGATGCCGACTTGATTGGTGAGCCTGTACCAACCCGGCCTGAATCGCTACACACTATCAACCCATCTGGAGCGCCGGTCCATCCACAGCAGGCTCAGACAATACCAAAGCGTAGTCGGCAACATCCATACAAACCAGCTCCAGTCATGCAAAACAAACACCCGACCCACCCAAGGTTTTCCGATAAAAAATATCGTCCATGGAATGCAGTACAGGCTAAGCGCCACACAAAAATAAATCAGCATCAGCGCCGCCCTGCGTGTCTGAATGCTGGAAAACGCCAGATAAACCCATATCGGCATATCGTCCGGTCTACTCATGCTCCCCCCGTAATTTTTGACTTCTCGCGACTCTTCTTGAGCCCCCCTCCCTGAGTCGCATCTTAAACCGGTTCATAACACACGAACAGTCAAATAACCATTGGGGGTAAACAACAAGAGCCGCATAAGGCGGGTTCTTGGCATTTACCCCTTAGGGAAGCGCTGAACAAATCGATTTTACGAACGCCACTTTTGGTTTGGCCTTGAGAATCTTGCTTTTCATCGTGCTTTTTCCACTTGATCTGGGAGATTTACCCCGATTTCCCGATTTCAAGACGCAATTTGGCTGTTGGCCGCCAATAACCATCGGCGCGCCAGCATCAGATTGGCGAAGCCGAACAGCGTAAAGAGTTGCGCCGTGTTCTTCGCCAATCCACGATAGCGGGTCTTGCGGTGACAGAAGAGATTCTTCACCACGTGGAATGGATGCTCTACCTTGGCTCGGATGCTGGCCTTGGCCTGCTCCAGTATCTCCATCGCCTCCCCCTGTGGACTGCGATCCAGTGCCCGACGTTTGCCGGGACGCATGGCGATATGCCAGTTCACCGCCGTCTCCAGATTCTCTTCCCGCTTTTCGATGCCTTGATAGCCCGCATCCCCGAACACGTCCGTTTCCTCGCCATGCAGCAGCGTTTGCGCCTGGGTGATGTCGGCGACGTTGGCCGCCGTGCCCACCAGCGTATGCACTAGTCCGCTGTTCGCATCCACGCCGATATGCGCCTT
>WBZX01000284.1_pt1 | contig 48550 bp, 42 predicted proteins | sample 5204211 | NCBI WGS metagenome assembly WBZX01 (sample SAMN12344362, study PRJNA552823) | activated sludge metagenome | biome: Activated sludge suspended growth; feature: Nitrification reactor; material: Wastewater; isolation source: activated sludge from nitrification reactor of wastewater...
AACCCCTCGTTTGCGTGGAGAAAACCGAATGACCATCAACCTCAGTCTCCCTCAGACGGAGTCCGAGATTAAGCCGCGCATTACCGTCGTCGGTGTCGGTGGCGCGGGCGGAAACGCCGTCAACAACATGATCAGCGCCGCGCTGGAAGGCGTGGAGTTCATCGTCGCCAACACCGACGCCCAGGCGCTCGGCCAGTCGCTCGCCGATCGGCGCGTACAGCTTGGAATCACCATCACCCAGGGCCTGGGTGCGGGTGCGCGGCCCGAGGTCGGCCGTCAGGCTGCCGAGGAAGCGCTGCCTGAAATCCTCCAGCTTCTCGACGGCGCCAACATGGTGTTCGTCACCGCCGGCATGGGCGGTGGCACCGGCACCGGCGCTGCGCCCGTCATCGCCGCTGCGGCGCGCGAGCAGGGCATTCTCACCATCGGCGTAGTGACGAAGCCGTTCCACTTCGAGGGCCGCCGCCGCATGCAGTCGGCCGAGCAGGGCATCACGGAGCTGGAGAAGGTCGTCGACACGCTGATCGTCATTCCCAACCAGAACCTGTTCAAGATCGCCAACGAGAAGACGACGTTCGCCGACGCCTTCAAGATGGCCGACGACGTGCTGCACATGGGTGTGCGTGGCGTTACCGACCTCATGGTCATGCCGGGCCTGATCAACCTCGACTTCGCCGACATCCGTACGGTGATGGGCGAGATGGGCAAGGCGATGATGGGCACCGGCGAGGCCGAGGGTCCGGATCGCAGCCGTGTTGCCGCCGAGTCGGCAATCTCCAATCCGCTGCTGGAAGACCATTCGATGAAGGGCGCGAAGGGCGTTCTCATCAACATCACCGGCGGCCTCGACATGACGCTGCACGAAGTCGACGAAGCGGCCAACCGCATCCGCGAGGAAGTCGACGGCGACGCCAACATCATCTTCGGCTCGACCTTCGACGCCACGATGCAGGGTCGGATGCGCGTGTCGGTGGTCGCGACCGGCATCGCTGCCCTGGCCTCGCAGCAGCCGGCACCGAACTACCTTTCGCTCGACATGAATCGTCCGGCGCAGACCGGCCAGCCGGCGCTCAGCCGTCCGGCCGCACCGCCCGTGGGACGCATCGCCATGCCGGCTGCCGCCATGGCGCCTGCGCCGGCAATGCCGGCCGCGCCGGTCGCCGCACCGATGGCGCCGCCGCCGGTGACTGTCGTGCCGCCGCCTCCGCCGCTCGCGGAGCCCGCGCCGATCGCCGCGATGGCACCGCCTGCTCCGGCGCCGATGCCTGAACCGGCCCCGGTTGCCGAAGCAACGCCCGTTGCGGCACCCGTGATGTCTGCGCCGATCGAGGCGCCGGCTGCTCCGGCCCCTGCACCTGCCCCTGTCGCGGCTGCTCCGGCGCCGACACCCGCTCCCGCCCCCGTGGCGGCTCAGCGCCCGCTGGTCGACGAGAACGACTGGCGTGTCAGCCGTCCGTCGCCCGCCAAGGCCCCGACGCGCGCCGAACCTGTAGCGCGACCGATGGCCGCGCGGTCGGGCACGGAAAGCCGTGCGCCGAACCTGTTCCAGCGGATCACCGGCGCCTTCTCGGCCCCGAAGCCTGCGGCAGCACCGGCCGCCGCGCCAACTGCTCCTGTCGAGCCGTCCGTCGCCCGTCCGGTAGCGGAAAATGTCGTGCCGGTGGCTTCCAAGCAGCCTGCAGCCCGTCCGGGCCCGGTGCAGACCTCCATCAGCCTCGATGTCACCGAGCGCGCCAAGCCTGCGCGAGATGACGACGACCTGCAAATTCCTGCATTCCTGCGTCGGCAAGCCAACTGACAAAGGTATTGTAAGTCTCTACGCATCTCCTGGAGGGGCCGTTCGGCCCCTCTTTTTTTAGCCGCCGCGTGATATAAACCCGGCCGACGTAAATGTGACGGATGGGACATGTCGAAAGCGGTTGGATGCAGGACTCTCAGCATCGGTGCAGGACTGGCTCTGGCCATTGCGGGCCTTGGTCTCGCTGGCTGCAGCGGCTCCGACGACAATTCGACTTATGTCGAGCAGCCGGTCGAGCAACTCTACAATCGCGGTCTCGATGATCTGAGCGCCCAGGAATACAAGAGCGCCGCGAAGAACTTCGAGGAAGTCGACCGCCAGCATCCCTATTCGGTGTGGGCGACCAAGGCCCAGATCATGGCGGCGTTCGCCTACTACGAGTCGAACAAATACGACGAGGCCATCATCGCGCTGGACCGATTCATCCAGCTCCATCCCGGCCACCGCGATCTCCCTTATGCCTACTACCTGAAGGCGCTCTGCTTCTACGAGCAGATCTCCGACGTCGGCCGCGACCAGCGCGTCACCCAGCAGGCGCTCGATGCGCTCGCCGAGGTCGTGAAGCGCTTTCCCGAGTCGCCCTACGCCCGCGATGCGCGCCTGAAGGTCGAGCTCTGCATCGACCATCTCGCCGGCAAGGAAATGTCGGTCGGCCGCTACTATCAGAAGAACCAGCAGTATATCGGCGCCATCAACCGCTACCGTGTCGTGATCGAGCGCTACCAGACGACCACGCACGTTCCCGAGGCGCTGCACCGGCTGGTCGAAAGCTACTTGTCGCTCGGCGTGAAGAGCGAAGCCAAGGAAGCAGCTGCCGTTCTCGGCTACAATTTCCCCGGCAGCGAATGGTACCAGGACAGCTACTTCCTGATGACAGGCGAAGGCACACGGCCTCCCGACGAGCAGGGCGGCTGGTTCTCGGGCATCTTCTGACCGCATGCTGGCCTCGCTTTCGATCCGCGACTTTGTCCTGATCGAGAAGCTCGACCTCGACTTTAGCCGTAGAGGCGGCGGCGGTCTTGGGGCTCTGACAGGCGAGACGGGCGCCGGCAAGTCCATCCTGATCGATGCACTGAGCCTGGCGCTCGGCGCGCGCGCCGAATCCGGCGCCGTTCGCCGTGGCGCGGCGCAGGCATCGGTGTCGGCCTCGTTCGATCTGCCGCGAAGTCATCCGGCACATGTCGTCCTGGGCGAGCAAGGGCTCGACCAGGAAGACGTGCTGACCCTGCGCCGCATGATCGGTGCCGACGGTCGCGGCCGTGCCTTCGTCAACGATCAACCGGCATCGGTCGCGTTGCTGCGGCGACTCGGCGAGACGCTGGTCGAGATCCAGGGGCAGATGGAGCAGCACGGGCTGCTCGACACGGCAACGCATCGCCAGTCGCTCGACGCCTTCGCTGGCCTGGAAAAGACGGCGGTTTCGGTCGCGGCGGCATGGGCGGCCTGGCGGGCTGCCGAGCAGGCGCATGCCGACGCGCGGGCCGCCGCCGAAACGGCGCGGCGCGACGAAGATTTCCTGCGCCACGCGGTGAAAGAACTGGAGACGCTGGCCCCCAAGGCCGATGACGAGGAAACATTGGCTGCGGAACGCCAGCTCATGCGCGCCGGCAGCGCCTTGGGCGAGGCGGTAGCGCAGGCACTCGGCGAACTGGAGCAGGGTCGCGGCGCCGTCGCTGCCTTGCGTTCCGCCCATCGCCATGTCGAACGCAATGTCGACAAGGCGGCGGGACGCCTCGATGCGGCCTTGTCCGCGCTTGATCGGGCACTGAGTGAGACGACCGAGGCACAGGCGCAGCTCGAGACGGCACGCGATGCACTCGACTTCGATCCGTCGCGGCTGGAGAAGATCGAGGAGCGGCTGTTTGCCCTGCGCGCCGCTGCCCGCAAACACAATGTGACGGTGCCCGAGCTGGCTGCCCTCGCGGCGAGGTTTGCGGCGCAGATTGCCGCCCTCGACGATGGCGAAGCCGGCCTAAAGAAGCTCGCCGCCGCGGCGAAGATGGCCCGTGCCGCCTATGTTACGGCCGCCGAAGCTCAGGCGGCCGCACGACGCAAGGGGGCGGCCCGGCTCGACAAGGCCGTGGCCTCGGAACTCGGCCCGCTCAAGCTCGAACGGGCCAAGTTCGTGACCGAAGTCGCTTCCCTGCCGGAATCCGAATGGTCGGCTGCCGGCATCGATCGCGTGCAGTTCACGGTGGCGACCAATCCCGGTGCGCCTCCGGCCCCGATCGGCAAGATTGCCTCGGGCGGCGAGCTGTCGCGCTTCCTGCTGGCGCTCAAGGTCTGTCTGGCCAAGGTGGGCGATACGCCGACCATCGTCTTCGACGAGGTCGATTCGGGGATTGGCGGCGCCACGGCTGCGGCGGTCGGCGAGCGGCTGAAGCGGCTGGCCAAGGATGTTCAGGTGCTGGTCGTGACCCATTCGCCGCAAGTGGCGGCCATTGCCGATCGGCATTGGCTGATCCGCAAGACCACGACGCGCAATGCCGCCAGCACCGACGTGCTGTCGCTCGACTCCAGGGGCCGTCGCGAGGAAATCGCGCGCATGCTATCCGGCGCCGAGGTCACGGCTGAGGCGCGAGCGGCCGCCGATAAGCTGCTGGCGACCGCAGGCTAGGAGCAAAGATGTCTCGCGCAGCGAAGTTCAAGGCAGCCCTTGCGGTCGGCGAGATGACCGAGCGTCAGGCCAGGGCCGAGCACAAGCGCCTGGCCGAAGAAATCGCGCATCACGACAAGCTCTATCACGAGAAGGACGATCCGGAGATATCGGACGCCGACTACGACAAGCTGCGGCAGCGCCTGAAGGCGATCGAGGAACGCTTTCCGCAGCTCGTCGACATGTTCAGCCCGACGCAGCTCGTAGCGCCGACGCCGACCACGGCCTTCGCCAAGGTACGGCACGCGCGGCCCATGCTGTCCCTCGACAATGCCTTTGCCGAAGAGGACCTGCAGGCCTTTCTCGAACGCGTGCACCGTGCACTGGAACGTGACATCGACCTTGCAGAGGACGCCGAGATCGCGCTGGCTTGCGAGCCCAAGATCGACGGCCTGTCGATCAGCCTGCGCTACGAGGACGGCGAGCTGACGGTCGGTGCCACTCGGGGCGACGGCACGACGGGCGAGGATGTCACAGCCAACCTGAGAACGGTCAAGGACATCCCGCACACGCTGAAGGGCAAGTTTCCAAGGGTGATCGACGTGCGGGGCGAAATCTACATGGAGCGCAAGGCGTTCCAGGAGATGAACCGGCGTCAGGAGGAGGCCGGCGACAAGATCTTCGCCAATCCGCGCAATGCCGCCGCGGGATCGCTGCGCCAGCTCGATTCCTCGATCACGGCGAACCGTCCGTTGCGCTTCTTCGCCTATGCCTGGGGCGAGGCCGAGCCGCGCACCTGGAAGACACACAGCGACTACCTGAAGGTCCTCAAGGACTGGGGTTTCCGGGTCAATCCGCTGTCCAAGCTCTGCCGGACACCCGAACAGGTGCTGGCCTACTATCGCAAGATGGGCGAGGAGCGGCCGTCGCTGCCCTACGATATCGACGGTGTGGTCTACAAGGTCGACCGGATCGACTGGCAGGAGCGGCTGGGCTTTGTGAGCCGCGCGCCGCGCTGGGCGATCGCCCACAAGTTCCCGGCCGAACAGGCGCGAACCCGGTTGAACGACATCCTGATCCAGGTCGGCCGCACCGGCGCCCTGACTCCGGTCGCCGATCTTGAGCCGGTCAATGTAGGTGGCGTGATGGTGGCACGTGCCACCCTGCACAATGCCGATGAGATCGAGCGGCTGGACGTTCGCGTGGGTGACATGGTGATCGTCCAGAGGGCGGGCGACGTCATTCCGCAGGTGCTGGGTTACGTGCCCGAGGAGCGGCCGAAGAAGACCGGGAAGTTCCACTTCCCGACGCACTGCCCCTGTCCGCTGAAGACCAAGGTGGCGAGCGAGGAGGGCGGCGTGGTGCGGCGCTGCTCGGGAGGGCTCGAATGTCCCTTCCAGCAGGTGGAGCGCCTGCGGCACTTCGTGTCGCGCAACTGCTTCGACATCGAGGGGCTGGGCGGCACGCACATCGAAAACTTCTTCAACGACGGGCTTCTGAAGGTTCCTGGCGATATTTTTCGCCTGACAGCACATATTGACATTATCAAGAAGCGCGAAGGATGGGGCGATCTGTCGGTGCGCAACCTGGTCGCTGCGATCGAGGCGCGCCGGACCATTCCGCTCGACCGGCTGATCAATTCCATCGGTATTCCGCTGATTGGCGAGGCTACGGCCAAGATCTTGGCCCAGGAATACGGCGATGCCGACACGTGGCTGGCCGAAATGCTGGCGGCGTCACGGGAGCGCAAAAAGAATCCTGACGATGTAAAGAAAGAAAAAGCCACCGAGACAGTTGGCCCGAGCTACGGCCGGCTGTGCAACGTCGAGCAGATCGGCGTGACGACGGCCGACGCGATGTGCACCTTCTTCAGCGAAGGCCATACGGTCGAGATCATTCGCGATCTCCTGAACCAGCTCACCGTCCAGCCGGTCGAACGGCGGGTCGTCGCGGCCGACGCGAAGCTGCGGGACAAGATCGTGGTCTTCACTGGCGAGCTTTCCACCCTGACCCGCGATGTCGCCAAGGCGCAGGCCGAGGAGCTGGGGGCCAAGGTCACGGAGTCGGTCTCCAAGAAGACCAGCCTGGTGGTGGTCGGCGAGAATGCCGGCTCCAAGGCGCGCAAGGCGGCCGAACTCGGCATCCAGACGATGACCGAGGAGGAATGGCTGAAGCTCGTCGCCGGTTGAGCTTCGGGCGCGAACTCAGATCGGGCGGGTCGCTTCCGCCAGCCACGCACGGGTCGCTTGGTCGGCGTCGGGCTCGACCATTTCGCGCACGCGCCGGTGATAATCGTTGAGCCACTGCCGCTCGGTGTCAGTCAGGAGTTTCGGCTCGATGCAGGCAAGATCGATGGGCGCAAGAGTCAGGGTCTCGAATTCGAGATAGCGCCGGTCGGCGCCCTCAATCTCGGCTTCCTTCACCGCGATCAGGTTCTCAATGCGGATGCCGTATCCGCCCGCCTTGTAGTAGCCCGGCTCGTTGCTGACGATCATGCCGGGCTGCAGCGCCACGGTGTTGGGCATCTTGGAAATGCGATGCGGCCCTTCGTGCACGGAAAGATAGGCGCCGACGCCGTGGCCGGTGCCATGGTCGTAATCGAGTCCGGCCTGCCAGAGGGCATAGCGCGCCAGCGCGTCGAGCTGGGAGCCGGATGTGCCGACGGGGAAGCGCGCCGTCGCCAGTGCGATATGGCCCTTGAGCACGCGGGTGAAGCGGTCGCGCATCTCCGGCGTGGGCGTGCCGATCGCAACGGTGCGCGTGATGTCGGTCGTGCCGTCGCGATACTGCCCGCCCGAATCGACCAGGTAGAGGCTGCCGGGTTCGAGCAGGCGTTCGGTGGCTTCGGAGGCGCGGTAGTGGACGATGGCGCCGTTGGGGCCGGCGCCGGAGATCGTGTCGAAGCTGAGGTCGCGCAGCTTGCCGGTTTCCTGGCGCAGCGCCTGCAGACGGTCGGAGACTTCGATTTCCCGCAGCTTGCCGCCTTTCGATTCGCGGGCGAGCCAGCCCAGGAAGCGGCTGACGGCGACCCCGTCGCGGCGGTGGGCGCTGCGGATTCCTTCCAGTTCGACCTTGTTTTTGCAGGCCTTGGGTAGCGACACAGGATCGACATCGCGCACGATGGTGACGCCGGCCGCCTGCAGGCGCGTGGCCGCCCAGTAGGGCGCGGTCGCCGACTCGATCAGGACGTGCTTGCCCGTCTGTCCGAGAGCGTCGAGCGCGCTGCCCAGCTCCTCGGGCGGCGCCAGGGTGACGGCGTTGCCGAGCCAGGCGGCGGTGCGATCCGGCACTTTGCGGCGGTCCATATAGAGGTCGACATGGCCGTCGGCATGCAGCACGGCGAAGCCCAGCGGGAAGGGCGTGCGCGGAACGTCGCCGCCCCGCACGTTCAGCAGCCAGGCAATCGAATCGGGGGCCGTGATCAATGCGGCGTCGGCACCCTTGGCGGCAATGGCCTGGGCGATGCGCGCGCGCTTGGTCTCGCTCGCCTCGCCGGCGAACTCGACCGGCTGCGGCACGACGGGTGCCAGCGGCGCCGGTGCCCGGTCATGCCAGACCGAGTCGACGGGGTTGGTTTCGACGGCGACAAAACTGCCTCCGGCGCTTTGGCAGGCACGCGCAAAACGCTCGTAGCCGTCGACGGTCTGCAGCCAGGGATCGAAGCCGAGCCTGCCGCCGCGCGGCAGGTTCGTCGCGATCCACTGTTCGGGCGACTCCTCGGGGATCTGGTGCGGCACGAAGGCCGTCGTGTCGACCTGAGAACGGACGGCAAGGGTATAGCGGCCATCGACGAAGATCGCCGCCTTGTCGGCCAGCACGATGGCGAGGCCGGCGGAGCCCGCAAAACCTGTGAGCCAGCCCAGGCGCTGGGAGCGGCGCGGCACGTACTCGCCCTGATGCTCGTCGGCACGCGGCACGACGAAGCCGTTGAGCTCGCGGCGCTTCAGTTCGACCCGGAGGTCTCCGAGGCGGTTGGCTGGTGCCGGCGAGGCGTCGAGGCCGTCCCCGGCCTCCACAAGTTCTGCCCTCCATTTGGTCAATGCCCGGGTCAGTTCGGCATCGGCACCCGGCTCGACCAGCTCGACCCACTCAGGCCCGGCCAGGCCTTCGGGGGCTGCAGCCACGCCGCGCATCAGGGAATCGAGGGCAGCCGGGTCGGGATTGCGCCCACGCTGGCGGAGAAGGTGCAAAACGTCGTCTGGGGCAGGACTCATAATGGGGTGGGACCCTACGCGTGGTGCTGAAGACAGGCAAATTGAGCAATATTTGTTCCTTCGCATACGCGAAATGCCAACTTTCACCTAGTTATGCATGGTGTGCATATCACTCCCTCTGAACAAACAGTAATCGTTGTAATTCAATGCACTATATTTCGCTAGTGCGGCGCAGCATTGAATGACGCGCCGCACAAAGAAGGAGATTACTATGATGACCCAGCCGATTCGGACCTTTGAAGATCTGAGCAGCGAAACTACGCCGGCGGGGGGAAACGGAATGACCAAGATCGGCTTCACCTTCGATGATCGCCGCGTGATCGAGCTGCGTGCCCGATATGCACGCGCCGAGATGCTGGCCAACGCCATGGGTGACGGGCTTCTGTGGCTGGGTCGGCAATACGACCGGCTCGTCGCAGGCATCAAAGCCGACATGAAGGTGCGATCCGCCGAGGCCCAGCTGCACCGCATGACCGACCGCGAACTGTCCGACCTCGGCCTGTGCCGTGCGGACATCAGCTTCGCCGTCCGCGAGGCCGCCGAAGGGGTGGTCCCGCAGATTGACGGTGTCACCGGCCTCGTCGTTGCGGCGAACCAGAATCTGCGTCGCGCAGCGTAGAGTATGTCGTGTAGCGTAAGCGTAAGCGTAGAAGGGCCGGCGGAAGCCGGCCCTTTATCGTTCAGGGGGCGGCCTCACCGGCCCTTCTTCGTCTAGGCCCGTCGCAGCACCAGGCTGCGCCACCAGGCGCCGCCGGTTTCGAGATCGATGCGGCGTTCGAAGGTGAAGCCGTGTCGGCCATAGGCTGAGAGGACTTGAGCGGCTTGCTCGACCAGTAGCCCACTCAGCAATACCCGCCCTCCGGGCTTGACTGCAGCGGCGAAGGACTCCGAAAGCTCGACCAGAGGTCCGGCGAGAATGTTCGCCACGACGAGATCGTAGGGCGCGGGCTTCCGCAGCGCGTTGGCGTCGAGGCCGGCCGATACAAAGAAACGACAAAGGTCGGCCACGCCGTTCAGTTCGGCGTTCTCGCGCGCCACGTCGACGGCCTCGGCATCGTTGTCGCCGCCGATCACCGGCCGCTGCCAGAGCTTGGCCATCGCGATGGCGAGAATGCCGCTGCCGCAGCCGACATCGACGGCATTCATCGTTTCGCGCGGATCGAGCGTCGCCAGCAATTCCAGACAGCCGCGCGTCGTGGCATGCGTCCCGGTGCCGAAGGCCAGTCCGGCATCGATGCGCAACGGCAGCAGTCCACCTGGCATGCCATCGCTGACATGCGAGGGATGGACCCAGAACGGACCGACGGCGAAGGGGCGGAACGAGCGCTGATTTTCGGCGACCCAGTCTATGTCGGGTAGGTCCTCCCACTGCCAGTCCGGCCGGGCAACGCCCAGAGCCTGTGCCGCGGCGACGATTGCGGCCTCGACCGAAGCGATCTCGCCCTCGCCGAAGACGTCGATGCGCCACGGTCCGTCGCGCGAGACTTCGCAGCTTGCGACGATGAAGCCTTCCTCGCTCAAGCGCTCTTCGAGAAGCGTTTCCCACGCGGCGCGCTCGGTGGCAGGTGCGACGAAGCCTGCTTTGTGTACGGTACTCATGCAGGCAGGTAGAGCATGCGCTCGGGCGGCAAGGCTACTCCCACGACGTCGCCGACCGTGCGGAGCTCGTTGCCCGACTGGAACGGCGTTTCGATCAGGATCTCGCTCTCGCCGATGCGCACGCCGTAGCGAACGGTGGCGCCCAGGAACTCGCGATGGGTGACCGGGCCGTGCAAGGCAGCACCTTCGGCCGGCGACAGCGTGGCATGCTGCGGCCTGAAAACCAGGCGCTTGCCCGCCGGGACGGCAATGCCGGCGCCATCGCCCAGAATGTTGGCCGAACCGAGGAAGCTCGCGACGAAGAGGTTGGCCGGCTTCTCGTAAAGCTCCATCGGCGTGCCGACTTGGCGGATGACGCCGGCTTCCATGACCGCGATACGGTCGCAGATCGTGTTGGCCTCTTCCTGGTCGTGCGTGACGAATATCGTGGTGAGGCCAAGCCGTTGCTGCAGGGTCCGTAGCTCGCGCCGCACGCTGACTCGCATCTTAGCGTCGAGGTTGCTGAGCGGCTCGTCGAGCAGCAGCACTTTGGGCTCGATGGCGACGGTGCGCGCCACCGCCACGCGCTGCTGCTGGCCGCCCGAGAGCTGGGCAGGTCGCCGCTGGGCATAGTCCGCCAGGCCGACCAGCTCGAGCGCCTGGGCCACGCGGCGGTCGATCTCGGCGCGCGGCAGGCGGCGTTCCTCCAGGCCGAAGGCGACGTTCTTGGCCACGGTCATGTGGGGCCATAGCGCATAGCTCTGGAACACCATGCCGACATCGCGCTTCCACGGCGGCAAGGGCGCCACGTCCTGGCCGTCGAGCAGGACGCGGCCGGTCTGCGCCTGCGCAAAGCCAGCGATGAGGCGCAGCAACGTCGTTTTGCCGCAGCCCGACGGGCCCAGAAAGGCGAAGAATTCGCCGGGCCGGATCGACAGCGCCACGTCCTTCAGCACATGCGTCGACCCGTAGGAAAGGTTGACGCCGCTGATCTCGATGCCCGTTGCCTTCATCGCCTTTGCCGGCTTCGACATGGTCATCTCCGTCAAATATCGAGGCCGCGCGCACGTTGCGAGCGGTCGGCGGCGAGCTGCGACAGCCACATGCAGACCGCCACGATGATCACCGCGATGACGCCCAGAGCCGCGCCGGCACCGCGGCCGGCCGGCGTCTGCATGAGCACGTAGAGGCCATAGGCCAGCGGCGCATCGGAGTTGGACTGGACCAGCATCAGGACGGCCGAGAGCTCGACGGCGGCCGTCGCGAAACTGGTGACGAAGCCCGCCAGCAGGCCGCCGGTCATCAGCGGCACGACGATGCGGCGTACTGTGCGGGCCTTGGTGGCGCCGAGATTCTCGGCGGCTTCCTCCAGGGATACCGAGATCTGCTGCAGGGCCGCGTAGGCGGCGCGCAGGGCGTAGGGCAGGCGGCGAATGGCGATCGCCAGCACGATTACGATCCAGAGCGCGGCCAGCGGCGTGCCGTCCGGCAGCTTCACGCCGTAGAAGGCACGCAGATAGCCGATGCCCAGCACGACGCCCGGCACGGCCAGCGCCGTGCTGGCGGCCCAGTCGAGCCACTGCCGGCCGGGCAGGCGGGTGCGCAGCACGAGATAGGCGATGGCGCCGCCGATCACGACATCGATGGCGGCCGCGAGGCCGGAATAGAGCAGCGTGTTCTTGATGTAGACCGAGCTGTCGCCGAGCACGCGGGCATAGTGGGCGAGGGTGTAGCCGTCGGGCAGCGGGCTGAACGACCAGACGGTGGCGAAGGACAGCAGCACCAGTCCGAAATGCGGCGCCAGCACCAGCAGCAGGATCAGGGTCACGACCGCGTAGGCCAGCACCTGCTCGCGCGGCTTGAGCTGGCGGCGGGCAAGACCGCCGCCGCCGCGCTGCGTGGTGGCGTAGTCCTTGCCCTTCATCACCAGCGCCGTCGCCCACATGGTCGCCACGGCGACCACGATCAGCACGACCGAGATCACGTAGCCCATCGGATCGTCGATGCCGATGGAGGTGATGCGCAGATAGGCTTGTGGTGCCAGCATCTCCTTGACGTTCAGCAGCAACGGCGTGGCGACGTCGTCGAACACCTTCACGAACACCAGGCTGGCGCCGGCGATGTAGCCGGGCAGCGCCAGCGGAAGTGCGATGCGGCGGAACAGGCGCAGCCCGTGCGAGCCCAGGTTCTGCGCAGCCTCCTCCATGCTGCGGTCGATGTTGCGCAGTGCCGCGGACAGATTGACCAGGATGAACGGGAAGTAGTGGATCGCCTGCAGGAAGATGATGCCGTTCAGCCCTTCCATGAAGCCGACCGTGAAGCCGAACCACTCGTCGAGCAGCAGGTTGACCGAGCCGTTGCGTCCGAACAGGAGCTGCATCGCCACCGCGCCGACAAAGGGCGGCATGATCAACGGCAGGAAGCCCAATGTCTGGACCAGTATGGCGCCGCGGAATTCGAAGCGCGTCGTGAGATAGGCCAGCGGCAGCGCCAGCGCCGAGGACCAGACGACCGTCATCGCCGAGACGTAGACCGAGTTCCAGAAGGAGCGCACGAACAGGTCTGTGCGCGCGAAGTCCGCGAAGTTGATCAGCGTGAGCGCACCGCCGCCCTTCTCCGTGAAGGCGACATAGACCACGGTCGCCACGGGCACCACGAGGAAGACGCCAAGAAACAGCGCGATCGCCAGCGCGAGAGCGATCTGTCCGGGCGAGCGCACGGTCAAGGCGCAGTCTCTAGCGGAGGAGCTTCAACGCCTCGTCGGCCTTGGCCCTGGCCGCGGCATACTTCTCCTTGGCGAAGGCCGACCATTGCTGTTCGAGTTCGGCCTGACGCGACGACTTTTCCTTGCCGCCGGTGAAGGCGGCTTTGATCTCGGGAGAGGCCGCCTGCGCGTCGGTGATGGGCATGGCGGCGATCAGGTCGCGCGCCTCCTTGGCAAGCGCCCGTGCCTTGGCGTTGTCCTTCTTGGCGAGGGCGGCATCGACCTCGTGCAGTGCCTTGGTGGCCGCCTTCAGCGGCTCGAGCTGGAAGGTGATGAGCTGATCGAACAAGGTATCAACCGCCGCGGTGCGGCTCTCCGACAGTTCGGCGTTGAAGGTCAGCAGACCTTGCAGGTTCTTGTCCTTGAAGGGATTGGGATAGTCGGCGGGTGCCTTGGCGTAGGTCTCCGGCCGGACGGGGAGGCGGCGGATGGTCGGCTCCAACAGGACCTCCTGGCCGGCCGGCGAGAGCAGAAACTCGATGAACGCCTCGGCGCCGGCCTTGTTGGGCGCATTGGCGACGATACCCACATTGGCGGGGACCAGCGTCGTCACTGACGGATAGACGAACTTCACCGGAAAGCCCGCGCCCTGCGAGGAGAAGGCGAAGAAGTCGATGACGATACCGTAGCCGACCTGACCCGAGTTCACGGCTTCGGGTACGCCGAATGAGCGGTCCGTAACCTGCCGCAGGTTGCCCGAGATGTCCTTGAGGGTACGCCAGCCTTTGTCCCAGCCTTCGCCCTGCAGGATGGTCTCTATGGTGAGATGCGTCGTGCCCGAGCGCGAGGGCGCGGAGATCGATACATGGTCGAAGTAGGGAGACTGCGCGAGGTCCTGCCATTCCTTGGGCGCAGGCAGCTTCTTGGCCTTCACATAGCGCTCGTTCCACATGATGCCGTAGCCCGAGGCGGCGAAGCCGGAATAGAAGCCGTCCTTGTCGTTTACCGGATAGGAGCCGACCTTCTCTGCGATGCCGGTCGCCTTGGGCTTGTAGGCCGCCAGCAGGTGCTTGCCTTTCAACACCTCGAACGCGTCGGGCGCGGAGGCCCAGAAGAGATCGACCTGGTTGTTGCTCTTGGTCTCTTCGAGGAATTTCACACCGGCATTGGTGTTGCGGTTCTGCACTTCCAGTGTGGCGCCCGGCACGGCCTTCTCGAAGGTTTTCTTGATGGGGTCGGTGACGTCCTTCGAGAAAGACGTGACCACCGTCACCTTGCCGGCTTGGGCGAAGGCGCTTCCTGTGGCGAGAATGAGCGCCAGGGGCGCAGCAAGGGCGAGGGCTGAGCGGCGGAACATGGCGTTTCTCTCCTGCAGTCTTTGTCTTTTTCAGGCCGCTTCGATGAAACTGTCGAGTACCTTCTTTGAGCCGGCCTTCTCGAATTCTATGTCGAGCTTGTTGCCGTCCACGGCGACGATGCGACCGTAGCCGAACTTCTGGTGGAAGACACGCTGGCCGACACTGAGGTCGAGCTTGTCGCCCTCGACGGCGCGCCGGTCGTCGGCCGTCTCGTCGCGCCAGCGCGGGCGCCGGCCCGAGGCGACGCCCAGGCTCTCATAGTCGAAGCCGCTCGCCTGTTCGCGCAGGCCGCCATGGTGGCCGGCGGAGTAGGTGGCGTAGAGGCCGGCGTCGCTGCTTTCCGCGAGCCGGTCGGTCGGCAGCTCGCGCAGGAAGCGCGAGGGGATGGCCGCCTGCCACTGGTTGAACACGCGGCGGTTCGCGGCGAAGGAGACGTAGGCCCGCTTGCGCGCCCGCGTCAGCCCGACATAGGCCAGCCGCCGCTCCTCTTCGAGGCCGGCCAGGCCCTTGTCGTCGAGGGCGCGCTGGTTGGGAAACAGCCCTTCCTCCCAGCCCGGCAGGAAGACCGTGTCGAACTCCAGGCCCTTGGCGGCATGGAGCGTCATCACGCTCACCATGTCGCCGCCGGACTTTTCGGCATTGTCCGTGAGCAGCGCCACATGCTCCAGGAACGCCGGCAGGGAGTCGAATTCCTGCAACGCGTTGGTGAGCTCCTTGAGGTTTTCGAGCCGGCCCTCGGCTTCGGGCGAGCGATCCATGCGCAGCATGTCGGTGTAGCCCGATTCGTCGAGCATGGTTTCGACCACCTCGACATGGCTCATCCCGTCCAGCATGGCGCGCCAGCGCTCGAAGCTGCGGATCAGGTCGCCCAGGGACTTGCGCGGCCGGGCCTTCAGCTCGTCCGTTTCCAGCGCGCGGCGCGTGGCCTCGAACAACGAAATCTTCTGCGTCCGCTGGATCATGCGCAGGGTGCGCAGGGCCGATTCGCCGAGACCCCGGCGTGGCGTGTTGTAGATGCGCTCGAAGGCAAGATCGTCGTCGTGCTGCACGGTGACCCGGCAATAGGCCAGCGCGTCGCGGATTTCCTGGCGTTCGTAGAAGCGCGGACCGCCGATCACGCGGTAGGGCATGCCCATGGTGATGAAGCGTTCTTCGAATTCGCGCGTCTGGAAGCCGGCGCGGACCAGGATGGCGATCTGGGCGAGCGTGTGCTTGTCGCGTTGCAACGCCTCAATCTCTTCGCCGATGGTGCGGGCCTCCTCGTCGCCATCCCACACGCCGCGCAGCGAGATGCGCTCGCCTTCCTTGCTCTCGGTCCACAGTGTCTTGCCCAGGCGGCCCTCGTTGTGGGCGATCAGGTGCGAGGCGGCGGCGAGAATATGCGGCGTCGAACGGTAGTTGCGCTCCAGTCGCACGATGGTGGCGCCGGGGAAATCCTTCTCGAAGCGCAGGATGTTGCCGACCTCGGCGCCACGCCAGCCATAGATCGACTGGTCGTCGTCGCCGACGCAGCAGACGTCCTGCGTGCCCTGCGCCAGCAGACGCAGCCAGAGATACTGCGCCACGTTGGTGTCCTGGTACTCGTCGACCAGGATGTGGCGGAAGCGACGATGATAGAGGGCCAGTACATCGGGATGCTGCTGCCACAGGGTGACGCAGTGCATCACGAGATCGCCGAAGTCGACGGCGTTCACTTCCGCGAGCCTGGCCTGGTACTGGCGGTAGATATCCGCCGCCCTGCCGTTAGCGAAGTCGCCCGCCTCGTCGGCCGAGACCTTCTCGGGCGTCAGCGCGCGGTCCTTCCAGCGCTGGATGATTCCCGAGAGGATCCGAGCCGGCCACTTCTTGTCGTCTATCCCCTCGGCCTGCAGGAGCTGCTTGATCAGCCGGGTCTGGTCGTCGGTGTCGAGAATGGTGAAGTTGCTCTTCAGTCCGATCAATTCGGCGTGACGGCGCAGCACGCGGACGCCGACCGAATGGAAGGTGCCGAGCCACATGCCGTCGGCCGCACCGCCGATCAGGCTCGCCACGCGGTCGAGCATCTCGCGGGCCGCCTTGTTGGTGAAAGTCACCGCGAGCGCCTGCGAGGGCCGGGTCTGGCCGGTAATCAGCAGGTGGGCAATCCGGGTCGTCAGCACGCGGGTTTTGCCGGTGCCGGCACCAGCCAGGACCAGCAGAGGGCCGCCGGTGTGGGTGACGGCCTGGCGCTGCTCCTCGTTCAGCCCGTCGAGATGGGCGGTGGGCGCAAGGGCGCGCCGAGCCGGAACGGGATCGGCCGTTACGGGATCGTCGGTGATTTCAAACGGATCGGCGGGGGGCGCCATGAAGCGTCATATAGCAATCGGGACGGCAGACGCCTATCTTTAGGCTGTGGACGCGCTTGTCGAGTGCGAGAGGTACGCGGATGGCCCGAGGACTGAACGGTTCCGCTAACGGCGCTGGTCACTGGCCGCCTTCCGGGCAGGAGGGCGTCGTTGCCCAGACCCCGGGCAGCAGCGGCTCGAACTTGCCGCCTCCGGTTCTGGCGGCATTGCCGGCGGTCATGGGCGTCAGGGCGACCGTTCCTGCCAGTCGCCGGACCGCCCAGACATTGGGCACGGAGCGTGAAGGCCATGGCATCCTGCTGGATGACGAAGGCCTTGTGGTTACGATCAGCTACCTCGTCATGGAGGCCGATACGGTGACGATCACCGATATCGACGGACGGGAGCTGCCGGCCCATATCGTGGGTTACGACTACGAAAGCGGCTTCGCCCTGGTGCGGACGGAGGTCCCGATGCAGCACAGGCCGCTGCGTTTCGGCGACTCGGACACCCTGACGCTGCGCAGCGAAGCCTATGTCGCGGGCCTGGGCGGCGCGAAGTCCACGCTCAAAATCAAGGTTGCCGGCCGTCGCGAATTCGCAGGCTATTGGGAATACCTCCTCGACAACGCGATCTTCACGGTGCCAGCGTTTCCGATGTGGGGCGGCTCGGCGCTGATCGGCGCGGAAGGCGAACTGCTGGGCGTCGGCTCGCTCCTGGTGCAGGAGGCGCTGGGGCGGGGCGCGCCGGCATTTCCCGGCAACATGTATGTACCGATCAACCGGCTGAAGCCGATTTTTCAGGAGCTGGTATCGACCGGCCGCCTGTCGACGCCGCCCCGGCCCTGGCTCGGCCTCTATACGCTCGAGCATGTAGGCCACCTCGTGGTCGGCGGCATTTTCGACGGCGGCCCGGCCGATCGCGCCGGCCTGCAGCGCGGCGATATCCTGCACGCCCTCAATGACGAAGTGTTGGACGACATCGCCGACTTCTACCGCAAGCTCTGGAGCAGCGGCCTGGCGGGTACCGCCGTCAAGTTGCGGATGGAGCGGGATGGCGACGCCTTCGAGGTTACCGTCCGCACCGGTGATCGCGCCGCCTACCACAAGTTCGGCTCGGACTGACCGGAATCGAGCGGCTGCCTGTGCATAGCCTGCTTTGACTTCCAGCACGGCCGCTGCATAGGTTCACATGAACGATCAAGCATACGGGAGATGACGATGGCCAGAGCCTTCGCCTCGCAGGCGGATATGGCGGAGAAGAAGATCACCTTCAGTCGGCTGTCCGACCATGCGTATGCCTTCACCGCCGAGGGCGATCCCAACACCGGCATCGTCGTCGGCGACGACGCGGTGATGGTGATCGACACGCAAGCGACCCCAAAAATGGCCGAGCAGGTCATCCAGCGCATCCGCACCGTTACCGACAAGCCCATCAAGTACGTGGTGCTGTCGCACTATCATGCCGTGCGTGTTCTGGGGGCGGCCGGCTACAATCCAGAGCACATCATCTGCAGCGAGGCGACCCGCGAGATGATCGTCGAGCGCGGGGCTCAGGACTACAAGTCCGAACTGCAACGCTTCCCGCGGCTCTTCCAGGCGGCTGAGACCATTCCTGGCCTCACCTGGCCGACGATCACCTTCAACGATCGCATGACGCTGTGGCTGGGCAAGCTCCAGGTCGACATCATCCATGCCGGTCGCGGCCACACCAAGGGCGACACCATCGTCTGGCTGCCCGAGGAGCGCACGCTGTTCAGCGGCGATCTCGTCGAATACGGCGCCACGCCCTATGCCGGCGACGCCCACTATAAGGACTGGCCCGAGACCCTGCAGAAGCTGCGTGATCTCAAGCCCCAGGCGCTGGTGCCGGGCCGTGGCGATGCGCTGATCGGCGAGACTGCAGTCGAGGAAGGCATTGCCGGCACGCAGGCTTTCCTCAGCGATCTCTACAAGACGGTCTCGGCCAGCGCCGGGGCGGGCGACTCACTGAAGCAGGCTTACGGCAAGGCAATGACTGCGTTGCAGCCGCGCTACGGCAACTGGGTGATCTTCGAGCACTGCATGCCGTTCGACGTATCGCGTGCCTACGATGAAGCCAAGGGCCTCGATCATCCGCGCATCTGGACCGCTGAACGCGACGTCGAGATGTGGGCTGCGCTGGAGAAGGACGGCTGAGCTCCTACACCTACCGCCGGTATCCCTATCGCCGGCCGCCCGAGCTTGACGGTCAGACGGCGCGCCGGCCGGTCGTGATCGTAGGGGCCGGCATGGCCGGGCCGACGCTTGCCCTGTTGCTGGCGCAACGCGGCGTACCTACGGTCGTGCTCGACGAGGACGATACGGTAAGCATCGGCAGCCGCTCGATCTGTCAGGCCAAGCACAGCCTCGAGGTCTGGGATCGCTTCGGCATTGCCCAGCCGATGGTCGAGAAGGGCATTACCTGGGGGCAGGGCGAGGTCTATCTCCGCGACAAGCCGATCTACCGCTTCAGCCTGCAGCCCGAACCGGAACAGAAGTTCCCTGCCTTCGTGAACCTGCAGCAATACTATGTCGAAGAGTATCTCTTCGAGCGCTGCCTTACGGAATCGCTCGTCGATCTGCGCTTTCGCAACAAAGTGGTCGGCGTGGCCCCGCGCGGCGATGGCGTCAGCATCGACGTCGAGACGGCCGACGGCCGTTACAAGCTCGAGGCGGACTGGCTGATCGCTTGCGACGGCGTGCGCAGCCCGGTGCGGCACATGCTGGGTCTGCCCTATCCCGGCGAGGTCTTCCATGACCAGTTTCTGATCGCCGATATCCGCTTGTTGAGCGAACTGCCCAAGGAACGGCGCTTCTGGTTCTATCCGCCATTCCATCCGACCAATTCGGTGCTTCTTCACCGCCAGGCCGACGACGTCCTGCGCGTGGACTTCCAGCTCGGTCGCGATGCCGATGCCGAAGAAGAAAAGAAGCCGGAAAATGTCGATCGGCGGCTGCGTCAGATGTTCGGGCCGGACGCGCGCTGGGAGCACGAATGGACCAGTGTCTACACCTTTACCTGCCGCATGATGGAGCGCTTCGTACACGGTCGGGTAATCTTCGCGGGCGATGCCGCGCATGTCGTGTCGCCGTTCGGCGCGCGCGGTGGCAATAGCGCCATCGCCGACGTCGACAATCTCGCCTGGAAGCTCGCTCTTGTCCTCGCAGGCGCCGCGCCTGCCGGCCTGATCGACAGCTATTGTAGCGAACGGCGCGCGGCGTCGCGCGAAAACATCCTGAACTCGACGCGCAGCACAGACTTCATCACGCCCAAGTTCGCGGCCTCGCGCGCGTTCCGCGACGCCACCCTGGCGCTGGCGCGCGACTTTCCCTTTGCCCGTGCCCTGATCAACAGCGGGCGGCTGTCGGTGCCGACTGGCCATGCCGGCTCTGTCCTCGACATGCCCGATACCGATCAGGACTGGCGCCGCGGTCCGGCGCCCGGTCATGCCATGGTCGATGCTCCGGTGGGGGGCGACGGCGATGGCTGGCTGGTCGACCGGGTTGGCCCGGACTTCACGCTGCTCGGCTTTGCCGACCGCGGTTTTGCCTTCGAGCGTCTGCCGCCAGGGGTGAAGGGACTGTGCATTTCAGGCGATGGGCTGGCCCGCCAGCGGTACGACGCCCAGCCGGGCACCAGCTATCTCATCCGCCCCGACCGCTATGTCGCCGCCCGCTGGCGCCAGTACGATCCTGCGGTCGTCGGTGCCGCCGTCCGGCGCGCGACGGGCAATGGCTGAAGGAGCCGCCATGTCTGACGATGCCCCCTCCGCGGTGTTAACGGGCACCCTACGGCGCTCGCTCAATCTCTCGCGGCCCGACGATATCTACAATGCCATCGTCGATGCCCATAAGGGCCTTAGCGACGAACAATGCCGCGCCTTCGATGCGCGGTTGATCCTGTTGCTGGCCAATCATGTTGGCGACGAGGCAGCCATCCGCGAGGCGCTGACGGCCGCCCGCCAATCGTTGGAGGAAGAGGGCGCATGAAGGACGTGCTCACGGGACGGCTTGCCCTTGTCACCGGCGCAGGGCGCGGCAACGGCGCCGCCATCGCACGGGGCCTCGCTGCCGCGGGGGCGAGAGTGATCGTGACCGATGTCGATCTAGACGCCGCACGCGCCATCGCGGACAGCATCGTGAAAGCGGGCGGCGATGCGCGCGGTCATGCGCTCGACGTTACCGATGCCGAGGGGTGCCGCAAGCTCGCCCAGGACATCTCGCTGCTGGTCGGCCCGATCGGCATCCTAGTCAACAACGCCGGCATCTTTCTGCGCGGCAACCTCGTGGCGCCAGACGGGCATGAACGCTGGGAGCGGACCATGGAGGTGAACGTCCAAGGACCGTTCAACGTCACCATGGCGTTTATCGAACAGCTCAAACACACCAAGGGCTGCATCGTGAACGTCGCCTCGACCAATTCGTTCGTGGCGCCTGCCGGCAATGGTGCCTATCCCGTGTCCAAGGGCGCGCTTGCCCAGTTTACACGCGCACTTGCGACGGAACTGGCAGCCGACGGCGTGCGGGTGAATGCTCTTGCGCCGGGCATAATCGCGACAGCCATGACCGAGGTCACCCGCGCCGATCCCGCGCGCCTGGCCTCTTTCCTGACCCATGTGCCGATGCGCAGGGTGGGAGAGCCCGAGGAACTTGCGGGACCCGTCGTCTTCCTTTGTTCCGATGCAGCGAGCTACATCACCGGGGCGATCCTGCCCGTCGATGGAGGCTATCTTGCCGGATGAGACCAGGGACATTGTCGTGCGGCCGGCTACCGTCGACGATGTCGATACGCTGCACCGCTTCTCAGTCGATCTCGCGACGTACGAGGACGAGCCCGATGCCGTTACCTCGACGCCGCAGACCCTGGCGCGCGACGGCTTCGGCGAGAATCCCCAGTTCGCAGCCCTGATCGCCGAGCGCAGCGGCAAGCCCGTAGGATTCGCGCTCTATACCTTCAACTATTCCGTCTGGACGGCCGCACGTGGCATTTTCATCGAGGACATCTGGGTTGTGCCGGAGGAGCGCCGCGGCGGCGTGGCGCGCGCCTTAATGCAGGGCCTGGCGCAGGAATGCACGGCCCGAGGCTACAGGCGCATCGACCTCAACGTGCTCGACTGGAATCCGGCGCGAGGCTTCTATGAGCGCCTGGGCTATCGCTGGATACGCAACTGGCTGCCTTACCGCTTGAGGGGCGAGGCCCTGGAGAAGCTGGCTAAGTCTTCTTAGCCAGCCCCATGACGCGGCCGGACTTGGCCGGCTTGGGCAGCGCCTTGTGCGTCTCCCAGATGACGTCGAGTCGTTCGGCGACCGGCACCGGCCACGGCGCAGAACGCCGCGTGGCGTAGTCGATATTCATGATGATCGTCTCGTTGGTCGCCGCCAGATAGTCCTGTTCGGCGTGATACATCTCGTGGAAGAGGTGGACCTTCTTGGCGTCGCGCGCGAGCAGCTGCGTCGTGAAGCGCATGGGCGCGCCTTCGCGCAACTCGCGATCGTAGGTGACGTGGGTCTCCAGCACGAAGGTCATGCCGAGCTTGCCGTCGACGTAGCGTCGGCCCAGCCCCATGTTGCGCATGAAGGCGCCGGAGGCCTGATCGAAAGCGGAGACGTAGAATGCCACGTTCATGTGGCCGTTCCAGTCGACCCATTCGGGAATCACGGTGGAGCGGTGGATGTCGAGCGGTGCGCGCGTGACGAGTTCGGGCAGTTCGTAGGGCAGGGATTGCAACATGAAGGCGACTACTACTTCCTCTTGATGCCGATGAGGCGGCCGGCCTGCGCTGGACGAGGAAGTCCAGCATGCGCCGCGGCAAGCTTCTCGATGCGCTCCATGGCGAAATCCGGCCAGGGTGCGGAGCGACGAGTTTCGTAGTCGATGTTCATCAACATCAACTCGTTGGTGGCGGCGAGGTAACCCTCGGCCGCGTGATGCATTTCGTGGATGTAGTGGATGCGCTTGGCGTCGTGGTCGAGGATCTGCGTCGTGATGCGCAGAGGATCGCCTTCCTTGACCTCGCGATCGTAGGTGACGTGCGCTTCGAGCACGAAGGTCATGCCGAGCTTGTCGCGCGTATACTCCCAGCCGCAGCCGAATTGCTGGCACAGAGTGTCCGTCGCCTTGTCGAAGGCCACGACATAGAAGCCCACGTTCATGTGGCCGTTCCAGTCGATCCATTCCGGCAGGACGGTCGCGCGGTGCACGTCGAGCGGCGCGCCCAGGTTGGGTTCGATCATGGGGTATGGAGGTAATTTCATGCGGGCGGACCGTAGCGAAGCCACGGGGTTGGCCGCAAGTTCCATGGAAACGTCATTCGCTACGAGGAACTTCGATGGCAAGGAAATCTAAAGCTCTCATTCTCGGCGTCGGCGCCGAACGGGGCATCGGCGGCGCCGCCAGCCTGCGCTTTGCAAAGGAAGGCTACCATGTCCTCGTCGCCGGCCGGACGACGGCCAAGATCGGCAAGGTCGTCGAATCGGTTCGTCAGGCAGGTGGATCGGCCACGGCTGTCACGGTTGACGGCACCAAAGAGGATGAGGTCATCCGGCTTTTCGACAAGGCCATGGCGGACGATGCCGACGGCACGCCGGCGGATCTCTTCGTCTTTAACATGGGCAACAATGCTGCCGTCGACTTCCGCGAGATGACGGCGCAGCATTTCGAGGAATCCTGGCGGGTCGGCTGCTTCGCGGGCTTCCTGTTCGGGCGCGAGGCGATGCGCCGACTGGCTCCGCTCGGCCGCGGCACGGTGCTGTTCACCGGCGCCTCGGGATCAATGCGAGGGCGGCCGCGTTTCGCTGCCTTCAACGCGACGAAAGGCGGGTTGCGTCTGCTAGTTCAGTCGATGGCCCGCGAGTTCGGGCCGCAGGGCATCCATGTCGCCCACGTGATCATCGACGGCGGCATAGAGGGGGACCGCCTCCTGTCGCGCATGCCCGACCGGGCCGAGAAAGCCGGTCCCGACGGGCTGCTCAAGGTCGACGCCATTGTCGACAACTACTGGCACCTGCATCGGCAACAACGCAGCGCCTGGAGCCACGAGATCGATCTCAGGCCCTACAGGGAGACGTTCTAGGGAACCGCCAGCAACTCGTTCGCCACCAGATCAGGTGCCGAAATGATGCAGTTGTGGCCGGCCTCGATGGGGCGATAGCGGATGTGCGGCATGGCCTGCACCTTCTCGTGCATGCCGGCCGAGACCGGATAGCGCGGCTTTGTGCAGGCGATATAGGTCATCGGCCGGCCGTTGCCGGCAGGATGGGCGAGCCGGATCGGCTTGGTGTAGCAGGCCAGCGGATGCGGCGTGAGCTGGCGGTGCGTCCATGCCGCCAGTTCGGGGTCGTCGATGATCAGGCTACCGACCGGCGCGAACGGCAGCACGTCGGTGCCGTTCACCTGCTTCACCAGCTTCTGTCGCTTGGCGACGATCTCCTTGGGAATGCGGCCGAAGATCGACTGGCCGTCCTGCGGGATGCCGCCGTCGATGATGACGAGATGGGCAATGCGGCCAGGGATTCGGTCGGTGACGAGGCCCGCGATCAGACTACCGAAACTGTGGCCGACCAGCACGACGTCGCGCAGATCCTCGCGCTCCAGCGTGGCGATCGTGTCGGCGAGGAAGACATCGTTGTCGAGGTCGGGCGCCAGTTCGGCGGCACGCTCGCCAACGCCGCGAAAGGGCAGGGCGTGTGCATCATGGCCGGCTGCCGTGAGCCGTTCGAGGACGAATTGCCAGGACCAGGCGCCCATCCAGGCGCCGGGCAGACAGACATAGGTACGCTTCTGGGTCATTCAGCGGGCGCCAGCGGCCTCCAGGATTGTCGCGATCTCGCGCTGCCTGCGCTGGCGGGCATGGCCGAGCGGCGTCACGCCTTGATTGTCGGCCAGGTTGACGTCGGCCTTGTGAGCGACGAGCAGCCGCGCGATCTCGATGTACTTCTCACTGCCGTCGCCCAGGATCACCGTCTCGAGCAGGGCGGTCCAGCCCAGCCGATTCACGTGATTGACGTCGATGGCGGTTTTCAACAGCTCGCGCACGGTTTCGACATGGCCGTGATGACAGGCCGGGATCAGCGCCGTACCGCCATAGCGGTTGGTGCTCTTGAGGTCGGCGCCGGCCTGCAGCGCGAGCTTCAGGATTTCTAACCTTCCCGCCGCCCCGGCCAGCAAGAAGGCACTGTCGCGCTTCTCGTCCTGGGCGTTGACGCTCGTTCCGGCGGCGATCAGGCGCTGCGCCGCCTCGACGTCGTTGCGCTGGGTGGCGTCGATCAGCGCACGCTCGTTGGCCGTAAGCGGGGCGGAGGGGGACTGGGCAGTCACGACGCCACTCCATAGCAGAATGAGCAAGGTGAGGAAGGCGCGCATCGTTCTCCCGTTTCGATCAGCGTGCTAGCCTGCCGCAAAGATTGGGAGGATTCCATGGCCAGCAATCGCCGCGTGCTCTTGAACTCGCGCCCGCAGGGCGAGCCGACCGATGCCAATTTCGCCATCGACGAGGCATCGATTCCCGAGCCCAAGGATGGCGAGTACCTCTCGCGCACGATCTGGCTGTCGCTCGATCCCTACATGCGCGGCCGCATGGCGGAGGCGAAGGGCTATGCGGCCAATGTCAATCTGGGCGATCCGATGGTCGGCGGCACGGTGGGCCAGGTCGTCAAGTCGAAGAATCCGAGGTTCAAGGAAGGCGACTATGTCGTCGAGTACTCGGGCTGGCAGAGTTATGCCGTCTCCAACGGTGTGGGCGTCATGAAACTTGATCCGGCCGTTGCTCCGCTCTCGACGGCACTCTCCGTGCTCGGCATGCCGGGCATGACGGCCTGGTGGGGCCTGATGGAAATCGGCAAGCCCAAAGCCGGCGAGACCGTTGTCGTCTCCGCTGCCTCGGGCGCCGTGGGATCGGTGGTCGGCCAGCTCGCCAAGCTGCGGGGCTGTCGGGCGGTCGGCATCGCCGGCGGCAAGGACAAGTGCGACTATGTCGTGAACGAACTGGGCTTCGATGCTTGCGTCGACTATCGCGCGGCGGCGGCCAACCTCTACAAGGAACTGCGTACTGCCGCTCCCAAGGGCATCGACGTCTATTTCGAGAATGTCGGCGGCGCGGTGCAGGCGGCCGTCGTGCCGCAGCTCAACGACTTCGCCCGCGTTCCTCTCTGCGGCCTGATCTCGCAATACAACGAGATGCAGATGAATCCCGGTCCCGACTGGCGCCTGCTGCTGATCAAGCGCGCCACGGTGACAGGCTTCATCGTCTCGGATCACTTCGACAAGATGGACGGCTTCTGGAAGGAAGTGCCGGCTGCGGTGAAGGCCGGGAAGATCAAGTATCGCGAGGACATCGTGAAGGGCATCGAGAATGCGCCGCAAGCCTTCATGGGCCTGCTCAAGGGCAAGAACTTCGGCAAGCTGCTGGTTCAGGTCTCGGAGGATTCGACGCGCTCGCGGTAAATTGCAGCGCTGCCGACAGCGCATTCTTTCGCAATCGATGGGCATGCATGATAGATAGAAAGGCGACCTCGTTCGGTGGGAATGTTGCCTGAATGATATCTCGTAGATTGATGCTGGGCGGTCTGGCTGGCTTGTCGGCGCCCGCCCTTGTCGGTTGTGGCCAGCGTCCAGCGCCTGCGTCCGCGTACATGCCAGCTCCCGGCTCCGGTGAGGGTTACCGCCCCGCCGTCGAGGGGCTCGATGCCGTGATCGACATCAGCAACAACGTCACGGTCAGCGATTTCCGTGCTGTGCGGCGCGCTGGCATCCTGGGTGTCATCCACAAGAGCACCGAGGGCGGTGACTGGGTCGATCCCGCCTATTCGTCGCGGCGGCATCAGGCCGAGCAGTCCGGCTTGCTGTGGGGCGCTTACCATTTCGGTACCAGACAGTATTCTGGCTCCGATCAGGCCATGGCCTTCCTGGGAATTGCGCGGCCGGGACCTCAGACCCTCCTTGCACTCGATCTCGAACCGAACGAGCGCAATCCGCGCAACACGATGCAGATCGCCCAGGCCGAAGCCTTCGTGCAGGTGGTCTACCAGCAGACGGGGCGACTCCCGCTGCTCTACACCCATCCGAAGTGGGCCAACGGCGAACGGTTCGGCAAACATCGCCTCAGCCTGGGCCAGCCTGTGTCGCCCAGCTCGATCCTGGCGCGCTGCGATCTATGGCTGGCCGATTACCGCGAGCAGCCGGAAGTACCTTACGCCTGGGCCAACAGGGGCTGGCGTCTTTGGCAGTATGTCGCCGATGAGACCGCGGCCGATGCGGCCTACGGCACGGTGCCGCGCGCCATTCCCGGCATCTCCCATTGTGACCGCAACCTGTTCAAGGGTGACGAAGCCACCCTCTATCGTTATTGGCGTAGCGGCGGCCGCGTGGCCTGACGGCTATTCCTCCTGACGACTAACCCTTTGTCTCGAGGCTGCGCACCACGAAGGCGTTCAGCCGTCGGGTGAAGGCGGCGGGGTCCGACGGGATCTCGCCATCGAGGATATGGGCTTGGTCGAGCAGCAGGCTCGCCAGGTCGCCGACATCCTGTTCCTGTCCGGCCGTCTTGGCCGTGCCCAGCAAGCGCACGAGCGCATGCTTCATGTTCAGTTCGAGAATTGGCTTGGCGTTGCCGCCGCGGTTCTGGCGTGCCAGCAGGCGCTCCAGCTCGCGATCGCGACCCTGCTCGCCAGCCACGAGGCAGGACGCGCTTTCGGTCAGGCGCTGCGAGGGGCGCACGTCGGCGACCTTGTCGCCCAGCGCTTCCTTCACCGCGCTCAGGATGGCTTCATCGCCGGCGGCATCCACCTTCTCGTCGGTCTTGTCGTCGGTCTTGTCTGCGAGCGGCACGAGGCCGAAATCGACATCGCCCTGGCTCAGCGACTTCAGCGGCTTGCCGTCGAACTCTTGGGATAGGGTCGTCCAGAAGGCGTCGATCGGGTCGGTCAGCAGCAGGACCTCGATGCCGCGAGCGCGGGCTGCCTCCAGCTTCGGGTTCGACTTCAAACGGTCCATGCTCTCGCCGACCAGATAGTAGATTTCCGTCTGATTGGGCTTCAGGTCTGCGACATAGTCCTTCAGCGAGCGCAGCTTCTCGCCGCCGGTGGTCGTGGCAAACCGCGTCAGGGCCAGAAGCTGGCTACGGCGCTCGTGGTCCTCGTAGAGACCTTCCTTCAGGACGGAGCCGAAGGCCCCCCAGACCTTCTCGTAAGTCTCCGCTTCCTTGGTCGCTGCGTTCTCGAGCTCGCCCAGCACGCGACCGATCAAGCCGCTGCGGATCTGCTTCACCTGCGGATTGTTCTGCAGCATCTCGCGCGAGAGGTTGAGCGGCAGGTCTTCGCTGTCCACCACGCCGCGCACGAAGCGCAGGTAGGCAGGCAACAGCTCCGCGTCGTCGGTGATATAGACGCGACGGACATAGAGCTTCACACGTCCCTTGCGCGAAGGATCGCTCAAATCGAAGGGCGGAGCCGTCGGAACGAACAGCAGCACGGCATAGGACTGCCGGCCTTCGACCTTGTAATGCAGTGTGATCGCCGGTTCGTCGAACGCCATCGCGATCGAACGATAGGCCTGCGTGTAGTCCTCGGGCTTCACGTCGGACTTCGAGCGCTGCCACAAGGCGCTGGCGGCATTGATCTGCCGTGTTTCGCCCTTTTCGTCGATCAGCTCGATGGGGAAGAGGATATGGTCGGAATAAGTGCGGACGACACGCTCCAGCTCGTAGGTCTGCAGATAGCGCGTGGCGTCCTCCTTCAGGTGCAGCACGATCTCGGTGCCGCGCGCCACGCGGCCTGCCTGCTCCGAACTAGCCGGGGTCACATCGAAGCCCGCGTCGCCGGTGGAGGACCAGACCCAGGCGTCAGGGGCGCCGGCACGCCGGCTGGTCACTTCGATGCGGTCGGCCACCATGAAGGCGGCATAGAAGCCGACACCGAACTGGCCGATCAGGCCCAGCCCGTCCTTGGCGTCCTTCAGGCCTTTCAGGAAGGCATTGGTGCCGGACCGCGCCACGGTGCCGAGATTGTCGATCAGCTCCTGCCGGTCCATGCCGATGCCGTTGTCGGCGATAGTGAGAGTCCTGGCGGCGGCATCCGGTTTGAGCCGGATGGCGAGCCGCTCGTCACCGGCCAGCAGTGCGGGATTGGCGATCGCCTCGTAGCGGACCTTGTCGCAGGCGTCGGAGGCGTTGGAGATCAGCTCCCGTAGGAAGACGTCGGTCTCCGAATAGACCGAATGCACCATCAGGTTCAGCAGTTCGGCCACTTCGGCCTGGAACTGATGCGACTGCGCGGTCCCGGTATCTCCGTTCATGCCCTGCCATCCGACGTAGGTGAATTGTCGGCGGTGGATATAGGACAGAGGGCGGGGCGGACAAGGGCCGTCTTTAGGCCCCGCCCTGTCTAGATGAACATGTCGCGCTGATTGTAGTTCTTCAGCAGCGTCTCGCGGGCCGCCTCGGTCCAGCGGTTCCGGTCTTCCTGGCCCTCCAGGGGGCGGTAGATGTAAGGGCGCTCCTGCGGAAAGCGCTTGTGCCGGGCGTCGATGGCGAGCTGGATGATCCGGGAGCGTTCGGCGATGCGCTCCTCGGTATAGGTCTCGACTGCGCCGGTGAGCCGGCGCGTCGTCACGCCGAGCACACGCCGTCGCGGGAAGAAGCCCGCGTTGAGCGTGATGCGCCGGTCGGGCGAGGAGTTGGCAAACGACCCGTGCAGGAGCTGGCGGTTGGTGACGATCGTGTCGCCGGCGCCGCTCAGCAAGGGTACGGCGCCATCCAGACGGTCCGAGCCGCTTTCGGCCGCCAGCTTCTTGATGTCCGCCTTGCCGAGCTTGTGGCTGCCCGGCAGCACCCAGACGCAATTGCCGGCGGTGCTGGGATAGAGCTGGGTCATGAAGTTGAAGCCGTGCGCGCCGGGGTCCCAGTCGGCGGCGTCCCAGTGGGTGGTGCCATCCTGATGCCAGGCCACCGACGGGCCGAGGCCCGCTTCCTTGACGAAGGTCACTTCGTTGTAGGGCACGAAATCGTCGCCGTTGACGGCGGCGGCGACGGCCAGCAGGCCGGGATGGCCGTAGAGCCGCAGGCAGGCATCCATCAGGTGCAGGTTGCCGTTGAGCAGTTCCACGGTCCAGGCGGGACCGTCTTCGTCCAGCGTCGGCTGGTGCATGGCGACGGGGTGCCGGCCGTTGTTCTTCGTCGTTCCGCCGAGCGGATCGCTCAGGGGCTTGGCCAGGCGATAGGGCGGGGTGATGAGCCCGTCGCCCAGCGCCGGCCGACCGCTGCGGTCCACCGTCGAGCCGGGCTCGGCCGGGGCGCGCGCCAGCACGGCGTCGACATCGGCGCGCAGCTCCGCCAGCTCTTCCGGGCCGACCGTGCCTTCGAGCACGTAGAAGCCGTGCGTCCAGTAGGCGTCGAGGATCGCCGGATCGAGCCTGCCGTCGGCGCCGAAGCGGATCGGCCCGCGATTGCCGAGCGCCCGGGCACGGGCTTCGCCGGCGCGGCTGTAGTCGGCCATCGCGCGCGCATGGTCGGCGGCGCTGAGTGTCGTTGCAGTCGTTGCAATCGTGTCCATCTCTCGCTCTCCCTCAGACCACGCAGCCGTAATGCGCCGACGAGACCAGCCGGACGTACTTGTCGTGCACCGAACCCGGCCGCAGCCGCCCCACCCGATCGGGGGCACGCCAGTCGGCCATGCGCGTGGCGATCTCGGCATCGGGCAGGTCGACGTTCAGGGTCCGCCGGCCCGGGTCGATCACGATGGTGTCGCCGTCGCGCACCGCCGCAATCGGCCCGCCGCGCGCGGCTTCCGGCGAGATATGGCCGATCAGGATGCCGTGGCTCACGCCGGAGAAGCGGCCGTCGGTGATCAGCGCCACGTCCTCGCCCAGCCCGCGCCCCTGGAGCTGGATGGTGAGCATCACCATCTCGGGCATGCCCGGTCCGCCCACGGGGCCGACATTGCGCACCACGATCACGGTGCCGGGCTTGATCTCGCCGGCGCGGATCGCCTTCATCGTGTCGGCCTCGGAATCGAACACGCGCGCCGTGCCGCGGAACTCGCCTTTCTCCAGCGTCTTGCCCGAGAGCTTCAGCACGCAGCTTTCCGGCGCGATGTTGCCGCGCAGCACGCTGATATGGTTGTTGGCCGGCGCGACCGGCTTTCCGACCGGACGAACGATGTCCTGCGGGCCGATCTCTTCCAGGGTCGGCGTCGCAGCCAGGTTCTCGGCCAGCGTCCTGCCGGTGACGGTCATCACGTCGCCATGCAGCAGGCCCGCGCGCAGCAGTTCCTTCATCACCACCGGCACGCCGCCGATGGCGTGCAGGCTGGTCATCGCATAGGGGCCGTGCGGCTGCAGGTTGCTGATCAGCGGCACCCGTTCGCCGATCTGCTGGATGCGCTCGATGGTGAGCGGCACCTCGGCCGCCCGCGCGATGGCGAGCAGGTGGAGATACATGTTGGTCGAGCCGCCCATCGCATAGACCGTCGTGATGGCGTTCTCGAAGGCGCGCTCCGTCATGATGTCACGCGGCCGGATGCCGGCCTCCATCAGCCGGTAGAGCGCCTCGACCGAGGCGCGCGCCTGTGCCCGCACGTCGGCATGGATGTCGCTGCCGGCCTCGTAGTCGGCGGGATGCGAGGCGCCGCGCGGCAGCATCATGCCGATGGCTTCCGCCGTCGTGCTCATCGTGTTGGCGGTGAACATCGCCCCGCAGGTGCCGCTGCCCGGCATGACGTTGCGCTCCAGCTCGACCAGCTCCGCGGCCGAGATGCGCCCGGCCTCCTGCGCCGCGCGGCCCTCGGCGTAATCCATGATGGTCAGGTTGGTGCCCTTGGCCGCCCACGGCTCGAAGCTCACCTTGCCCGGCGAGCTGGTACCGGGATAGAGCACCAGCCCGAAGGCGTTGGTGCGGGCCAGCGGCATCAGCGCGGCCGCGCCGGTCTTGTCGCAGCCGGAAATCACGATCATCGCGTCGCCGTGATGGGCGTAGTGGCCGATCTCGAAACAGTCCGCGACCACGTCGCGCGAGACGAGGCTGTAGCCCGCCGTTGGCGTGCCCTGGGTCAGGGCATCGGACACCGCCGGCGCGCCCACGACCAGCCCCTGTCCGCCGCGCTCCGCCAGCAGCTCGACCAGCAGGTCGGCGATGCCGCGCACCCGGTTGTTGCAGCGATGCGCGTTGGTCCAGGCGCTGGCGATGGTGACCACCGCCGTCGTCTTGGCCGTGCGGTCCGGATCGAAGCCGGCGGCGCGCAATTCGACGCGCGATTTCTTCCAGTAGGTGCTGCTGTCTTTGAGGCTGTCCTGGGTCATGGCGAGCGGGCGTTTCCTGAGGGATCGAAGCCCGCCGACGATAGCCCGGCCACGGCGCGGCGACCAAACCCTGTCGCGGCCCGCTCCCGCTCTGCGAATGGTCGGCCGCCTGCGCGCCGCGGCTCTACTTGACGGTGCGAATGGCGCGATTGCCGGCCGCATTGCCGTAGGTCGCGATATGATTGCCGGTCGCGTTGACGCTTGCGTCCCCTGACAGCAGATACAGCTGCGGCTTGCCGACGCTCTTCCAGTGGCCGTCGACGAGCTCGCGGGCATGGGTGGAGCCGTCCGTCGAGCCTTCGCTATAGAGGATGTTGGAGCCGTAGCCGTTGCTCGGCACGACATAGACGGCTTCGCCCGTATTCTCTCCGTTGTTGGCAAAGCCGACCCGCAGCCCGTCCGGCGCGACGATGCCGCCCTCGGCGTTGAGAATGAACGAACCGAAGGCCGCATTGCAGGAATAGACCGAGCGCACGCCCGCGCCCAGGTTGCGGCTCATGTTCGGGTGGATCAGCTGGACGTTGGAGACGATACCGCGATTGTCCCGGTGCATGTTGGTGTGCTGCATGAGCATGCCGTCCTTGCGGTGGTTCTCGCCGTGGACGTTCTCGCACATGCCCTCGAACACCGCGCCCTGCAGGACGATGCCGTAGGTGCCGTAGGAGGTGTAGATGTCGCGCAGGGTGAACTTGTAGAGCGCGCCCTCGTCGCCGTCCGGCGCATGGAGCTTCAGGCAGGCGCCGCACGGGGCGCCCTTGTAGCCGTTGCCGGAAAGCGAAAACTTTTCGAGGAACAGCCCGCGGTTCTGAACGCCCTTGACGCCGCGATAGACGATCATGTCGGCATCGGCGGGACCGGCCCAGTCGACCCGGGCGAAGTTGCCGTTGGCGCCCCACGGGCTGCCGTCGTTGCTCCTCTGCCGCACGGTGATCGTCTTCGTCAGCGTGACCTGGGTGCGCGGATCGAACAGGGGAACGTACTTCTCGTCCGCGCCGCTCTGGAGCGCCTGGGCAAACTCGGCCTCGTTGCGCGCCCAGATGAGTCCGCCGCGGTCGCGGCCTCCCTCCGCCGGCGGGCGGCCTGCGCCGGGCGTGTGGCCTCCAGGTGACGGGCCGCGATCCTGCGCGCGTATACCCCGCAGGGGAGCCGCTGCCGCGGCGGCGGCCGCGACGACAGCCGCAATCGCGCGCCGTCCCATTTGCAGCTTGGCCATTCTGCCCTCCGCATACGGTTGGTTGCGGGAACACCGTATCCGAGGCGAAGCGGATTGGCCCAGTGGCACCGCTGTGACCGCGGCAGGAACATTCTCTGCTGGTGCAATCGATTGCAGTGCCTATTCTGGCCCGGGTTCGAACAGGGTGGGATCAACGAAAAATGGCGACGCTGCTGGCAAAGAATGCGTCCGTCCTCGTCACCATGGACGGCGGGCGGAGAGAGCTGAAGAACGCCGGGCTCTATGCCGAGGACGGCATCCTGAAGAAGGTGGGGCCCAACGAGGAGCTGCCGGCCACCGCCGACACGGTGATCGACCTTACCGGCCAGATCTGCCTGCCGGGCTTCGTCAACGCCCACCATCACCTCAACCAGACGCTCACCCGCAACTTCCCGGGCGCGCAGGACAACAACCTCTTCCCCTGGCTGAAGGCGCTCTATCGCGTCTGGGCGCGCACGACGCCGGAAGCCTCGCGCGCCAGCACCCTGGTGGGCCTGGCCGAACTGGCGCTCTCCGGCTGCACCACGGTCTTCGACCATTCCTACGTCTTCAAGAACGGCAACAATGTCGATTGCCAGATCGAGGCGGCGCGCGACATCGGCGTGCGCTTCCACGCCAGCCGCGGGTCGATGTCGCTCGGTGAATCCAAGGGCGGCCTGCCGCCGGACGATTGCGTGGAGGAGGAGCCCTTCATCCTGAAGGACAGCCAGCGGGTCATCGAGAAGTATCACGACGCCGGCACGGGTTCGATGACCCAGATCGCACTGGCGCCGTGCTCGCCGTTCTCCGTCACGACCTCGCTGCTCACCGAGACGGCGAAGATGGCGCGGCACTACAAGGTGAAGCTGCACACCCATCTCTGCGAGACCCTCGACGAGGAGCGCTTCACCTTGGAGCGCTTCCAGATGCGCCCCGTCGACTGGATGGAGTCGCTCGGCTGGCTGGGCGATGACGTCTGGTTCGCCCACGCCATCCATGTCGATGACGACGAGATCAGGAAGTTCGCGGCGACCGGCTGCGGCGCGGCCCATTGCCCGTGCTCGAACATGCGCCTCGGCTCCGGCATCGCGCCCGTCAAGAAATACATGGCGGCGGGCGTGAAGGTCGGCCTCGGCGTCGACGGCTCGGCCAGCAACGACTCCTCCAACCTCCTGATGGAGGCGCGCCAGGCCATGCTGCTGGCGCGGCTGCGGCTCGGCCTTCTGCCGCCCGAGGGGCCGCGCAAGTACATGCACCTCTCGCAGTCGCATCCCGTGCGCGCCAGGGAATGGATGACGGCGCGCGAGGCGCTGGAACTCGCGACCCTCGGCGGCGCAAGCGTGCTCGGCCGCTCCGACATCGGCTCGCTCGAACCCGGCAAGTGCGCCGACTTCTTCACGCTCGACCTGAACACGATCGGCTTTGCCGGCGCGCTCCACGATCCCGTCGCCGCCGTCCTCTTCTGCGCGCCGCAACCCGCCCGCACGACGGTGATCAACGGCCGCGTGGTGGTGAAGGACGGCGAAATCGTCACGATGGACATGGCGCCCGTCGTGGCGACGCATAATCGGTTGGCGGCGAAGCTGGCGGAGCGGTGACGGCAATTAACTTGTTCTCATACAAAGCGATAAGCCTATGGACGAGAAGCGAGAACTTCTAGGAGCTACTCCCCTTCGTATTGGCATTTCAACACGAGCTCTTTTCAATTTGGAGGAAGAGCACTCAGTTTTTCTGAGGGATGGTGTGCGGGCCTATGCCGAACTGCAGCTAGCTAGAGAAGATGCCCTTATAGCCAAGGGCACGGGCTTCGAGGTCGTCGAACGGCTGCTGAACTTGAACGAGCCCGGCAAGAAGCCTTATGTGGAAGTAGTTTTGTTGTCTCGAAATTCACCGGATCTATCGCTCCGAGCATTCAACTCCATAGAGAACTATGGATTAGCGATAAAGACCGGCAGTTTTACGAGTGGTCGTTCACTAGGACCATTCATACCGGCCTGGGATGTGGACCTGTTCCTTTCCAACGAGCACACCGACGTTCTAGCCGCGATTTCGGCGGGGGCTGCTGCCGCGAAGCTTGGAGTAGTGCCACCGGAGCGGCAGGAGATGGGGCCAGACGAAGTCCGAATAGCTTTTGATGGTGATGCTGTCGTTTTCAGCCCCGAGTCTGACGAAATCTACAAGCAGAAAGGACTGCTAGCTTTCATTGAACATGAGCGACAGAATGCTACTAAGCCGATGGCAGGCGGACCGTTCGGCAATTTTTTGAAGAAGCTCTCCTTGCTGCGTCATATCTACATGAACGATCAGGGAGTAAGTAGAGTTCGGGTAGCCATCGTTACTGCACGAAATGCGCCCGCGCATGTACGCGTAATACTTACTCTGCGAGCTTGGGGAACACCGGCTGATGAAGCTCACTTCGTGGGCGTGCGAGAGAAAGCTCCTATTCTCAAGGCGTTCGGCGCTCATATCTTCTTTGATGATCAAGAGAAGCATTTTCTTGGTGCTTCCACAGTTGTCCCCGCAGGACACGTTCCTGGGCCACACCCGCCGGACAAACCAGTGATTCCTGCGGATTGACCCGCATGACGCACCATGACCGACACCGCGCCATTCACTGCGGAAGCCCGCGGGCGCGGAGGTCGCGGGCGAGGTGGTCGACGAAGGTGCGGGTGCGCGGCGTCAGCAGGCGGTTAGTCGGATAGACCGCGTAGATGCCGCCCGCCGGCGCGGGATGGCCGTCGAGCACCGTCGTGAGCTGGCCTGCCACGATCGCGTCGGCAACCAGCCATTCCGGCACGGCGGCCAGTCCCAGTCCGGCCAGTGCGGCGGCACGCAATGACTCCGTGGCGTTGGTCAGCAGCTTCGGCTTCACCTTCACCGTCTGCTTCACGAGCCGCCAGCTCTCGCACCAGTCGAGCGGCGAGAAGCCGATCAACTGGTGCCGGGAGACGTCGCGCGGTTCGGCCGGCGTGCCAGCCGCGGCGAGGTAGGAGGGTGCGGCTACGACGACGATGCGCTCGTCGACCAGCCGCGCGGCCGACGCGCCCTCGATCAGGTCGGTGTCGCTTGCTCTCGCTTTATCGCGGCAACTCAAACCTCACGCCCGCCCGCGCCAGGCCACCGCCCAGCGCCGCGGCCACGCCATCGGCGCGCCAGCAGGCGGCGCCCGTCATGCTGCCATCGTCGTGGAACTGGATGGCGTTCATGCCGCCGGCGACGGTCGGCATGATCTGCAGCTTGTGGCCGCGCGCTTCGAGGCCCTTGCGGACGGTCTCGGGGATGCCGTGCTCGACCTCCAGCACGGGGCCTTCGGTCCAGATGCGCGGCGCTTCGACGGCTTCCTGCAGGGACATGCCGTGGTCGATGAGGTTGATCAGCGCCTGCAGCGCCGAGGGGAAGATCTTGCGGCCGCCGGGCAGGCCCAGCGCATAGCGCACCTTGCCGTCCTTGGCCGCCATCATCGGCGACATCGAGGTCGTGACCCGCTTGCCCGGCGCGATGGAGAGCGCGTTGCCCGGCCGCGGGTCGAAGTTGTTCATGTAGTTGTTGGGGATCATGCCGGTGCCGGGCACGATGAAGCGCGCGCCGAACAGGCTGTTGATGGTCTGCGTGGTGCAGACGACGTTGCCCTTGCCGTCCGCGACGGTGAGGTGCGTGGTGTCCGCGCCTTCCGCCGCCGCGAGGCCGCCCGTCCAGGCGGAGGCGCGCGCGAGGTCGAGGGCGGAGCGGCGGGCGTCGGCATAGGCCTTGGCGACGATGCGCTCGACGGGAACCTTCACGAAGTCCGGATCGCCGCTCGACTCGGCGCGGTCGGCGAAGGCGATCTTCAGCACTTCGGCCAGCAGGTGCAGCGTGTCGACAGTGCCGAAGCCGAGGTTTGCGATGTCGTAGCCTTCGAGGATGTTCAGCATCTGCGCGATGTGCACGCCAGACGCGGCAGGCGGCGGCGGGCCGAGAACTTCCCAGCCGCGATACTGGCCGCGGATCGGCGCGCGCTCGGTCACCTTGTAGTCGGTGAGGTCGGCGCGGGCGACGAAGCCGCCAGTCTTCTCCATGCACTCGACCAGCCGGTCGCCGAGCGCGCCGCCATGCAGTGCCTTCTCGCCCTGCTGGGAGACGAGCGTCAGCGCCTCGGCATACTCGCCCTGGACGAGGCGCGTGCCGGGCTTCAGCGGTGCGCCGTCGGCCAGGAGCAGGGCAGCCGCCGGCTTGTCCTTCGCGAGGTCGGGGGCGGCGCTCTGGATGCAGTCGGAGAGATAAGGCGTGACGGCAAAGCCGCGCGCGGCGTGGCGGATCGCGGGCTGCATCACGTCGGCCAGCGACATCGTGCCGAAGCGCTCCAGCGCCTGGCACCAGGTGCGCAGCGAGCCGGGCGTGGCGACGGATTTCGGGCCGACGAGATTCTCCTGGCCTTCGACGTCGTAGACTTCCGGCGCGGCGCCGGGCACGGGCCTGTACATGTCGGGCCGGCCGGATTTCGGTACGGCGCTCATGCCGTCGAGGATGCGATGGCTGCCGTCGGCGAGGCGGATATGGCAGGTCGTGCCGCCGACCAGACCGACCATCATCGGCTCGACAACGGTGAGCGCGAACTGGGTGGCGACGGCGGCATCGACGGCGTTGCCGCCGGCGGCCAGCATCTCCATGCCGGCGGCGGAGGCCAGCGGGTGGTTGGACACCACCATGCCGTTGCTGCCGTGCGCCGGCTGCTTCTCGCAGGTGAACTTCGTGCCCGCACGGTCCCGCCAATTCGACTTGCTCATCTTCCCGTCCTCACTTCGACGATAGTCCCGTCAACTTCTCGGCTTCGGCGCAGCGTTGTAGCCGGTCGCAAGCGGCTTCGTCTCTCTCGCCATTTGGGTTGAAACAGAATTCCGCGTCCTTCGTGCCGTCGGCGATGAACTGCGCCAGCTTCTTGCGCGCGGCCGTCGGTTGCTCGACATCGAGCAGGCCCTTTTCGGACAGCACCCGTGCAAAGCGCATCACCAGCCGCTCGCGGTAGCGCATGGCTTCGGGGGCGCTCTTCTTGGCTTCGCGGCACCAGGCCATCGCCGGTGCGTTGCCGCAGCCCCAGAGCTGCATCTTGCGGAAGCGCTCGACCAGTTCGGTGTTGGCGCCGAGGCAGTAGCCGATGAGTTCGTCGGTGGGCGAGATGTGATCGTCAGGTTCTGCAGACGCAGGCGCTGCAGACAAGACCAGAAGCAGTGCGGCCATGGACCATCGCCGTCTCATTGGCGGCGAGGTCATTGACCGGCAAGAGCGGCCTCGATGGCGCTGTCGAGCTTCGGGCCGACTCCGCTCATGGCCGTGAACCAGTCGATCACCTTGCCGTCGCGCCCGATCAGGATCTTGTGGAAGTTCCAGCTCGGTGTGCCGAGCGGCCCCGTCTGCACCGCGGCCCAGCGATAGAGCGGATGGGCGTCGGGTCCGATGACCGCCTGCTTGTCGGCCAGCGGGAAGGTAACGTCGAAGCTGGCCTCGCAGAAGCGCTTGATCTCTTCCTTGGAACCGGGCTCCTGGCCGCCGAAATCGTTGGACGGCACGCCCAGCACGACGAGGCCTTTGTCCTTGTACTTGCGCCACAGTGCTTCGAGGCCGCGATACTGGCCGGTGAAGCCGCACTGCGACGCCGTGTTCACCAGCAGGACCACCCGGCCCTTGTAGTCCCCGGTCGGCAGCGACCCGCCGCCGATCGAGTCGAGGGAGACGGCGGACCAGTCGACGGGCTGGCGGCCGGCCTGGGCCCAGGCCGGTGCCCAAGCGCCGCCCATAACGCCGGACACCGCCGACACCAGGGCGCCCAGAACGGCGAACGCCAGCATGCGGAAGACTTTCATGCCCTCAAGGTGACGAAAGATCGATCGCAAGGGAAGCGGGCAGACGGTCGAGCCTGTAGACGCGCATCGCCGTGCCGCTGAACAACGCCGTCTTCTCGTCGGCGCCGGCGCCCGAGGCGAGGCGCTTCAGCGCATTCCACAGGACCGGATAGCTGCACATGCCCTTGTCGACCGGGAAGTTGCTCTCGAACATGCAGCGGTTCGGGCCGAAGGCTTCGATGCAGGTCTCGACATAGGGCCGCCAGGTCTTCGCAAGTTCTTCCGACCCCGGCGGCCTGGGCCGGCGATGGAAGTCGAAGCCGCTGACATACATGGTGAGACCGCCGACCTTCACCACGACGTTGGGCAGCGCCGCCAGCTCCTGCATCCGCCGCTTCCACTCGGGGAACACCTCGGCCTGCTTTCCGGCGAAGGGGCCGATGCCCAGCGGGCCGCCGACATGGTCGACCACGACCGTCAGCTCCGGCACCGCCCGCGCGAGCGCGATCACATGCGGCAGCTGCGTGTGATAGGCCCAGACGTCCAGCGGCAAGCCGAACGCGGCGAGCCGCTTCGCACCCTCGGCGAAGGCCGGGTGTTCGAGCGGGCCCGGCGGCGGCGTCACGAGGTTCGAGGTCACCTCGGGCGAGGGATGCCAGGCGGTGCGGTTGCGGATGCCGCAGAACCGACCGCCGGCTGCCGCGGTGTGCGCTTCGAGCAGCGGCGTCACGCGGTTGCCCAAGGTCAGGTCGACCATGCCGATGATGCCGGCACAGGCGCGCGTCGGACCGTAGCGGCCGCTGGCGCTCATTCCCGCGACGCCGGTCACGAACTCCGTCTCGCCGAGAGACTTCTCTTCCGCGGGACCGCTCGCGCGATACATCTCCCCGCATTGCACGAAGATCGTGCCGCGGATGTCGTGGCCGCTGGCCGTGTCCTCCAGCAGGTCCGGCAGCAGATAGTCGCCGTGGTCCTTGGCCCAGAGATGGTGATGTGGATCGACGATCGGCAGCGCCGGTTCGAGGATCGGCTCCTGCGTCTGCTGCAGCCAGTCCTTGCGCACGACGATCTGGCGTGTGGCGGGATGGACGAGAGGATCGGACATGTCTCGGCCCTCACTCGATCCGGATGTTGGCGGTTTTGGTGATCTCCGCGAAGAAGGCGATCTGCTGCTCGCGGAAGGCCGTGAACTCGGCCACCGTGTTGGCCCGCGTCAGCGCGCCGAGTTCGGAGAGCCGCTGCACCGTCTCCTGAACCCTGATGACCTCGTTCAGCTCCGCATTCAGCTTCGCGATCAGGCCGGTATCGGTGCCGGCTGGCACGAAGAGGCCGTTCCATTCCCAGGTCTCGAAGCCCGGCAGAACCTCGGAGATCGCCGGCACGCCCTTCAGCACCTCGACCGGCTTCGGCCCGGTATGCGCCATGCAGGTCACTTCGCTGGCGCTCCTCAGTGCCACGGTGCCCGGCACGTTGCTGAACTGCAGCGGCACGCGGCCGGCGAACAGGTCGTTGCGCGCCGCGCCCGCTTCCTTGTAGGGCACATGGTTGATGCGCAGCCCGGCGCGCTGGTTGAGCAGCTCCAGCGAGACATGCTGCACGGTGCCGACTCCGGTCGAGGCGCAATCGAGCGCACCGGGCTTCTTCTTCGCCAGCTCGATCAGCTCGGCGACCGTCTGCGCCTCGAACTTGGAATTGCGCATCAGCGTGTTGGGTGTCTGCATGGTGAGGAACACCGGCAGCAGGTCGCGGCGCGTGTCGTAGGGCAGGCGGCTGCCGAACAGCGACGGGTTCACCGACTGCGCCGTGGCGTCGTAGAGCACGGTGTAGCCGTCGGGCTGGGCGCGGGCGACGATCTGCGCGGCAACTGTGCCGGCCGCGCCCGGCTTGTTGTCGACCGTGAAGGTCTGGCCGAGCCGCGTCGACAGCGCCGCACAGAAGATGCGGCAGACGACGTCGGCGGTGCCGCCCGGGCTGTAGGCATTGACGACGCGCACGGGCTTCGACGGATAGGTCTGCGCACGCAGGATTGCCGGCGCGGAAAGCACGGCGGCGGCGCCCGTCGCCAGCACGGTACGGCGGCGCAGGGTTCGGGATCTGATCATGAGCATCCTCCTCCGGGAAGCGGCGCTAGGGACCGCATTGGCGGCAGCGTGACGCCGCCCCGGAGGCATTCGCAACAACGGTCCGCCGTTGCGACTTGTCAGGCAGACCCTGGGTCCGATGCGCGGAAGCCGGGTCGGATGCGGTCTCTACTTCTTTTCCTTGAAGCTGGCGTAACGCGCCTTGGCTTCGTCGTTCGGCGGATAGAGTCCCGGCAGCGGCACGCCGCGTTCCACTTCCGACATGATCCAGCCTTCGAGCCGCTCCTGCTCCAGGCCTTCCTTGGCGACGGCTTCGACCAGCGCCTTGGGAATGAGCACGGCGCCGTCGTCGTCGACCACCACCACGTCGTCGGGGAACACCGCCACGCCGCCGCAGCCAATCGGCTCCTGCCAGTTGACGAAGGTCAGTCCGGCGACGGACGGCGGCGCCGCGGCGCCCTGGCACCAGACGGGAAGCCCGGTCGCCAGCACACCCGCCATGTCGCGCATCACGCCATCGGTAACGAGGCCCGCGACCTTCTTCTTGGCCATGCGGGCGCACAGGATGTCGCCGAAGATGCCGGCATCGGTCGTGCCCATGGAGTCGGCCACCACAATGACCCCCTCGGGCATCGCCTCGATGGCGGCGCGGGTCGAGATCGGCGAGCCCCAGCTCTCCGGCGTGGCGAGGTCCTCGCGCGCCGGAACGAACCGCAGGGTGAAGGCGCGTCCCACCAGCCGGCCCTGGCCGGGCTTGATCGGCCGCGTGCCGCGCATCCAGACATTGCGCAGGCCCTTCTTCAGCAGGATCGTCGTGATACTGGCCGTCGTCACCTTGGACAGGGCCTGCCGGATGTCTTCCGAAAGCGGGGTGGTCTGCACTTTATCTCCGTCAGAGGTAGGGACGCGGGAGCGCCCGATCGCAACGGGCGATCCTAGCAATTGTGCTCCGCGCGATCATCCCCGGCGCGATCAGCCCCTCAATACCCTGCCGGCCTTGGCGTCGGCGAGCCTGCCCTGTTCCCAGGTCACGGCGCCGTTGACCACGGTGTATTCGACGCCCTTCGAGGGCATCACGATGCGCTTGGCGCCGCCGGGGAGATCGTGGCGGCGTTCGCCGTGATTGGTCGAGCCGATGCGCTCGGGATCGAAGATCGCAACGTCGGCCGGCGCCCCCTTCTTGAGGCGGCCGCGATCCTTCAGGCCGAAGAGGTCGGCGGGATCGGAGGTGAGCTTGCGCACGCCTTCTTCGAGCGTGATCGCCTGCTTCTCGCGCACCCAGGTGCCCAGCAGGTAGGTCGGGTAGCCGGCGTCGCACAGCATGTCGACATGTGCGCCGCCATCGCCCAGCGCCATCAGGATGGCGGGGTTGTTCAGCAGCTCGCGCATGCGGTCCTCGCGCGTGTTCCACGAGGAGATGGTGAGCTCGACGTCGAGATTGTCGGCCAGCACGAGATCGAGGAAGGCATCGACGCCGTCCTTGCCCTGCGCCTGGCCGATCTCGGCAATCGACTTGCGCTCCCACTGCTTCAGCGCCGGATTGGCGACGTTGTGCACGACCATGCGCCGCCAGTCGCTGAAGCCGGTCGGGCTCTTGAGGTCGTGACGGAACTGATCGCGGAAGGTCTGGTCGGCGTAGACTTTCTTTTGCGCGTCCTTTGCCGTGTCGGCGAACACCCGCTTCCACGACGGGAAGGCGGCGAAGGCGAAGGGATTGTCCATGTTGCATTCGCGCGTCAGCGGCAGCGGCGAGGTCTGCGGCCGCGCGCCCTTGGCGATCATCGGCGCCGCGCGACGCAGGGTATCGCGCACCGCCTCGGGAATGTCGTCGCGATCGAACAGCGCGATGAAGGTGACGGGCCGGCCGCTCTCGTCGAGCAGGAAGTCGAGCAGTTCGCACTGGTCCTGTTCCAGCACGCCGACCTGGCGGGTCAGTGCGATCTCGATGGCGCCCTTGCCGCGCTGCTTGAGCTGGTTGGCGTAGGCCTTCATCTCTTCGCGGCTGGCGTTGCGGCAGGCCAGCGGCTTGCCCTCGAAACCCATATGCTGGTTGAGCGTCGTCGAGGAGAAGCCCAGCGCGCCGGCGTCGACGGCCTCGCCGATGAGAGCGGCGATCCTGGCGGTTTCTTCCGCAGTTGCCGCGCGCTCCATCGAAGCCTCGCCCATCACGTAGTGGCGGAATGGCGTCAGCGGCGCGATGAAGGCGAGGTTGAGCGACGGCTTGCGTGCTGCGGCGGCGTCCATGAATTCGGGGAAGGTTTCCCAATCCCAGGTGATGCCCTTGTTCAATACGTCGAAGGGAATGCCTTCGACGTTCACGAGATCCTTCATCGCGATCTCGCGCGTGGCGGGCTTGCAGGGCGCGATGCCGACTCCGCAATTGCCCATCACCACGGACGTCACACCGTGCCAGGAGGAGGGCGTGACGGCACCGTCCCAGCAGATCTGCGCGTCGTAATGCGTGTGGGGATCGACGAAGCCGGGCGTGACTACCAGCCCGTGGGCATCGATGGTGCGCTTGGCGCCTTCCGTCACTTTGCCGATCTCGGCCACTTTGCCGTCGGCGATTGCGACGTCGGCCTGGTAGCGCGCCGCGCCTGTACCGTCGACCACGGTGCCGTTCTTGATGACGAGGTCGTAGCCCATCGTTTCCTCCCGGGAAGCGGAGGCTCGACGCTACACTGCGCCGACCTGCCCGGCGCATGCAAAATGCGCAGAGGGCTTTGACGTCAGGCCGCGGCGGGCAGCGCCTGCAGTGCGTTCCGCACGTCGGAGCCAGAGGCAGGCTCGGCGCCGTTGTCGCGCACCAGTCGTACCGCCGCCTCGACCCAGGCGAGGTTGCTCATCGACGAACCCAGCGGCGCATCTTCGAGGCCGACGCGCACATGGCCGCCGCGTGCCACGGTCTCGGCAATCAGCGGCCGGATGTCGACGGCAAGGCCTGCGATCATCCAGGGCGCACCGGGCGCCGACTCTTCGAGAAGCGCGACATGGGCGGCGAGGGCGTAGGGCTTCGCCGGAAAGCCGAAGGCGAACCTGTCGGAGAACATGAAGCGATAGACCGGCGCCTTGACACCGGCGGCGCGGGCAAGTGCTGCGCCCGCGCGCGTAAAGCCGGGTTCGTAGATCGCGAAAGCCGGATGCAGTCCCTGGCGCGCGGCAAAGGCGAGCGCGTGCCGGACGTGATCCTCGGGATTGAGATAGGTGCCGGCGGGCCTGGCGGTCGCCGTCGTGTGGGTCGTCGTGAAGTTGACGCTTCCGGGATCGACGACGGCGAAGTCGAGCAGGCCGCGCGTCGCCAGCGCCTCGACATGCGCGAAGCGCGTTGCGGCGTCCATGCCGGCCCGCGGAATCGGCGGATAGGAAGGATAGACCGGGACGTCGATCTCGGCGCGGATGCCCTCGATGATCCGGGCATAGACCTGCCAGTCGGAAGTGGGCTTCCCGTCGGCGCCATAGGCGTGGGTATGGACAATGCCTGCGCCGGCCCGGGCGCAGGCGATCCCTTGCGCGACGATCTCGTCGACCGTTTCAGGAATGCCGGGCTGGAGCGTGCGACCCCAGGCGCCGTTCAGCGCGACCTCGATCCAGACCTTCCGCATCTTCTAGGACGTCGGCTTTACACCCGCTGCTTCAGCGCCAGTCCCATCGAGATCCAGGCCGAGCCGATGAAGATCAGGTCGATGCCGAGGAAGACGCCCAGCACGAAGAAGCTCGAAGCCGGCCACTGCGCGATGATCATGCCGCCGAGCAGCAGGGTGACCAGACCGGAGAGGACAACCCAGCCCCAGGGCTTGCCGGCGCTTCGCATCGCAAAGGCGAGGAAGATGCGCAGCACGCCGCCGACGACCAGCGCCGCGCCCAGCATCAGGGTGAGGATGGTGGCGGCGGCGAAGGGGTTGAGGATCGCGATGATGCCCGCCGCGACATAAAGCATGCCCAGCAGGCCCCAGAACAGCGACCGCTTCCAGTCTTTCACGCCGAAGGCCGCGACGAGTTCGGCGGCACCGCCCATGATCATCATGATGCCGACGATCATCACGGCCGATGCCGTACCGACCACAACGTTGCCCAGGGCGACGACGCCGGCGATCAGGAAGACGACGCCCAAGGCGACGATCCATCCCCACTTGGCGCGCAGGACCTTGAGGCCATCGGCGAGCGACGCGGGACCGGAGGAGGGGGTGGGAGTGGAAGCCGCGTCGGACATGGCGTTCTCCTTCAGAGCGGAATTTACAGTGTCAGGATACACCGCGCCGTTGGCGCTGTCGCGGCTAGTGTGGGACAGTCTTGCGTCACAAGAATGCAGGCAAGGATGAACGACGCGAAAAAAGAAGCGGCTCCGCCGCGTCCCGCCACCACAGTGTTGCTGCTGCGCCCGTCGAAGACCGGCGACACCGCTTCACCGCTCGAAGTCTTCATGGTGGTGCGCCATCACCAGATCGATTCCTTTTCCGGTGCGCTCGTCTTCCCGGGCGGCAAGCTCGAAGACGCCGACGGTGCGGCCTCGTTGCGCAGCCGCTGCGGCGGCGCCGACAAGATCGACGATGCCGAGCTCAAGTTTCGCGTGGCCGGCGTGCGCGAGGCGTTCGAGGAATGCGGCGTCCTGCTGGCGCGCAAGCGCGGCCAGAAGGAACTGATCGCCGCGGCCGACCTCAAGGGCATCGAGGAGCGCTGGCGCGCCAAGCTCGCCAAGGACGAGGCGAGCATCGTCGATCTCGTCGAGGCCGAGGATCTCGAGATCGCCACCGACCTGATGGTGCCCTACGCCCACTGGATCACGCCGACCTTTGTTCCCAAGCGTTTCGACACCTGGTTCTTCCTCGCCGAAGCGCCGTCGGACCAGGTGGCCCTGCACGACGGTTCGGAGTCGGTCGACTCGGTCTGGATCGGCGCGCAGGAGGCGATCGACGAAGCCACGGCCGGCAAGCGCACGCTCGTGCATGCGACGCAGAAGAACCTCGAACTGCTGGCCGAGGGCGGCACCGTCGCCGGCGCCCTCGCCCAGGCGGCCAAGCGCAAGATCGTCACCGTGCAGCCCTGGGTCGAGACGCGCGAGGGCAAGCGCTTCCTGCACATTCCCGAAGGGGCGGGCTATCGCAACCTGGTGCGCGAGATGCCGGCGGCCGGCGGGGTTCCGCAGGCCGGAAGGTAGTTCTGCTGGCGAAGCTGCCATGAGCAAATGCGGCTCGCTCCTCACAGGGGAGCGCGCTAAGAGCGAAGCATAAACGCTCATTCATGAAATGCCGCCGGCAGGAGCCGGCGGTCCGTCGGACCAGTTGGAGGAAAGAAACGATGGTCGGAATCGTGGCCTACGGGGCCTATGTGCCGCGCCTGCGCCTCAACCGTCAGGCAGTGTACGACGCCAACAAGTGGTTCGCCGCGGGCCTGCGTGGCCTCGCCAAGGGCGAACGCTCGATGGCCAACTGGGACGAGGATTCGATCACGATGGCCGTCGAGGCCTCGCGCGACTGCCTGACCAGCCACAAGGCCGAGGATGTCCGCAACATCTACTTCGCCTCGACGACGCACCCCTTCAAGGACCGCCAGAATGCCGGCGTCATCGGCACGGCACTGAACGTCGAGCAGAACCTCTCGGCGACCGATGTCGGCGGTTCGCTGAAGGCCGGCACGTCGGCGCTGATGGCCGGCCTCAACGCCGCCAAGGGCAGCGGTCCGTCGCTGGTCGCGGCGGCCGACAAGCGGATGGGTCGCGTCGCGTCGGCCAACGAGCTGAACTACGGCGACGGCGCTGCGGCGCTGCTCTGCGGCACCGAGAACGTGATCGCCAAGCTGGTCGGCCATCACTCGGTGTCGATGGACTTCGTCGACCACTTCCGCGGCGAGGATGCCGAGTTCGACTATGGCTGGGAAGAGCGCTGGATCCGCGACGAGGGCTACTCGAAGATCGTTCCGCCGGCGATCAAGGCGGCGCTCGTGGCCTGCAAGCTGAAGGGCAGCGACGTCACCCACTTCATCATGCCGAGCCCGATGCCGGCCGTGCCGAAGCAGATGGCCAAGGCCTGCGGCGTCGCCGAAGGCGCGGTGCGCGATCTGCTGGGCGCCAACCTCGGCGACACCGGCGCGGCGCATGCGCTGGTCATGCTGGTCGATGCGCTCGAGACCGCCAAGGAAGGCGACAAGATCATGGTCGTGGCCTTCGGCCAGGGCGTCGACGTGCTGGTGTTCGAGGTCACGGCCGAGAACGCCAAGCTGCCGAAGCGCAAGGGCCTGTCGGGCTGGCTGGCGCGCCGCAAGGAAGAGAAGAACTACATGAAGTTCCTCGCTTTCAACGAGATGCTGCCGATCGACAAGGGCATGCGCGCGGAGTTCGACAAGAAGACCGCGCTCTCCGTCCTGTGGCGCAAGCGCGACATGATCTACGGACTGGTCGGCGGCAAGTGCAAGGTCTGCGGCACGGTGCAGTTCCCGCGCAGCCAGGTCTGCGTCAATCCCAACTGCCATGCCATCGACAGCCAGGATCCCTACGCCATGGCCGGGCTGGAGGCGAACGTGATGTCGTTCACCGCCGACTCGCTGACCTATTCCCCGGATCCGCCCGCCTACTACGGCATGATCACCTTCCCCGAGGGCGGCCGCTTCATGGCCGACTTCACCGACAGCGACAAGGAACAGGTGAAGGTCGGCGCCAAGATGCGCATGACCTTCCGCATCCGCGACAACGACACGATGCGCGGCGGCTTCAAGCGCTACTTCTGGAAGGCGGCTCCGGTCTGATCGCCTTCCTCCGGTCAAGGGTCTAGAGTTCAACCGTCAACACCAAGGAGACCTGCAATGGCTCGTGGTATCAAGGACAAGGTCGCCATTCTCGGCATGGGTTGCTCCAAGTTCGGCGAACGCTGGGACAGCGGCGCCGAGGAGCTGATGCTCGAAGCGTACAAGGAAGCCATCGCCGACGCCGGCATCGACGCCAAGCAGCTCAACGCTGCCTGGTTCTCGACGGCGATCGACGAAGTGCATGTCGGCAAGTCCGGCATTCCGCTCTCGACGACGCTGCGCCTGCCCAACATCCCGGTGACGCATGTCGAGAACATGTGCGCCTCGGGCACCGAGGCCTTCCGCGGCGCCTGCTACGCCGTTGCCTCGGGCGCGGCCGACTTCGCGCTGGCGCTGGGCGTCGAGAAGCTGAAGGACACGGGCTACGGCGGTCTGCCGGGCGGCCGCGGCGGCCCGCTGCAGGCGCTGTGGAGCGCCAACGGTACGGCGCCGGGCAACTTCGCCCAGCTCGCCACCGCCTACATGACGGCCCACGGCGTCAGCGCCGAGGACCTCAAGAAGGCGATCGGCCACGTCTCGTGGAAGAGCCACCAGAACGGCGCCAAGAACCCGAAGGCCCATCTCCAGAAGGCCGTCGAGATGGACACCATCCTGAACGCGCCGATGATCGCCTCGCCGCTCGGCCTGTTCGACTGCTGCGGCGTGTCGGACGGTGCGGCGGCGGCCATCGTGACCACGCCGGAGATCGCCAAGGCTCTCGGCAAGGCCAACATCGTCAGCGTCAAGGCGCTGCAGCTCTCGGTCTCGAACGGCTCGGAGTCGGGCCACAACTCGTGGGACGGCAGCTACTTCCACACCACGCG